>Ga0114971_10001695_pt1 | contig 14995 bp, 11 predicted proteins | sample M_140625_MF_Meta_FD_87320 | JGI IMG/M metagenome (GOLD analysis project Ga0114971, IMG submission 87320) | Freshwater microbial communities from Lake Montjoie, Canada to study carbon cycling - M_140625_MF_MetaG | ecosystem: Environmental > Aquatic > Freshwater > Lake | place: Lake Montjoie... | reverse complement strand
TGTCTGGTTGTAAACCATTTACTGTTATTTCTGCAGGTTCATTTGCTGCAAAGGTTTGCCAACTTGTTTGTGATGGATAAACACCACTTGTAGTACCATATTGCACTGCCATTTCTGCTGCTGCTGTAAAGAACATTTTAACAGAAATACCAGTATCCCTTGGTTTTCCCAATATTTCTTGTCTAGAAACAGTTTGAGCATTAATAGTAAAAACAAATAATAATGTTAAAATTAATATGTAATAATTTTTCATCTTAATTTAGTTTAGTGTTTTATAATTATCTTTTTTGTTAAACTTGAATTTCCATCTATTTTTAAGAAATAAACTCCTTTTGGAATTTCAGAAATATCTAATTCATTTGATTCAAATAAGAGAATAGATTGTCCAAGTATATTAGTTATTTCATAATGATGATCATCCGAATTATCTGTAAAATATATAAATAAAATATCATTTGCTGGATTTGGGTACGCAATAACTTCTGATATTGTTGTGTAAACCTCATTTGAATTTAATCCACAAGTTCCAATAGTATACGAATAACCAATTTCTCCATTTGTATGCCCTGCTGATCCTGTTGTGCCAGGGATATATGATTTTACATAATCTACAGTAACACAATTTGGAGTAACATTTACTTTAATATGCCCCGTTCCATCTAAAGTTACATCAGTATATGCTGAGTTATTTGCTGTATAACCAAAGGTATAAGTAGCATCACTTGGCATAGGGACTTCTTGATAAACAACTCCGTTTAATAGTTCTTTTGCATACAAATGATCGTGACCCTGAAAAAAAATATCTACACCTGTATCTTCAAAAACTTTTTGAATTGGTTTTCCCCATCCGGGACGGTATTGATCAAATTTATATTGATTGTTTTGCATACCACCCCATTCATATCCGGTCGCCCAGGCACTTCCACCTCGACCTTGTCCTCTTGAATGATGTGCAAAAACAAATTTATGAGTTGCGGTACTATTTTCCAGTACTCCTCGCATCCATAAGTATTGAGATTGTCCCAATGTCCAATCCCAATTTGTTGGCTTAGAGCCATCGGCTGGGGTTGCGCCTGGAAATATTTCTGTTCTATACACATCTAATACAACAAAAAGAGCGTCGCCCCATGTCCAAGAATAGTAATTTTCAGGTAATCCTATTCCAAAATTTTCTACAGTTGTATTTCCTGAATAAAAATTATTGGGAAATGGATTAGGGTAATAATATTTTCGCCATTGTGTTCCCCAAACACCAATACCATTAGGAGCTGCAGGTAATGAGTTTGTTGCTGTAGTGTAAATTCCATTTACGTTTAGAAAATAATCGTTTTCCCCTTCATGATTTCCTAAGCATACATAAAATGGAATCGAAGTACAAATTGCACCTAAATATTCTCTGTAATTTTTATGTAAAATATCCATGTCATTGCTGGAAGTAATAGTAGGAGCATGGTCATCACCAAAAATATCTCCTAAGGATAGCATAAAATCTGGATTTTCGGTTGCTTCATTTGAAAGTGTAGTTTGATACATTGCTGCATTTGAGTAGTTGCTATATAAGTGTTCATCAGATTCTACCGTAAATGTAAAATTACTTCCTGCTGAGCGCTGGGTTTGAAAATGATATTCTGGTGTTGCTGAATAAGTAGAAGCCCCAATGAGTTTATATTGCATTCTGTAATAATATTTAGAATTTGGTAATAAACCAGTTAGATCAATTTCATCAGGAACATTTGAAGCGTTGGTATAAATAATAGACGTGTTTGAGTAATTCCCGGTTTGTAAACCATATTCTAAATAATAGTTTACATTTTGATCAAATAATATACTTGCTGTTATAGAAGTATTAGTTGGTCTACCTAAAATAATCGATTTTTGTTGAGCTTGATTTTTTTGAAACGAGATACAAATAAGTCCAATTATTACTATTTTATTTGTCCATTTTTTTGCAAAATAAAATGTAGAATAATTATTTTTCATAATCAATTTTTTTTTGGTTGTTTTTTTGGTTAAAAAATAATATTTCTAAGACTATAAAAAAGTAATTTGGTTTAATTATAAAAAAAAATCCTTTAAAAAATTTATTTTTAAAGGATTGAGGTTTTAAATTTATAATAAACTATTCTTTGCTAGCCAAATAACGTTCCGCATCTAAAGCAGCCATACAACCAGTTCCCGCAGCAGTAATTGCTTGTCGATAAACATGATCTGCAGCGTCGCCTCCAACAAACACACCAGCAACATTTGTTTTGGATGATCCAGGAATATTTACAATATATCCAGTTTCGTCAAGTGTTAAAAAGTCTTTAAAAATATCTGTATTTGGTTTATGTCCAATTGCTACGAAAAATCCGGTTGCAGGAATTTCTTTAGTTTCTCCGGAGATTCTGTTTTTTACACGAACAGCAGTAACCACTTGTCCGTCACCTAATACTTTATCCGTTTCAGTATTTAATAATATTTCAATATTTTCGGTTTTTCTAACACGTTCTACCATTATTTTAGAAGCTCTAAATTGCTCACTTCGAACTAACATTGTAACTTTTTTGCAAAGTTTAGATAAGTAATGTGCTTCTTCACATGCCGAATCTCCTGCGCCAACAATAACGACTTCTTGATTTCTATAGAAAAAACCATCGCAAACAGCACATGCTGAAACACCTCCGCCAGTTTTTAAATAATGTTGCTCGCATTCTAATCCTAAATATTTAGCAGAAGCACCAGTAGAAATAATAACTGTTTCGCAATGCAATTCTTTAGTATCGTTAATCCATACCTTGTGTATAGGTCCTGAAAAATCTACTTTAGTAGCCCAGCCGTCACGAACATCAGTTCCAAAGCGTTGTGCTTGTAGCTGTAAATTGACCATCATTTCAGGTCCGGTAATTCCTTCAGGGTTTCCAGGCCAGTTTTCTACTTCATTGGTAGTTGTTAATTGTCCGCCAGGTTGAGTTCCTTGGTACAAAACCGGATACATGTTAGCTCTAGAAGCATATATTGCAGCGGTATAACCAGCGGGACCAGAACCAATAATAAGACATTTTATTTTTTCAATTGTTTCAGACATAACATTATTTTTTAATACATGCAAATGTAAGTTTTTATTAAAATATATTACTAAAAACCGATTAGAAATATCTACATAAAATAAATATAATTAATAGTAGAAAACACTTTTGTGAACCGATTTTTGTTTTTATATTTGCATTCGCTTTCGGGGTGTAGCGTAGCCCGGTTATCGCGCCTGCTTTGGGAGCAGGAGGCCGCAGGTTCGAATCCTGCCACCCCGACAAAAGTCTTTTCATTTATTTGAAAGGACTTTTTTTATTTTTGATTAATATTTATCGTCTAAATCATCGCAGCATCCTAATTAATAAGTTTAGCCATTAAAACCATAGTTTCATTAAACTTTTTCATTACTTTGTGATTCAATTAACTTATTAGTGAGTATCAAAAACTTTTATTTCATTTTATCCCATAACTTCCCGTTTAGTCCAACGATTAAGCAGGATTCCTTCTTTCAAAAAATTGCTGCATTCTTAACGGATACCAAAAACGAAACGATTTTTGTATTGAAAGGTTATGCAGGAACTGGAAAAACTACAGTTATTTCTACAATTGTAAACAATCTAATTGAAATTAATAAAAAATATGTTTTACTGGCTCCAACAGGTCGAGCCGCCAAAGTGATAGCCAATTATTCTAGTAAACCTGCATATACCATTCACAAGAAAATCTATTTCCCTAAGAAGTCGAGTGGGGGTGGAGTTGCTTTTACAATGCAGCAAAACAAACATAAAAATACTATCTTCATTATTGATGAAGCATCCATGATTTCTGATCAAAGTAACGAAAGCAAGATGTATGAAAACGGAAGTTTACTAGATGATTTGATTTCTTATGTTTATAGTGGGGAGAATTGTAAAATGATATTATTAGGAGATACTGCTCAATTACCACCAATTAGTTTAGATATTTCTCCGGCATTAAATACAGAAACTCTCGAACTTAACTACGATAAACGAGTAGATTGGATTGAGTTGGACGAAGTAATGCGACAGGAATTAAACTCCGGAATTTTATTTAACGCAACCGAATTAAGGGAATTACTTAAAGACACTTTTATTACTGAATTCAAATTTAAATTGAGAGGATTTAAAGATGTTATTCGTTTAACGGATGGTTATGATATTCAAGATGCTATCAATCAAGCTTATAGCAATTACTCTATAGAAGACACAGCTTTTATTGTGCGTTCTAATAAAAGAGCAAATCAATATAACGAACAAATTAGAATGAAAATACTGGATAAAGAAAGTGATTTGTCTGTTGGAGATTTTTTAATGGTGGTTAAGAACAACTACTTTTGGTTAAAAGAAAAAGACGAAGCTGGCTTTATTGCTAACGGCGATATCATTGAAGTTTTAGAAATTTATAGTTTTAAAGAGTTTTACGGATTTAATTTTGCAAAAGTAAAAATCCGAATGGTAGATTATCCCAATCAAATTCCATTTGAAACAGTTTTGATACTAGATACTATTAAAAGCGAATCTCCATCTTTAACCTATGAGCAATCCAATAGTTTATATTCCGAAGTAATGAAAGATTATGAACATTTGACCTCTAAATATGCTAAGTTCCAAAAGGTTAAAGAAAATGAATTTTTCAATGGTTTGCAGGTGAAATTTTCCTATGCTATTACTTGTCATAAAAGTCAAGGTGGACAATGGAATACTGTTTTTATTGAACAGCCTTATTTGCCGGATGGGATGGATAGAGATTATATTCGATGGTTATACACTGCTATTACTAGAGCCAAAGACAGATTGTATTTAATTGGTTTTAAAGATGAAAATTTTAAGGAAAACTAAAAGATATGTTTGAAATATATTTTTTACTTTGAAGTTATATTACTGTTTTTTATCTGAGCTAATTGGCTCCCATAGTTCAATTTTATTTCCTTCAGAATCCATAATATGAAGAAATTTTCCATAATCATAATTAGCAACGCTATCTAGTAAAGTTACTCCATTTTTTTTAAGTTTAATTACAAGAGCATCCATGTTTTGTACTTGATAATTAATCATAAAATCTTTTTGGGATGGCGAAAAATAGGCATCTCCTTTTTTAAAAGGTCTCCATTGCGTTGAGTTTATTACTTCGGGATTATTTACATTTCTTGTTTCAAAACTAGAAGACCCCCAAGTATTAATTTCAAGACCTAAGTTTTTAACATACCAAGTTTTAGTTTCTTTTGGATTGTCTGAATAAAAGAAAATCCCACCAATTCCAGTTGCCTTTGGACTAGTATCAACTGGTGAAGTTGTTTTTTTAGATTTGTTAATTGCAGAATTACAATTAGTAAGTACTAGCGCAATAATTAATAGCATGAGGATTTTTTTCATTTCATTTTTTTATAAAATATTAATCCACACACTTTAAATAATCCATAAAGAAATGATCTGGATTGTAGGTTTTCTTATCTATTTCAGAAACTAAAATTTCTTTGGCAACATAATTTGTTGTTTCTCCTGCAAATTTTACACTTAAAAGGAAAATAGGATAGTTTTTTAAATCTTGTAAAGAGTCTTTAGTAAATAGAAAATAACCACTTAGTAATCGGCAGTTTTTATTTTCTAATCTTACTAAATTGCCACAACTATCTTGTTCTAGGCCTGTTAATGAAATAACTTTTCCGTTTGTTAATTGTAAAGATATTTTGGAGTTTTTGTCAAAACATTTCGCTGGAATAAAATCAGTACTTTTTTGTACAATTTGAAAATTTAGCGACAACAAGCCATCTGCATTTATCAATGAAAAAAATATAGATGTTTGGCTGTTTCCAAAAACTTTTTCATGAATTACATAATCTTTGGTAGATTTGTAAGTTCCAATGCTATCTTTAACGTTAGAGCTGTACTCACAGTCTTTTTGAGCGAAAGTAGCAATTGAAACTAAAAAGAATATAACAACTAATGACTTTTTCATAGGGTAATTATCTTATTGCAAATTAACACTATTTTATTGTTATTTAAATCCGTTGTAAAAAAACAATACTCGTTTCCACCGTCTTTTATTTTCCACTTTTTACGAATATTATCTACGGTGTCAGGAAAATTTCTTAGTGTAATATTTATTTTTTTGTTTTCTAAATGTAGAGCCATTTCTTTATTAGAATATGGAATTGTAGTAATTATTTTAAAAATTCTTCCAGGGAATTCTATTAGATTATTTGAAGTATACAAATGGGAATGGGTATGAAGTTTATCTAAAGAAAATTTGGAGGCAACTTCTCTAAATCCGCCCGATTTTAATATAGCATTGTTGGGCTCGTAAATATATTTTTTAGGTAAACCTAAATTAACGTTACATACAGAATCCCAGACAAATTGAAAGGTTTCTCTATTATTTTTATTGAAATTTACAGTGCTTATTGTAATGGAATCCGTATAGTTTTGGTGAATTTCCCAAAGTAATTCTTTTACTTCATTTTCTACTGCAACAATATGGATAGCTTTTACGTTTTTTAATTCAGAAAGCCCAGCAGTTAGGTCTAAAAGAGGTGCTGTTTTAACCAGAATTTTTGATGCATAATGGTAATAAAATTCTTGTAAATATGGGACATTTGGCAAACAATCTTGGAGCATAAAAACTTTACCTTTAATTTCGTTTCTTCTTGAAGGATCTACATAAATCCAATCGAATTTTTGATTCAAATTCCCTAAAGTAACCGAACTATTTCCAACAATACATTGAATATTGTTAATTTGCAACTGCTGAAAATTATGACTAACTATAGAGGATAATTCAGAATCAATTTCGCAATGAATCACTTGCTTCATCTTTTTTGAAAAGTAGTAATCATCAACTCCAAAACCTCCAGATAAATCTATTAGGGAATTTCCGTTTATTAATTCCGATTTGTAATTGGCTGTAACTTCAGAAGAGGTTTGTTCTATAGATATTTTACTTGGATAAATGCAATTTCGACAATTATACCAAGTTGGTAGTTTGTTTTTGCTTTTGGTTCGTGCTGCTATTTGATTTAATACAATTTTAAAATCAATTTCAGGGAATGGATTTTTAGATAGCGCTAGTTTTATTCCGTCTAATCCGGTCATTTTTAAAATATATTCCTGAATTTCAGGACGAAGTAGTACCAAGTTTTCCATTAATAATTTGTAACGATTAAATATTTTTCGTTAAAAGTTGTATTATTTTATTTTCTGGAATAAACTCTTTGGCAATTACTTTTAATATGGTATACAGTGGAATGGCGATTATCATTCCAGTAATTCCAAATAAAGTTCCGATTATTAATATCACTAAAAATATTTCTAAGGGATGAGAATTTACACTTTTAGAAAATATAATTGGTGAAGTAATATTGTTGTCAATAAGTTGTACTATGAAAAATCCAATTACAACATAAATTGTTGTAGGTAAGGTTACGGTTTGAAAATCTTGATTAATAGTAGTTAACATACTTAGAATTCCAGATAATATAGTAGCAATAAACGGCCCGATGTAAGGAATTATATTTAATACAGCACATAAAAACGCAATTAAAAACGCATTTTCTAAACCAAAAATAAGTAATACAATTAGATACAATATGCAAACTACTGTTAGCTGAATCAAGAGACCTATAAAGTATCGAGTTAATAAATGTAAGATTTTATGAATTGAATTTAAGATACGTTCCTCATTTTCATTAGGGATAATTTTTTTAATTCCGATGATAAATTGCTTTTTATCAAGCAAAAAATAAAAACTTATAAAAAATACGGATACCAAGCCTATTCCAAAACTGCTTAGGGTTCCAATTACTGAATTAAAAAAGTCGGTTAGATAATTAAATTTAAGTTTAGAAGTTAAATCACTTTCTTTGATAACTCGGTTGATATCTATATTATGATGACTAAGGTAGGACTCTAATTGCCCATACAAATGCATTAAATTAACTTCAATTGACTTAGTATCTAATAAAGATAAATTAGCACCTTGAGATGTAATCAATGGAACAAATAAAGCAATCAAACCCATTAGTAATGATAGGAATAAGAATAATGTGAAACCTACAGCAAGTGCATTAGGAAACTTTAATCTTTTAGTTAAAAACCCTATTATTGGCTCCGCTATCAATGAAACAATAACTGCTATTATTAAATAACCTATTACCGTTTGTATTTGAAAAATAAAATACAAAAACAAGCATATTAAAGTTAAAATTCCAATAGCACGAATTATAGCCGTTGCAATGGTTTTAGAAGTCATTAGTCTTAATTGTTAAATATATAATTTAATATGTTAGCACCCATCTTTAATGCTTTTTCGCGTATTTCTTTAGGATCGTTGTGCACATCGGCATCTTCCCATCCATCTCCTAAATCACATTCGAAAGTATATAATAAGACCAATCGATTTTCCTGAAATATTCCAAATGCTTGGGGTCTTTTACCATCGTGTTCATGAATTTTTGGTAATCCTGCGGGAAATGCAAAAGGTTTCTGAAAAATTGGATGTGTTGCCGGAATTTCAACTAAATTAGAATTAGGAAATATTCTTTTAATTTCTCTTCTAAGATATTCGTCTAAACCATAGTTATCATCAAAATGCATAAATCCGCCAGATAACATATAATTTCTTAAATTCAGGATTTCGCTGTCACTAAAAAAAATATTTCCGTGGCCAGTAGCATGAATAAACGGATACGAAAACACATCTGGACTTCCAGGTTCCACTGTTGCAGGCTTATTTTTTATTGTAGTATTAATATTTTGATTAGAAAACTTTATCAAATTTGGTAGCGAGGTAGGATTGGCATACCAATCGCCGCCGCCATTGTATTTTAACAAGGCAATTTCTTGCGAAAAACCAAAAAAGGAAGTAAATAAAATAAGGGCAACTAAATTAATTTTCATAAAGTTAATGTATTTTTAAATCTTCTAGTAATTTGTCTAAATCTTCTGTTTTCCAACCAAAATTTGCAGCAATGGCTTTGCCTTTACTAACATACATTAAGGCATTGGAATAGTCTTTTTCTTTTTTGTATAAATTTACAATTAAAATATATTTATCTAAAGATTCTCCTAAAGTTAATGCCTGTTTAGCCCAAATAATCGCTAAGTCTAAACTTTTTTTATCTTCTATATGCGCTAAATAATTATTGGAAATTTCTACTAAAGTTGTAGAATCTTTCCAAGCAAAATTATCTACCGAATATTCTGCTGTTTTTTTGTAATGTTTCCAATTTTGAGAATATGCATCAATAGTCAAATCGTAAATGAATAATAAAGAATCCACTTTTCGAATCTGAAATGAGGCAGCAATGGGTCTTTTTTTATTATAATTTAGAGTATCTCCTATATCTGCCAATGGCTTTAAATTATCAGCTGCTAAATAAATTAATTTTTTTTCTATTCTAAAAAGAGAAGCCGCCTTGGCAAATTCTTCTTTTTTTGAAACTATCAATGAAACCTCTTCTGCATCAATATTATTAATTCCATTAGCAATAATTTTCCAGTTTAATTCGGTAAATAATTCTGATTCGCTTTTTGTTTTTAGATATTTATGGGTAATTTCAGTAGCATCAAATCCAGCTTTTCTAGTTACAATTATATAACGCAAACAGTTTTCAGGGTTAGAAATATCTTCATTAAATTTATCCCGCAAGAAAATAAATTGGTTCTCAGGAATTAACGCTTTAGTAGCTTCTAAAATAAAAGCATCTTTTTTTAATTCACCCGAAATACAAGACAATAAATTCTCATTACTATCAATAAAAGCAAAAGTTGGATACGATTTTATAAGTAACTTTGATTGAAATTTATTTTTTAAAGCTATACCGTAAGCTGATTCTGCATCTACAGCGATGCAAATATAATAATCGCTGTAGGATTTTATCACATCGGGCTCCATAAAGACTTCCTCTTTCATTTTTTTGCAATGCGAACACCAATTGGCATAAAACATTAATGCAATAGGCTTGTTTTTGTTTTTAGATTGAGCTAAAACACTGTCGTAATTAGTATCTAAAAACAAGGTTTGTTTTTGAGCAAAAGAAGCTGTGCTTATAATGAAAGTTAAAAAAAAATAAAAAAAAGATTTATTCATAATCAGTTATTTATAAATACAACACTATGGCAAGCCACCAAAGCGGCTGTTTCAGTTCGCAATCTTGTTTCACCCAAAGATATTGGATTGTATTTATTATTCAAAGCCATTTCTATTTCTTTAACAGAAAAATCGCCTTCCGGTCCTATTAATAAAGTTACATCTTCTTTAGCGATAATTTGTGATTTCAAAGATTTTTTATTGAATTCTTCACAATGTGCAATAAACTTTTGTCCTTTAAAATCTTTTTTAAGAAAATCTTTTAGCAGAATAGGGTCATTCAATTTAGGTAAATAACAATGCAGAGATTGCTTTATAGCCGATTCTATAATCTTTTGATAACGATCTATTTTAATTACTTTTCGTTCGGAATGATCACAAATAATCGGAGTGATTTCATGTATGCCGATTTCTGTAGCTTTCTCTAAAAACCATTCATAACGCTCATTCATTTTAGTAGGAGCAACCGCAAGATGCAAGTGAAAATTGGATGCTTCTTGTTTTACAAATGAGATGATGTTTACAGTGCATTTAGAATCGGAAGCTAATGCAATTTCTGTAGTAAATAAAAAACCTAAGCCATTAGTAACATGAAGTATATCTCTTTCTTGCTTACGTAAAACTTTAATAATATGTTTACTTTCATCTTTATCAAAAATAAAAGAATTTAGCGATTCGTTAATGTTAGGATTATAGAATAATTGCATATTAAAACTCAATTCGTGCCTTAGAAACTACTCCAGCATCGTTAAACTTTTTTTCTAAATATTTTTGGTAGCCGACTATTCCAATCATGGCAGCATTATCAGTGGTGTATTCGAATTTCGGCACAAATGTTTTCCAACCATATTTTGCTTCCGCTGCTTTTAAGGTTGCTCTAATTCCCGAATTGGCCGATACTCCTCCACCAATTGCAATTTGATTTATTCTAGTTTCGGCAACAGCCAATTTTAACTTATCCATTAAAATTTCAATAATGGTATGTTGAATAGAAGCGCAAATGTCAGCTTTATTTTCTTCGATAAAATTTGGATTAATAACCACATTTTTTTGAATAAAATATAAAATTTGAGTCTTTAAACCGGAAAAACTAAAATTCAAACCTGGAACTTTTGGTTTAGTAAAAGCAAACTTATTAGGATTTCCCTCTTTAGCAAATTTATCAATTAATGGACCTCCAGGGTAGGGAAGTCCCATTATTTTAGCAGATTTATCAAAGGCTTCTCCAACTGCATCGTCGGTTGTTTCGCCAATGATTTCCATGTCAAAAAAACTAGAAACTTTTACAATTTGGGTATGCCCTCCAGATATAGTTAAAGCCAAAAAAGGAAATTCTGGTTTATCAAATCCTTCTTCATCAATGAAATGAGCCAAAATGTGGGCGTGCATGTGATTCACAGCAATTAACGGAATTTTCAAGGCCAAAGCCAACGACTTGGCAAAAGAAGTTCCAACTAGCAAGGAACCCATCAAACCGGGGCCTTGCGTAAAAGCAATTGCGGAAAGTTCTTGAATAGTAATCGCTGCTTTTTTTAAAGCCATGTCAATAACAGGAACTATGTTTTGCTGGTGTGCTCTTGACGCTAGTTCAGGTACTACACCCCCATATTCTTCATGTATTTTTTGACCAGCTACAACATTAGATAACACAATATTATTTTTTAAAACAGCAGCTGCAGTATCGTCACAGGAACTTTCTATAGCAAGAATAAATACGTCATTATTGGGCATTGGGCATAATTTTTGAATAATATTTTAATAAACGGTATAAAACCATTAATTTTACCTCGACTACAAAAGTAACTATTTTAGAGGTATTGCGCCAATAACTAGGTTTTTTTGTTTCGGAAAGAATAGGAATATCTAGTTATAGTAAGATATTTTGATTACGTTTGTTACTAATGGATGTTTCAAAACGAAAGAAATTTTGAAAGAAAAAATAACCAAAAACCGATTTAAAACCCTAAAAAAAATAGTACTTCGCACCATTATTGTGTTGCTACTTCTTTTATTATCATTTGGTGTCGCTCTTTCATTACCTGTTGTTCAAACAAAAATCGCCCATTACGTTACCGAGAATTTAAATAAAAAATTTGGCACAAATATTTTTGTCGACAAAGTAGAAGTAACAATTTTTGGAGGGGTTCAACTAAAAAAAGTAATTGTTAAAGACGAGAAAAAAGATACTTTAATCTATTCAAATAGAATAATTACTAGTATTCTTGACACTAAAAAATTATTAGATGGAAATTTAATTTTCGGTAATCTAACAGCCGATGCCCTGACTGTAAATATAAAGACCTACAAAGGAGATACGGATTCTAATTTAGATAAATTTATTGCCGCTTTTGATGATGGAAAACCTGCATCGGGTAAGTTTTTAATGACATCCGATAAGATGACGCTTTTAAACTGTAAGTTTAGAGAAATTGACTATAATCGCGAAGTGCCACTTGATGTTGAGTTTACTAAGATAAACGCGAATGTTTCTGATTTTAAAATTGAAGGGGCTAATGTTTATACCAATGTGAATGCCATGTCTTTTATGGATTATAGAGGTTTGTTTATAGAAAACATTAAGACTAAATTCACCTATACCAAAAAGAATATTCGTTTAGAAAATCTAGATTTAAAAACGGCCGAATCTTCGTTAAAGGGGACAGTTATTCTTAAATATGAAAGAAAAGATTTTATTGATTTTAACAATAAGGTAATTTTTAATATTACCACTAAAAATGCTTCCCTTTCTACTAACGATCTTCGCCATTTTTATAATGAATTAGGTAAGAACCAACTATTTATCCTTAGCGGAAAAATCAAAGGTGCTTTGAATAATTTCACTGCCAAAAATTTGTATTTAAAAGACTCACAAAACACCGTCATTTCAGGCAATGTTAACTTTAAAAACCTTTTTGCAAAAAAAGGGAAAGGTGAATTTTATATGAAAGGTTCTTTTGCAAAAGTGAGTTCTAATTATAATAATTTAATTGTTATATTACCCAACGTTTTAGGCAAAAATTTACCATCTTCATTAAAGAAATTTGGACAATTTAATTTGAATGGCAAAGCCGAAGTTACTTTAACAAGCATAAATACTGATTTTACTTTACGCACAAAATTAGGAACGATTACTTCTAAATTGTTAATGACAAATTTAAATTTTATAGATAATGCTTCCTATTCAGGCAATGTTATATTAAAAAAATTTAATTTAGGTAGTTTTTTAAACCGAAAAGATTTAGGATTTACAAGCCTTAATTTAGATGTGAATGGAAAAGGATTTAACGAAAAATATCTTGATACTAAGTTCTCAGGAGAAATTCAAAATGTAGAATACAACGGTTACAATTATAAAAATATATTAGCTGATGGCACCATAAAAAAACCAATTTTTAAAGGAAAAATTAATATAAATGATCCTAATTTATTTTTAGATTTTGATGGACATGTCGATTTAAGTAAAAAAGATAGAATTTTTGATTTTCATGCCAAAGTAGACTATGCTAATCTAAAGAGAATAAATATCCTTAAAGATTCAATTTCAGTATTTAAAGGAGATATAGTTATGAAAGTTTCTGGGAATTCTTTGGATACCATGAAAGGAGATTTAATTATAACTAATGCTTCTTATCAAAACACAAAGGATATTTATTTCTTTGACAATCTATCGGTCAACTCCAACTTTGATGTTAATAATGAACACACTATTTCCTTATATTCTACAAATGAAATGAATGGAAAACTTCAAGGAAAGTTTGAGTTTTCACAAATTCAAAAAATGGTTCAAAATTCATTAGGTAGTCTTTACACTAATTACAAACCCAATGTATTGAAAAAAGGACAATATATAAAATTTGATTTTTCGAAGTTTAATAACCTAATTGAAATAATAAACCCTAAGATTTCCATAGATTCTAGTGCTGTTATAAATGGTCAAATGAAAGGAGACGATAATGATTTTAAATTAAAATTTTCTTCAAATACGATTGATGCATTTAATGTTCATTTAGATAAAGTTCAATTAGAAATTGATAATAAAAATCCATTGTATAATACTTATTTACAAATGGATAGCATAAAAACTAAAAGATATAAAATTAGGGATTTTTCAATGATTAATACAACATCTAAAGATACCCTTTCTTTTAGAACTGAATTTAAAGGAGGAGAAAAAGGCACCGATTTTTATAATTTAAATATGTACCATACCATAAATCTAGACAATCTAAATATTATTGGTTTTAGTAAATCGGAAATGATGTTTAAAGATTTTCTTTGGTATATTAATGAAAATGAAAATGATAAAAATAAAATAGTTTTTGATAAAGATTTTAAGAATTTTTCATTTGAGGACATAATTATCTCTCACGAAAACCAGTCAATGCAATTAAACGGAATGATTAATGGCATTAAAAATAAAAATTTGCAATTAACTTTTCAGAATGTTGACATAAACAAGGTTACTCCAAATTTAGATGAATTCAAGTTTGATGGTAACTTAAATGGTCAAGTATTTATAAAACAAAAGGATTTAGTTTACCAACCTACTGCAAATCTGGAAATCAAAGATTTTCAAATTAACGATAATGACCTTGGGGATTTGAACCTTGATATTAAAGGAAATAATGATTTTTCGAGATTCGATATTACGTCTAAAATTGAAAATGAAAACGTAAAATCGTTCAGGGCTATTGGTAATTTAGAAATTGTAAATAATGAAACTTTATTAGATTTGAATTTAAACTTCGAAAAATTCAATCTAGGCATTTTAAGCAATTTAGGAGGAGAGGTTTTGTCAAACATAAGAGGTTTTGCTTCTGGAAATGCTAGAATAAATGGCAATACAAATGATATTAATTATACAGGTAAATTATTTTTA
>Ga0114971_10001694_pt1 | contig 15005 bp, 12 predicted proteins | sample M_140625_MF_Meta_FD_87320 | JGI IMG/M metagenome (GOLD analysis project Ga0114971, IMG submission 87320) | Freshwater microbial communities from Lake Montjoie, Canada to study carbon cycling - M_140625_MF_MetaG | ecosystem: Environmental > Aquatic > Freshwater > Lake | place: Lake Montjoie... | reverse complement strand
CCATCGCAATGGCACGAACGCTATCTTCACCTAAGTGTTGTTGAACTTCTAATACTAGTTTTTCACCGTTAGGACGCATGATTTCAAGGGCATTGTATATTTCTGGTAATACACTTTGTGTTGAAAAATGTACGTCTACAACCGCACCAATAATTTGTTTGATTTTACCTGTTGTTGCCATATAGTTATTTGTTTTTACAACCCCCTTTTATGAGGCGAAAATGGATTGACTCCATTTCGGCTGCAAAGGTAGTGATTTGCAAGATTATTGCAAAAATTGTACATAAATAATAGCAGCTAAAATTCCCCCTACAATTGGCCCAAATACGGGAATGGCAGCATAAGCCCAATCACTAGGCCCTTTCCCCTTCATTGGCAGTAAAAAATGCATGATTCTAGGCCCTAAATCTCTGGCTGGATTGATTGCCCAACCGGTTGGTCCTCCAATTCCAAAGCCAATTCCTGCCACCAAAAGGGCGACTGGAAGGGCCGAAAATGTACCTAATTCGACGCCAGCTGGTTTAATATAAAAAATTCCTAATATGAAAATAAAGCTTGCAATCGTTTCAACTATAAAATTTTGGGGCAATCTACGTATGGATGGACCTGTCGAAAAACAAGCCAATTGATCCCCTGCATGCTCACATGCATTCAAATGATCTTTATAGACCATCCATACCACAAATGCACCCAACATGCTCCCTAATAATTGTGCCAATAAATACGAAGGCACTAAGGCCCAACTAAATTTTCCTGCAGTGGCAAAAGCAATGGTAACGGCTGGATTTAAATGCGCCCCACTAGCACTATTAGAAATATACACACCTACAAAAACAGCGATGGTCCATCCCAGCACAATGGAAATTAATCCGCCGTTATTGCCTTTGGTTTTTGGCAATACCACATTTGCCACCACACCGTTTCCAATCATCATCATCATGGAAGTGCCTAAGAATTCGGCTAAAAATGGAGTCATAAAATTTTTTTTTAGAGATTTATATATTGGTCATTTGAATTGCTTTTTTCCACCCTTCGATTCCTTTTTGAATAGCTGCTTGTTCTAAGTTGGGATTGAAAACTTGATCCACCTTCCATTTTGCTGTAAGTTCAGATTCGTCTTTCCAAAAACCAACTGCCAAACCAGCTAGATAAGCTGCACCCAATGCAGTGGTTTCAATGATGGTAGGTCGAATTACTTTTGTGTTTAAAATATTGGATTGAAACTGCATCAATAAATTATTTTTTGTAGCACCTCCATCCACTCTTAATTCTGCAATTGGAATTTGCGCATCCGATTCCATTGCCTTTAATAAGTCGTATGATTGATAAGCGATACTTTCTAATGCAGCTCGGGCAATATGTGCAGCATTGGTGCCTCTTGTAATTCCAGAAATTGTGCCTTTTGCATGTTGATTCCAATAAGGTGCACCTAAGCCAGCAAATGCAGGGACCATATACACGCCATCGGTGTGAGCGACTTGCGCAGCCAAGCTTTCTACTTGTTCAGAATCACGAATAAGATGGAGTCCATCTCTAAGCCACTGCACCACTGCACCTCCAATAAACACACTGCCCTCCAATGCATAAAAAGTTTTACCGTTAAGTTGTAATGCAATAGTCGTTAATAAATTATTTTTTGATACCACTGCTTTTTCTCCAGTATGCATTAACATAAAACAACCTGTACCATAGGTATTTTTAACCATGCCCGGTGCTGTACAAATTTGTCCAAACAATGCCGCTTGTTGGTCTCCAGCAATACCTGCAATTGGAATTTGTTGATTGGTGACCAATAGATCTGTGTGGCCGTATACCTCACTACTACTTTTTACTTCAGGTAAAATGGAGATGGGAATATTAAATAATTGCAATAATTCGGTATCCCATTTTAATTCATGAATATTAAAAAGCATCGTCCTTGATGCATTGGTCGCATCGGTGATATGCTTTGCACCTTTGGTCAATTTCCAAACCAACCAACTATCAATCGTCCCAAAACAAAGTTCCCCCTTTTCGGCCTGTGCTCTCGCTCCATCCACATGATCTAAAATCCATTGTATCTTGGAAGCAGAAAAATAAGCATCAATGATTAACCCTGTTTTTTTTTGAATCAATGCCTGCTTACCCTCTAATTTTAATTGGTCACAAAAATTCGCAGTCCTTCTATCTTGCCAAACAATGGCATTGTAAATTGGCATGCCTGTTAACTTATTCCAAATAACAGTTGTTTCTCGTTGATTGGTGATGCCAATAGCAGCAATATCAAATTGATCGATACCATGTTTTGAAATGACTTCAGAAGCAACGCCAATTTGCGTACTCCAAATTTCCATTGGATCATGCTCCACCCAACCTGGTGAAGGAAAAATTTGTGTAAACTCTTTTTGTGCAGTGGATAAGATTAGACCTTCTTGGTCAAATAAAATAGCACGGCTACTAGTTGTTCCTTGGTCTAGGGCTAAAATGCATTTTGGCATGATGACAATTTTAAATGCTGAAACAGACGATTACCTCTTGGCTTTTAACCAGTTTTCAGGATCAAAATATACCGCTTTTTCATTACATATAGAGAATAAAACGGCCCCTTCTCCGTCTAGATTGATACCGGACCTGCCTATGACGGTCCCAGCTCTAACTTCTTGTCCATTGCTTACAGAAGCACTACTAAGGCAAGAAAATGCGGTAAAATATTTGCCATGTTTGATTAAAACAGTTTTATCTCCATTGACATCTCCTACATAAACAACAGTTCCATTGGCGACACTTTTGACAGCCGTACCTTTAGGAACTGCAACTTCGATGCCATCACTTTTACGATCTAATTTTGTACCTGGAATACTTTCAACACCAAAATGAATATTGACAATCCCAGTGGCTACTGGCCAAGGCAGTCCACCTTTGTTATTTTCAAAAGAAATAGAAGTCTCTCTGCCCTCTTCTGTCGTTTCAAGCGCCGAATAAGGACGATTACTTGTGGTACTTTTTAAACCACCTTCTACTTTACCTACATTAGTGCTTGTTTTTGGGTTATCCTCAGTAGCAGCTGTGGTTTTATTACCAGCCGTATTGGCTGCTTTTAATTTAGCTAGACGCTCATTCTCTCTTTTTACAGCTTCCTGCATTTCTCTTTTAATGACGGCCGCTATTGCTGCTTGCATCTTTCTTCTTTGTGCTTCTTTTTGTCTCACCTGTGTGGTGATTTCTTGCTCTTTACTCTTTAATTGACTCACCACTTTATCCTGTTCTTTTCGATCATCCTGCAATACTTTTAACTGAACAGTTTGGGCGGATAAGGTTTTCATCCTATCCTGTTTGTTCTCACTTAGAATGGTAATTTTAGATTTTAAGTTTTGCTCAGATAAGCCAATAGACAATGCTTGTGCTTCTCTATTCTGACGATAACTCTTTAGATAGGTAATTCTTTTGACTGCATCATTAAAACTACCCGCTGAAAATAAAAAATTAAGGTATTCATAACCACTTCTGCTTTGGTATGCAAAGACAATACTTTTTGCATACCTATATTTTAAAGTATCCAACTCGTTGTTCAAACGCCTTACATCTTGCTGATTGCTTTGAATTGCAGCATCTAATACTTTAACCTGCTTAGCAATCCCATTGATCAAAGATGTTCTTTTTGAGATTTTATTTCTGATCAATGCTAATTGCGCCAATGAGCTTTTTTTATTCTTCTTCGTTTGCTCTAATAGATTATTGAGTGCATCTAACTCTTTTTGTAATGTCTGAGATTGTCTTTGCAATTCATCTCTTGAATTACTATTTTGTGCAATTGAATGATTGAAAAAACAAGCAAAGCAGATGCAAATAAGTATAGCGCATTTTTTAATCATAGGGTTCGATTTTCACTTAATTATTTACGTCTGCCTATTTTAGGTACAGAAAAAGTGTATTTTAAAGGTTCGTCAAAATTAAATTCCTTGATTTCCATTCCGATATCCAATTTAGTTTGTGCATTGATGGAAATGGTTCTATAAAGCGGGAACTGTATATTTTTTACCAAAGTGTGTTGACTATAATTGATGTCACAAGTTCTGTGTTTTGTGGCATCCACATCATCCAACTTTAACTGTACTAATTTGGTATTGTCCTCGCTAAGGATGATTAAATTTTTGAATAATTTTCCAACTAAGCTTACTTGCAATCTTTCATTGTTGACTTTATAGGAGACAATATCAATGCTATCCATGAAAATTGGGTTGCCTACCACCAAGTCTTCTATTGTTTGGTAATTTAATGGAATTTTTATCACCTCTTGTAAATAGGATAATGGATGTCTTTCTGTTTTTTTAGATAATGGGAAAGTCAGAAAAATACTGTCTTTATTGATAAATGCTTTTAAACCAATCACACCCATTGCGCCTCTAATGGTAATGTACATCCCGCTATCTTTCTGAATGCTTAAGTTAGCGATATAACTATCTTTATCCTTACTAGTTTCGTAATCCATTTTCAACTTCGCATTCATGGTATTGAAGCGAATCTTAGTATTTGCAATATTATTAACAATACCCTTTACCATTAATACAGAATCTAGTCTTGCTTTTTCTGCCAATGCAGCCGCATCCGGTAGAACTTTCAAAGCCAATGCGTCTTGAATGACTTGCACTTTCTTCACATTCGCACATGCCACACTTAAAAGTATCAAAATCAAATAAAGGCTATTTTTTACAATTCGCATGCGTCCTTTTTATATTTTTCCAGTATGCCCAAATCCGCCATCGCCTCTCTGGGTTGTCTCCAAATTTTCTACCAATTGCCATTCCATTTTTTCGACTTGTTGAAATACAATTTGAGCAATGCGATCTCCATCTTGAATCACTTGAATTTCATTGGATAAGTTGATCAAAATAACTTTGATCTCCCCTCTGTAATCTGCATCTATAGTGCCAGGGGTATTTAAACATGTCAAACCTTGTTTTATCGCTAGTCCACTTCTTGGTCTTACTTGTGCCTCCCATTTATTTGGCAAAGCAATGTGTAACCCTGTTGGAATCAATGCACGCTCTAATGGTGCCAACTGAACTGGAGCAGTGACAAAAGCACGTAGGTCTAAGCCAGAGGACCCTTGCGTTGCATAAGCTGGCAAAGGATGATGACTGTGGTTCACAATGGGGATGATTGTAGACATGTGCTACAAAAGTAGTTAAAAAAGCAGGTAAATTGAAGCTAGCACGCTTTAGTTAACAAATTATTTAGAAGTAAAATATGGAGCCAAAACGCAGGGTATTCGACAATGGATTTCTTGTAATACCACCCCCCGTAGGAACCAAATAGGAAATATTGAATTTAGACTGTTGGTATTGGAAGCTAGAACCTACTGTAAAATATTGCATGCTGCCCAAGTTCTTATTATTGTCTAAAAAATAGCCAGCCCTCAAATGAAATCGGTCTGCATAATTGTATTCAGCTCCTAGTGATACTTTTAAGGATTCAGATAAAGGCATGCCATATTGATTTGAAAAAGAATTAAACCAACTAGACACAACTGATTGAGAAAAATACTGATCAACCACCTCTTCATCATTACTAACTGGACTTGCAGGCACCATCAATCGATTCACATCAATACCCATCTCTAATGAGTTCTCTGTATCAAATTTACTTAAATAAGCTACCCCCAATCCAATATTGGCTGGAATGAAATATTTATTTTTAGCCTCGTTAGAATAGCTCACTTTACCTCCTAAATTGGATAAAACCAACCCTGCATGGAACCCTTCTAAGTCTTCGTTTTGTTTATAAAATAAACTGATATCTCCTGCAAATGTATTACCAGCTTTATAATTGGTACCATTGGTGCCATAAGAACCCTGTACCAATCTCGAATGGATATACCTTAAAGTCACACCCATACTCAAGGCATCTGTTAATAAAATATTGTACCCAAAATCATAACTGAATTCTGAAGGTCTTTGAGATGGTAAAGTCGAAGTGCCCGATTCGTCTGTGAAATCAATATTACCTAAACTAAAAAAACGCAAGGAACTATTGATGCCACTAAAACTATTTAATTTTTTATAATACCCTGCACTCGCCAAATACACATCACTCAATCCTAGATCTTTTAACCATGGCGTATAATTGATCAGAAAACCTTGGTTATTTTTTAGATATGGGATCTTGGCAGTGTTGCCAAAAAGGTCATTGGCTTCTGGAGACATGGCAATAGACAAATTACCCATACCACCTGATCTTGCGTCAGGAGAGATCAACATAAATGGCACAGCGGTACTTTGTAATTTAAGTTTGGTTTGTGCTGTTAAGGAACTAGCTACAAAAAATAAGGCTACAAATAAGACTGTCTTGATTGATGCAATTTTTATCATACTCAAATGCTTTAAGATTCTATATAAGTAAAGATAACCTTAGAATTCAATATTTAAAATTTTAAAAGGCTATTTATCATTTGCTCTACCAATCCATTTTGGGTAACTATAATTCTATAATAATACTTCCCAGGTAAGAGTAGACCCCCATTCGTAGAAAGTCCATTCCAATCCACCATTATTTTATTGCCCCTAGGTTGAATTTTTTGACTTGTAGAAAAATGGACTCTTCCATTGACATCAAAAACATCTAATTGCATCAAAATTGGGTCTATGCTATTGTTGAGCTCAAAACTAAATTTTGCATTGGTTTGAACAGGATTCGGGGTAATACTTAAATGTCTAAGGTTCCTATTTGCTTTACCAGGCACTTCAATCCAAATGGTGTCTTTGGAAACATTTCCTAAAAGATCCCAGGCCTTCATGATCAATCTATGCTTACCCGCTTCCAACAAGGGAAGTGGATATTCAATCGCTCCTGACTGATAGGCATTCGTGTCATAAATAAAGAATGAATTGAGGTTGTAATTTTTCACTACAGTATCATCAATGATTAATTTTAAATCATGTCCTAATTCATTGCCCGAAGACTGTATCCCCGAACTGTCCTTTAGTTTTACAAATAAAGTAGATGGTGCAGTTACCCAATCTCCTGATTTGAAATTAGGTGCATTCACATAACTGTAGATGGATGGGCCAGTGGTATCTAATCTATTTTGTGTGGTAGCACCTTGAATAAAAATGGATTGAAATTGCATGCTTGCATCCGCCGTATCATTGTAGGCGTAGAGTTGCAATTTTAGTGCTGCTGAATTAGAAGAAGGCAGTGTACCAGGTAGGATAAAACTGATTTCAAATTGTCCATTTTTTACAGTCGCCTTCCCTTTAAATAAAGCCTGCTCTTGTGTTTCAATTGGAACGGCCTGACTATTGATTTGATTGGCTAAAGTTTTTTTAGTGCTTGGCGCATCCCATAAAACCATATCAATTAAGCCATTGAAATTTTGAATAGCTTGATTTTTTACTGACAAATTTCCTTTAATCGTATACTTCTCTCCTGCCTTTAAATTTAAAGTGTCCGACCAAGGTAACTGATTCAAATTAGTACAATTAATTTGGTATTTTGGTTGTGCTATACGCATAGCAGGATCGCCCATTAAGCCAAATTTAAATGCATTTAATCGATCCCCGTTTTGTTTAAAATTATAATTTTTTGCAACTTGTAGTGCTTGCCCAATGGTTCGATAAAGCCCCATTGAATTAGGCACCAATAATGCCTGCATGAATGCATCATTAATTTGCTTATTACTATATGCAAATACGAGTCTATTGGCTGCAACCAATGCAATGATTCCTTTTTCATTTTGCATGAGCGCATCAAAACCTATTGGGGCATTTGCAGGTTGATCATAGGGTGCAAAATCACAGGATGCAGTCACCATAATCGGCAACTTGCCAGCATTGTTCCAAGACTGTATTTCTGATTTAGAGATCACCGCCTCCTCTGTTAAGCGCAAATAATTTCCATGTCCAGTATAATTTAACATCAGCGTGCCAGCTTGTATGGATTCTTGAATGGCTTTGTTGACGTCTGGATAAGTATTCCCAGTAAGCGTTTGGTTCGCCTTAAATAAATCCAAATATAATTTTCGATAATTCCAGTTAGCTGTTTTATTTTTTAAATTGCCAATGATATCCTCTGCATCCTGAAGATGTAAATTATAGTCCGCATCATCCGCAACCCAAGTCAGTTGATTTTGCCAAAGCCCCATTTTTTTGTTGGATTGGTATTGAATTAATTTCTCCACCATTTTATTTGCTTCCGCAATGGTTCTTGCTGGTATCCTTCCAATTGCCAAACCAATAGAATCAATCGTTTGAGCATACTGAATTTGTACACCTGATTTTTGTATCGCATAAAAATCATCCGAACTATAGGAAGTTAAAATGGCATTAGACACCTCACTTGTATACACAGGTAATTCTTTATTCAATTGAATTTTTTGGGTATTAAAATTGCCCATACCCATTAATAAAACATAAGCAGGGCTCGATTGATTTTTTAATTTCGATTGTTCAATGATGTACTTTAAAAAATTTCGAATGGCAATTGGCGAAGCTTGTCCACCAGCCATTTCGTTGTAAATTTGGGTAGCATTAAAAAGCCCAACCTTATACCCATTTTGTTTTTCATGGAACACTTTAAGGGCCTTTGCTGCTGGATAATAATCAGGAGCAGTAATAATGATGTAGTCCAATGGACTAAACGTAAAACTACTATCGCTAGCAATGGAACTTGAAAACTGTGCTGCATTAATTTTATTTGCTTCAAAGACATAAAAATATTTACGTGCACTATCAGCAGCTTTAAAAGTAGCAACGGCATTTTGACCCAATTGAGGATTCAATAAAATGGGTTGGTTATACTGACTTAGATCCCAAACCCTAGTTTGCGTTGTCGCATTTTGAATTTCAAATTCAATCAATTGTGCTTTAGGTTGAGTCGTTTGATAGTCAAAGCCAAAGCCTGTATTGCCCCAATATCCAATTGTTCTTTGCCCATGCAATGCCATATAATCAATCCAACCTGTTGCATTGGATGGTGCATTAAAATCAACTTGCAGGTTCATAGCTGTTAAACTTTGTCCTGCTTTTACTAGTGTGTTTTTATCTAACCATATTGTACTGCTATCAAAACGAATTTTATACGCATCATCAAAAAGATTTCCGGAAACTTCGTTCAGTGATATAGTAGTCATCAACTGGTCATTCAACTTTATTGTAAATTTGGCATCTGTTTGATAAGTGGATGCTGCTAATTGACTTTGAAAAACAATTGGGGTGTTGAATTGCAAACCCTCCATATTGAGTGGGAATGTCATCGTTATTTTTTTACCTGTTCCAATGCCCATAGGATCGCCAAGCCATATTTTACCACTACTTAAAATATTAATGGTATCTTTTTCTACCCTCCAATTAGCGGGATAAGTTTGTACAAATTTTGTTGCAGTACCCGTTTTATTAAAATTGGTTATTCTTTTTCCTATTGTACCAATACGAATAAAAAAATATAAGGAATCATTGCTTGTAATTTTTTGACGAATGGGTGCTTCATTCAAATTGGACTTGACCCATTTATAATGCCCTTGTGCATAAAACAAGAATTGATCTTGGTCATCTAAAATCCCATCTCCCCCATCTTGCATTTCAATGGCCATTTCTGTTAAACTATCGGGTAATCCGTTGGGCACTTTTTCGCTTAAGACAGCTAAATCCATTCCATACAATTGGACTTGATTGGCATTTACTTTTCCAGTAAATCCCATCGCTTTAAATTGTGCACCAGTGACTTGATACACCCCTTCGTTTGGCACAGCTATTTTAACCCAATTTCCTTTGGAGAGCATACCTACCTGTCCCCATCCAGGAAGGGTGAAGCAGCATCCAAATAAAAAAAATGTTAAAACGCCAAGTTTCATCTGCTAAAATTAGGGTTTTACTAACATAAGATTCTATTTGCATTTGAATAAATAAGTGAAAAAGCAAGTATATTCGCAAAGTATTTTAAACACCCCCAGCTTAATCAAAACAGATGAACTTTATCAATAGCATATTATTATTTTTTGCGGTGCTTTTTTTAGGCCCAAAAATGATCGCTCAATTCGATAGCAATCAAAGCAATAAAGTTGCATTTGCTGCTGTAGATAACCCTTATGATAGCACTATTTTAATCAGAGGCGGCACATTTGCTATGGGGATGAACCAGGAAAATATCATGGGTGATTGGAATAATAATTTACGCAGAGTGACTGTGAGTTCATTTAGAATCGACCAATATGAAGTAAGCAACAAACAATACAGAAATTATATCAAATGGCTTGAACGTGTTTTTATTCCATTGGGGAAAGATTCAATTGTGAAAGTAGCCCTTCCTGACACTTTAGTTTGGAGAACGGATCTTGCATACAATGAACCAATGGTTGAAGGTTATTTTAGAAATAAAGCATTCGATGATTACCCAGTGGTTGGTGTAAGTTGGGAGCAAGCCAATGCCTATTGCAGATGGAGAACAGATAGAGCAAATGAGAAAACTTTAATTCAATACGGCTTAATTGATCCAACTAAACCTTATATCGGTAAAATGGAAACCAATAATAGTCTTGTTGATAGCAATAAAAAAAGTACACCAATCCCTGCAAAAGCAAAAGCAAAAAACAAAAACTTAGGGGATTATGTTTTAATTCCAGACTTTAGATTACCTACAGAAGCAGAATGGGAATATGCAGCAAAAGTATCAAGTGGCAAGAATTACATCTCTAATTTTAACAACCCCAAAGCTGGTCCTAATTCTGGCGCACCCAATGCAAGTATTGTTTCATCTAACTCCCCTTACCCATGGAGCTCTAATGGAAATGACGGATTAAGAAATAATCCAATTGGGAAAGTTAGTAAAAAGGCGAATGAAAGTCGTGGCATGTTCATGGCGAATTTTAAAAATGGAAGTGGCGATTATATGGGCATGGTAGGGTATGCAAATGATGGCGCTGGTTTCCCAAGTAAGACGAATAGTTTTTTACAAAATCCTTTAGGCTTATACAATTTAAGTGGTAATGTCAATGAATGGGTAGCGGATATCTATCGACCAATGAATAGTATTGATATGGATGATTTTAATCCTTATCGTGGCAATAGTGTATTGGATGGCGATGATGCAAATACCTCTAGTTATGAAACTGGCACCAATACATTGATCTCTAATAAATCAAGGGTGTACAAAGGAGGAAGCTGGAAAGATCGTCCTTATTGGTTGAACCCAGGAACTAGAAGGTATTTAGAACAAGACAAATCGAGTAGCACCATTGGTTTTAGATGTGCTATTTCTGCTTTTGGAATGGACACACCAGATGCCAAAGAAGAAAAGCCAAATTTCTTGCAAAGAATCAAAAATATCTTTTAATGAAATTACGCATTGGATCAGGTATTGATTTTCATCAATTGGTAGCAGGTAGAGATTTATGGATTGGTGGCATATTAATTCCACACCACAAAGGTGCGTTAGGTCATAGCGACGCAGATGTTTTATTACACGCCATTTGCGATGCTTTATTAGGTGCTTTAAGTTTAGGTGATATTGGCACACATTTCCCAGACACAGACAATGCTTTTAAAAATATTGACAGTAAAATTTTATTACAAAGAACCTACGATTTAATTACAGCTGAAGGCTATCAAATTGTCAATATAGATGCGACGCTTTGTTTAGAAGCACCAAAAATAAAACCTTATGTAACTGCTATGCAGGAATGTATCGCATCCATTTTACATATTGGCAATAAGGATATTTCTATTAAAGCAACGACTACGGAAACCATGGGTTTTACAGGTAGAGAAGAAGGACTTGTGGCCACAGCTACTTGTTTATTGATGGCAAAAAGCTAAATTAAATTGCTATGAAGCTTGGATCAATCGAAGATTTATATTCTATTTACACAACTCATCCATCTGTTGTAACAGATACCAGAAAACTTAAATCAGGAGATCTATACTTTGCATTAAAAGGACCCAATTTCAATGGCAATCATTTTGCGATTGCTGCATTGGAAGCTGGAGCAGCTTATGCGATAGTGGATGAGGCGATTGCAGACAGTATCGAACTTCATGGACGTATTATTTTTGTTGAAGATGTTTTAACGACCCTACAGGCTTTAGCAAAATACCATCGTCAACAATTTGACATACCTTTTCTAGCTATCACTGGTAGCAATGGAAAAACAACAACCAAAGAATTAGTCTACGCAGTCTTAGCAAGTCAATTCAACACATACACCACTCAAGGAAATTTAAACAACCATATAGGTGTGCCATTGACCTTGCTTAGTATTCCAAAAAATGCAGACATGGCTGTGATCGAAATGGGCGCCAATCACCAAAAAGAAATTGAAAGTTATTGTTCCTATACCCTACCTACACATGGTATGATTACCAATTGCGGTAAAGCCCATTTAGAAGGATTTGGCTCTGAAGAAGGTGTCAAAAAAGGCAAGGGTGAATTGTTTGATTTTTTACGCGCCCATAATGGAACAGTGTTAGTCAGGGAGGATAATTCTTATTTGCAAAGCATGTCTCAAGGCATCACTCATACTATTGGTTATGGCCAACACAGTGGCGTAATTCAAGGAGAGGCAATTGATACAAATGGTATGTTGACGGTAAATATAAACAAAGGCATTGCTTTAGATTTAATCAAAACGAATTTAGTTGGAAATTATAATTTACCGAATGTACTTGCTGCCGTTACTATAGGACAATACTTTAAAGTGCCTAATGAAAAAATTAAAGCTGCAATTGAAAATTATATCCCAACCAATAGTCGTTCTCAATTAGTACAGTGGCAAAACAACGAAGTGATTTTAGATGCTTACAATGCCAATCCTTCGAGCATGAAATTAGCAGTAGAGAATTTTGCAAAATTAAATAAAGCAAATAAAATAGTTTGCTTAGGCGGCATGAGAGAATTGGGCGCTGACACTTTAATAGAACATCAACTTTTAATTGATCAATTGAAGCAAACGAATTGGGATAATGTACTACTTGTTGGTTCGGAGTTTAAGCCATGTGATCATAACTACCTATATTTTGATACCGTTCAAGAAGCTAAAGTTTGGCTACATGCACAAGCGTTGAAGAGCTATACCCTACTCATAAAAGGTTCTAGAGGAATACAGATGGAGCAATTGATTGCTCCTTAATTTGTGGTATCTTTGCGGCATGAAAAATAGCCACCTATACAGCACTTTGACGAATAAATGTCCTAGATGTAGAGAAGGTAAGCTGTTCACTAGTTCCAATGCCTACGATCTATCCAATATCACAAAAATGCATGAACACTGCCCAGTATGTGGACAGCAAACTGAAATTGAAGTAGGATTTTATTACGGCACTGGCTATGTAAGCTATGCATTGACTGTTGCTTATTTTGTTGCTATGTTTGTTGCATGGAAGGTATTGATTGGTTTGACTTGGGAATTAGATGACAATCGAATATTTTATTGGTTAGGGTCTACTATTTTTTTATTGATTTTGATACAACCCATTTTAATGCGCCTATCTCGTTCTATTTGGTTAGGCTGGTTTGTTTCTTATAATAAGAATTGGAAAAATGAGCCATTGGAATACAATGAAAGGATGGATGAGCACATGAAGGAGATTTAATATTTCTCTTTTACCAAAGCCAATTAAATTCAGCGGATTGTCAACTCACTCTGTTCGTTGACTTCCCATAAATTTCTCTTTTACCAAAGCCTTTCAACTAAACGCTATGCGTTTAGTTTGCTTTTTTAACGCTCATCCGCTCAATCAAGCAAGCTTGTTTCGCGACCTCGCATTAAAAAAGCCTATCACTTTCATGATAGGCTTTGCAGAGAGGAAGGGATTCGAACCCCCGATACGTTGCCGTATACACGCTTTCCAAGCGTGCTCCTTAAACCACTCGGACACCTCTCTTTGAGGATTGCAAATGTAAAATAAATTATTGGTTTTTTAGGAATTCCCCATTCCAAATAGCTTTTCTGCATTGCTTGTTGTGATAGCAGCAATTTCATGCAATGGAAGGGATTTAATCTCTGCCAATTTCTTAGCTACTTCAATCATATAAGCAGGCTCATTGGTTTTGCCTCTATAAGGCACAGGGGCTAAATAAGGTGCATCCGTTTCTAGCACTAAGTATTCCATCGGAATATCTTTGACTGCTTCTGCGACACCTGCATTTTTATAAGTCAATACCCCACCCAATCCTAAATGAAATCCCATACCAATAATTTGTTCTGCCGATTCTTGACTACCACTAAAACAATGAAACACGCCACGCAATCCTTTTTTTGCAAAAGGCTTTACCGCTTCTATGGTTTCACCCATCGCATTTCTTGTATGAATAGCAATTGGTAAATTAAGATCTAGCGCCCACTGCATTTGTGTTTCAAAAACAATATGCTGTTCTTTGGTAAAAGTTTTATCCCAATAAAAATCCAACCCTATTTCACCAATGGCAATGAATTTTCTTTTCCCAATCCAATCTTCCACCAACTTTAATTCTTCTTTATAATTTTCCTTCACATAACATGGATGCAAGCCCATCATGGCAATACAATTTTCTGGAAATTGCTGTTCTACTTTTAACATCGCATCCAAAGTAGTGCTATCAATAGCGGGCATTAGAATTTTATCGACACCAACTGAAACAGCATTTTTTATGACTACATTTAAATCTGCAGTCAGTTCCTCGGCATAAACATGCGCGTGTGTATCAATAAAATGCATAATCAACTGGTTTAAAGCACAAAAAAAGGACTTTTTTAATGAAGAACATACTAAAAGCTGTTATTTATGCGTTTATAAATGAAATTACTAACCCATCCCTTAATTGGATGTGAACTTTGTTTTTTATAGGGTACGGATTATACAGGCCGGGGTTTCTACCCTGGCTTTTTTTATAAAAGCTTTTTTGTGGCATTTACAAAGCTTTAAATTGATACCCTAGTTTACTAAAATGTGCCAATACTTTTGGCAAAGCAACCCTTAATCGATCCATCGCTTTAGCGCTATCATGAAAAACAATAATGGACCCTGGCCCTGCATGTTGAATGACATTTTGAGCGCATT
>Ga0114971_10001693_pt1 | contig 15007 bp, 13 predicted proteins | sample M_140625_MF_Meta_FD_87320 | JGI IMG/M metagenome (GOLD analysis project Ga0114971, IMG submission 87320) | Freshwater microbial communities from Lake Montjoie, Canada to study carbon cycling - M_140625_MF_MetaG | ecosystem: Environmental > Aquatic > Freshwater > Lake | place: Lake Montjoie... | reverse complement strand
TCATTATAATCGTCGTCATCGCAAGAGAATCTCAAGATTTCTACCTTCACAGTTTCATCAGCCTCTCTTGTTTTCTCCCAGTAAACTGGCTTTCCTAGATGCCACTCAAATACCTTAGTCAAGCCATCATCACGCTTAGGAGTCGCAGATAGACCAAGCATGTGTTTGGTTTGTAGTTTACCCAGTACCTTACTGAAATGCGCAGCGCCTAGATGATGGCACTCATCAAAGATGGTAAACTTGTATGACCTTAAGACTGACTCTGGAATCTGTCTCTTAACAATTGTTTGAATCATACAAATTGTACAGTCATATTGTTCGGGGTCTACTTCCATCTTATCAGCTTGAAATCTACCTATACGAATACCTGGTATAAGACTGCGCATCTCTCCGGCCCATTGGTCTAGAAGAAATTCCTTATCGACTACAACCATGAATCGATGACCTAGACGAAAGGCTATAGCTAGTGCCATAAATGTCTTACCTTTTCCGCAAGGCACACAAATCAGACCATTCGCATCGGCTTTCATGAATTTACTGATAATATTCTCCTGGTAATCATATGGTTTTCCAATAAAATTCAGTTCAGGGGGCAATGGAATTCCACTTGACATAACTGATTCATCGGGAGGACCTAGATTATCCTTAGCCCATACCCTCGGAAGATATAAGCGAGTGGCAGATTCCAGAAAGACAGGGAATTCATTATCCTGTGGGCCTGCGAATCTTTGCATAGTTATAGGTTTTACAGTAAGGTCTTTTCTAATCTTTTCATCTTGTTCCTTTGTTAAGGAAGACTTCAAAACAGCATATCCATGAGTAGTTAAAAGTCGTTTCACTTCTGACATCTTAATATTTTTTAGAAAATAAATAAGAAGAGTCAATTTTTATACTGAAGATGTAGAAGAGATGGATCACAATGAAATCGGCGGACTTACACTTTTATTTATTGGATTCTTATTTATTCCGCAGATTACTGCTCTAATGAAGGATAATCTAGACACACTTCCTATGCGTTTAGCTGCGGTACTTCTAATAATCGGCTCTTTGTCTTACAGTAAGATGACTGCGCTCGGTGTTTTCCTAGTTATTACTGCAATCTATATTCAACACCACCACGATGACGTATTAAGTGTTATTGGAACTGCCAATAATATGGGAGCATATGCTTCCGCTGGACCAGGTGCTAAATATAGTTCTGCGATGAGTAAACTTGACCACGGAGGTTCAGCAGATGAGGAATATGATTCATCTGATTTCACATCTAAGGCGGAAGATCAGGATAATGAATTCAAACCCCCTGATTCTTCCATTGATGAGAAGCACGCATTAAATACGGAACCTCTTGGTTCCAGGTCTGAGAGCTTGTTTCCCGATGATTCAAAGCATGTAATTGCCATGGAGCAAGGGAATAAGAATGGGTATTTAGAATAATCTTATTAAGGAGCCGTACCAAGAATATAATGACCAGTTGCATCTCCTAATGTGTTCACTCTTGCCATATCAGGAGCGCGTGTTTGTAATTCATTTATAGAACCTTGATATGCCCTTGATGTAATAGGCAAATTATTCTTATCTGTTACTACCATCTTTGTATGTTCACCATGTTGAATAGCATGTATAATATTACCTTCAGGCATTACATATTTACGTTGAATAGGTATTCTTGAACCAACCCAGTCTCCATATATTACAAAGTTTGGTTCTGGTGGAACTGGGCAGGCTGGGTTGGGTTGTGCTGGACCAGCTGCATCTTTTGCCGCCTTTACGCAACCAGGAAGAGCAGTGGTTTTCTCTGCTTGTTCGCATTTCGCCGCCTTTCGTTGATTTAATATGTAATTATGACAACTATCTAATCTAGCCTTATTGAGAGCATCGGTGGCATATAAAATACAGAGTTCCTGATTTGGATCCGTTGGCGCAGTTCCATTAGCATTAGTCTGAGAAACAGAACATCCTTTTGCGCGCTCAGACCTATCTTTTGCGTCAAAATAATTTATCAACTTAGATGGACATCTTTTAGAACCTTCAAATGAAGCTTCATCTGCTAATAAATCGGAACACAATTGATATCTGCTTTTAGGAGATAAGGAACATCTCACATTACCAGTACAATATCCATCTACGACGTCACCATTACAACATTCAGTGTTACCATCTTCTGTTATATAACTATTAGTATTAGATGGACATGCACGAACTGCAAATCCCTCTTTAAAAAGAGGTTTTACTGGTAGATTTTTAGAATAGTTCAAATACATAACAATTAATACGGCTGATATACCAACGCATATCAACCATATTAGAAATTCAGCGATCTTTGTCATATCTAATATGGATTATCATTTATCAACAAATATTCCAAACAAAATTAAACAGACAAGTAAAACTATAAATATTAAGATATGATAAAAGGCATCATGTATTGAATTTTCCTTGTGGAATACTAAAAATAATATATATAAAAGATAAGAAAGTAATACAATTGCTCCAATAACTATTATAAATGTTGTTAAAGTTTCTTCTATATCACCTGGCATCATGCCGGAAGGGGCGCCAGGTGAGTTAATTGAACCAAGACCTTGACTTCTATCACTAATAGTGTCTGTTAGACTTTCACCTGTTGTAGGATCTACCATAATTTGATCACCCACAATATCCTTTTCGGGGTTTATGGTATAACACTTGAAAGCTTTCTTATTCTTCTGAACAGCTGGAGGAACACTGGTCTTTGCAATATCTGCTAGAGACTTTCCAAGAAATGCCTCAGGAACTAAAATCTCAATCTTATTTATTAAATCAGTAAAGGCAGAAATTATAGATGAACTGGCATTTGTAACAAAATTATGCCGTGTAGCATTATTCGGATAAAGATCTGGTCCAAGACCATCTCTGAACTGGAAAATAGTATTCCCTGAGGCAGAATCAAAGACGTCAACTAAATTTCTTGGTTCCGTTATAAGTGTATATTTATTAACACTTGTACATTTCCCTAGACCATTTTCACTAGCTACTACATAAATTGGTTGGGGGACAACATGTACACGTATGCGAATACTGTCTAAATGAGACGTGTGACCCTTGTAATTTAATAGCTTAACTGGCATACATGTCTGATATGAAGTCATAGGCATTAAATATGTACTGTTGTATCCATAAAGTGTAGATAAGTCAAGGCTTCCAATGTTGCGTGGGGCGTCTCTCAGACATGCCTCATCAATAACTGACCACAAGGGTGAACTATTCCAGCTTCCAAATACGATTGGTCTACATAATAAAATAACGTCAGGTGATGATGGGTTCATTTGTTTATTTGAAATCTGAAATGCTAAAATCGCCTCATATATGGCATCTGCGTGTTGAGTGAAATTCTTATGCTGGTTTTGAACAATCGATAAGACACCTGAACATTTATAAACAGCTGTTCCAAATGTTAGGGTTGTATTATCAGTAACTGTATTTAGACCACGGACTTGAAAAACACCCTGTCTATTAACAGTAGTTGCAGTCTGATAAACCTGAATAGTGGCACCCGCAGGAGGACCCCATTGAATTGTGAAATCTGTCGGGACAGTTAATTTCTGGATTTGTCCCTGAGAATCAGTAGTGGCAGGCCATTCGGAAAATACACTTTGTGATATTCTTAATGGAAACCCTGTTGTATCTCCAGCTTCACATGTTGACATTTACTTATTATATAGTTTGATTATCTTATTATATCTCGCACCTTATATATTGTTACATGTCCATCTTCATTTATTGTGGAAATTTTTACCCTGTCACCATTGAACAATTCAGGACAACCTACTTGGTCCTGGCAATCACGTCCTTGCATTTCAATAGGTAGGGGGAGTGGGTTATAGGAGTCCGTACGAGTATAGTAATTGTAGCGCTCCCTTGATGATATACATCTGCGACCAAACAGTGGTAAAAGCTTACCCTCTTGAGTTTTTACGACACCCATAGACTGATATTCTTCTGCAACACCCTGTGTAGGTATATTGAAAGGAGTAGCGGGATTTGGTATACGTGATAGATCAGGAGGAGTATCCCAGTCACGCTCAGGTTCTGGTGCTCTACTATAACGACTATCAGACCCTCTTACACTCACATTTACAACGGGTTTAACTTGAGGTTGCGGCCTGTTCAGTTCATGTGGTAAAAGAATTATGTTACTATTCGCCTTATACGCATGTACTGTTAAAGCAAAGACAACAACAAATATAAGGACAAGAGTAACAGATGGCCAAGATATAATGCCAAATTTATTTGGAAAACATACCATACCTGGAGGACAACGAACCATTCTAATTGCTACACTGTTTAGTAAATAGTGTAGTAATAAATATTTTTGGTTAGCCGTTTTTGGTTAGCTTTTTATAGGCGAAGCCATTAAAAAGCTATTAGATTTTACTATTCTCACCAAACATCTGCTGAAAGGTTTCCATGAGTTCCTTGCCATCATTCATCATAGGCTTCATTGTTCCGAGCATACCCATTAGACTCTTCTGGGTCTCAATGAGCTGCTTTGTGTCCTTCGTCATCGCATTAATCTGATCAGGGTTCAAGGTCTTGATAGCAGACATTAATGTAGAACCCGCATCAATATGAGGACCATCCTTCACTTGACTGGGAATCTCACCTAGCTTGAAAGGAGAAGCCATTTCCTTCTTGACAACAGGCTCATCCTTCTTAACAACTGGCGCAGGTACACCCTTCTTTTCTGCCTTCTTAGCATCTTCAAAACCTTCAACACCTTGAACTAGGGGTCCTGCCATACCGAAGCCGGGGCTGTTGTATCCAGCCTTTGTTATATTCTGGAAAACCTGGCTGATAAATCCCTCCTTACGCGTATCATCATCATCGGCATATCCTTCTTCATCATCACCCTTGCCCTTGTAGCCCTCATCCTCATATCCTTCTTCATCATCACCCTTGAATCCCTCGTGCTTGATTTTTCTTAACGTACTTGAAATATCAGCAGGGCTGGTAAAGACATTGAAGCCCTCTTTCTTCAGGACACCCTGCTTCATTAGTAGAGCCATTGCAAATAATGCTACGAGGCCAGAGATTGTTCCGAAAACCAATGATTCCGTGATACCATATGTTATTGCAAAGGCTCCAAGTGATACTAAGCCCATTATAAATGACACATTACCAAAGACCAATACTAAGGCTATGGCAGCTATCGATAGAACTAGGGATGTTATGGGAGAACTTAAACTAGGGACCTTCATCTATCTTAACCAAGTAAAGGAAGTATTATCCGATTTGCACCCCAAAACATTAAACCAACAAGAAGAGCCTTGGAAGCCTGACCATATAAGTTCATATCACCGGAAGACTTCAACATCCATGGTGCGTAATGAGCTACTAAGATACTGAGAAAGGGTAGATTTACCACAAATACTAGAATCGCAATTAAAATAGGCGTCTTCAACTCGATACCCAAATAATTAGACCATGCCTTACCCTGATTTGCCTGCATAGATGCTATCTGAGCTGCCAGATGTGCTTGTCCCTGAGAATACCCTTGTTCCTGAGGAGCAGCTGCCCAATTACCACCCGCTGCGAAACCAGGAGTTGAGCTTTGTAGCATCTGAGCAAAGTCCGCGGAAGTAGGGTGTTGTCCTCCAATAATATGTGCAGTGGAAGGGCCGGGATCCATCTGGTATTGTTGGGTTGACTGTTGGGGAGGAGGCATGGGCATCATGGGTCCCTGAACACCGCCTGGTGCCATTCCAGATGGAATACCCGGGCGTATTTCTGAGGAATTCATGTCCTTATAAATCATGTTAACTAGATCGCTATCTCCAGCAATAGGGGCTTTTCCGTCTAAATCGGATAAAAGAGTACCTGCGTTGGCCATTCTTTTTGTCCTGTGTAAAGAAACAATGGTGCTATAGCCGCATTAACTTTGGTCGTAGACTTAGACAAAGTCTATAGAAGGACATTTTCAAAAGCTTCTATTACACCTTCCGCAGGACATTCCATCTGAACTGTCTCAAACTTATAGCATTTAGTAGCAATATGATATACAGAATCACGTACTTCATGGATAGGAGGAGCTTTTACAATCATACACTGTTTTCCATGACATATAGGAGCTATTATAATGACAACAGCTAGGCCAAACATAAATGATACCATATAACCAAAAATAGGATTTTTCAAAGCATCTATAATCATCTTTCTAATTCCAGTATAGATTAGATGAGCAGTCTATTTGGGTTTTTTAACTTACTACCTTTTGCTTTAGGACTTATATCAGGTGTAGTATACATCGTCATGGGAGGTAGAGGCGCACATGAGGTTATTTACAAATACCCTCATCCAACGACAGTTGATGCATTAACTTACAAAGACCCAAATGGTGCTTGCTATAGATACAGAGTTGAACAAGTAGATTGTGATAAGAATGAGAAGAAGCTAAAGGAATATCCTTTATCTGGTTAAGGTTTTACCGTTTTAATAGTACGTCTTCCAATAATTACACCCTTGGCGATTTCTTCGGCAGTCTTAGGCTTAGCTATAGACTTAAGCACAGGCGTAGCCGTTTCAAGAGGTGGTGCTACTATTTCAGGTTCTACGGCAGCAGCTTGTTGTCCTAAGTCAGCATAGAGAGTTGTTATAGGCTCTACGCGGGTCTTAATCTGGTAGACGTCTACACCAATCTTCCTAATATCTCTTTTACTTGCGAAAACATCAACGAATGAAAGGCCTTCTAGATGTTCTATCCACCTCTCAGGCCTATATAGTTTTGAACGCTTTTCCATAAGCTCCTTTACCTTCTGATTATGAGCAACTACCTCTGAGGCACCTGAACCGGTTAAAGTATATGTCTTAACAAGATGAAGTAAACCCTTACGTTCAATCTCAAGTTCTTCTTCTATAGCATTAAGTTCTTCTTTTCTAGAATCAATTATTGCCTTTCGTTCCTCCATTGTTAGTAAGCGACGGTTAGGTAATTTAACTCTTATCTCTGGTGAATCCTTGACTGCCGGAATGAATGCCTCATTATCTGTAAACTCTACAGCCCGGTTGACTTTCTTAGCTCTCCTGAAAAATTTTGCATCAAGTTGAGAAGCCATCTGTTAAACCATTGATCATTTTTCAAGGATAAAAATGTTCAATTTTTCCATATAGCCCAATCAGATATGGCAGCTCCTTCAAAATCAACTTCCACAAACAGTGGAATTCGTATTTCATTATCTTTGTTGGTCGGTCTTTCATGTGGCATTTTCATAATGTTATGGGATGGAAATCACATGCCGCATGGACCCGCACCAGCCTGGCTAGGAGCGTATGTATTATTACCCCTTGTAGCCGTCATTACTAGTTTTGCTAGCAATTCTCTAATCCAATACTTGAACTGTGATCAAGTACAGTGGAAAAAACAACTTGGTGCAGTAAGTATAGCTCCTGTACCAATTATTTTAGTCTTCCTTTTAATAAATTTTATAACATCGCTACGATGGCCTATTGATGGACTTCTTCAGTCATCAACCCCTGAATTCCAAAAAGGTGCTTCTTCAGGGTATTATGGATTCTGGTTAGGTATGTATATTCAGAATTTCCTAGGTGGAACTGCTCAAATATGTCCAAATTAAGCATCAGGTTCTTCAGGACCCACATAGACATATCTAGGAACACCATTACGACCCGTTGATTCTTGATTTAACATGTAATATCCGGGAACTAAATCCTTTTGCTTATTTCTATTACGGTTGTTATTGGGTCTATTTCTTACCCGAATAGGTTCATCATCTTCTTCACCTCCATAAAGTACTGTTTCTGTAAGAGCAACTATAACGTAGGATAGAACTGCCCAGATAATAGCAAATAACCAAAATGGCATAAATGTGAAATTTTTAGAATCACGACCTATACCAAATTCCTTCCAGCGCCCATCTTCTCGGAACATGTATTGCGGTTTAATAACTAATATTACAGCAATACCTGTTAAATAAAGTAGCCCTGCGACGATTAACCGTCTCATCTATTATGGTTTTAACATTTAACTTATCTCTTGGCTGACACAGGCGGTATACAAGACATGCGCTTAGAAAATCTTTCACCAAGCTTGGAGTGTGAATATGTAGTAGGATTTACGGTATCACCATATACAGAAGTCACCTTACTATTTTTTATTACTATCGCATAACCATTCTTAATCTGAAAAGGAGCAGTCAATGTATTCATGCGATTAAATGGACCTGTTGTATTCTGTATATTATTCCAAGCTGGCATAATCCAGTCACTCAAACCAACCTTTACATCATTAGGTAAATTAATTAAAATAACATTTGATTGAACTGGGTCACATACTTCTGAGGCATAAAGTGTAGCCGTATTGTTATTCATCCACCAAGCATTACACAGAGGATCAACGAGTAATTCAAATACTTCATGTGAAAGCGCCTGTGCTACAGTAGGCTTTTTAAGAGTAGGCTCATACATCATAACTCCATTATTATCTAAGACAGTCTTCGCAAATACCTTTCCATAAGGGAGGCCTGCTGTAAAGTCATGGTATGCCACTGCATTAGGTACATCAGTATTATCCATTAAGTACATGTAGTATATATCAGTAGGTAAGGCGGTCGCACCTCTTGGAATATAGACGGCAGATACATCTGAAATAAACCAGTCTTTACAAAATGTGGGTAGAAGCATATTTAGTGCTTCTACCATTGTTGAGCCATCTCTATCAGATACAGCTGTACTATTATTGATTACTGCTATCTGCGTATAGTTGTGAAAATTAGGCATTATAATATTATCCCAGAAAATAATAATTTAAATAATACCCCCCCGCCGGTTACTTTCTTGTTAGTCCTATATTAATTATCATCATCAAATCCATTGATATCTCCTAGTTCACCATCATCAATATATCCTGCTTCTTCACCTTGTTCCTGTAAATACCCTAGGCCATCAACTGGCGCTTGAGCAGGATTAGCGCCCTCTGGGCCAAATCCAGGGAAGTCTACAATGCCTGCTTGTGCGCGCTGGTCTCTTTCAATATCATAACGGTCTGCGTCATAAGCATAGATAGCCTTTGTTCCTCCCACAGCCCAATCGCCTATACCCAATTTCATTTGTATTTTTGCTATATCTTTTCCAGAGCGAGACATATCTGTCATCTTCTTCAATATATTTGCCTTTTCCATTTCATTTCTCTTTGCAATTAATTCACGAATTTGTGTAGGGGTTAAACTGAATCCCTCCTCCTTAAAACGATTCGTCATTTCACTTATAAATTTAGCAGGAAATAAAGCCTGTTGTTCAACTTGAGATGGAGGAGATTCCACATCCTGAGCCATAGGGAGTGTATTAGGATCTACAAAATTTCCTAGTGGTGCGTATAGACAGAACTTCAAAAAATAAGCATACGTCTGAAGGCCACCTGGAACTTGAAGGGGTCTTAGAGTATCTAATTTATCTAACATTGCTCTAGCCTGCGCAATACAAGTTTCAACCTTTGCTTTTAACCAGGGAGTGACATCAATCTTATTGAACTTTGTTAAATATCCTCTGTGATTTTTTAGAATATTAGCAAGATCCATCTGATGCTGCCAACTGAGTTTCCAGTTTGAAGGAACTACTAAAGCAGGAGATTGTCTGTAAATAAATTGACTCAAGGGTACAAGCGCATAAGTTTGAAGAAAGCGTATGATAGAACCTGCTCCACCTTCTACAATAGAATCAAACATATCGTGTTGTGATTTAGGAATTCTTGTTTTGAATTTATTTTCCATAGATTCTGCTAAAACAGAAAAATCTGACAAAGCTAAAGCCACTTCAACCTCCTTTGCATCAGGTGGTAACTTCGTTAATTCAACCTGTGTCTTAGCCATTACTTCCTTGTATCCCTCGGCAGGTTCAGGTTGTATTGCCATCAACGCGATCCAGTTATCGAGTGGCCCTGGTATTTCTAGTTTCATATCTGTCTTAAATGAATTCACACGATGTGTCTCGTTCAATAAATCTTCGAATGTTTCCCTTGTTACTTCAATACCCTGAGATTCAATGGCAATATGGCCTTGCTCAGGTGTCATGAGTTCAGCTTCTGTAGGTAGTTTCAAGTCACACCAAATACACTTATGTGTTAGTCCAAATTCATGACTATGACCTTTCTTATCACCATCATAACACACCTTTAAGAATAACTGGTAATAACTTGATTCAGGAGGATCTGGCAAGGGTCTTGAAATCTGAGATGGTTTCATAATAGGCTCTGTTCTCGTTATCTTAGGAGGACGTGGTATACCAGTTTTCTTTTTAAAGGGAGGAAGGCTTTGTTTTCCTGTGCCAGTTTCCCAGAATTCATCTGGGTTTTCAAGAGGAGATAGGCAGCAGGAGGATTCACTAAATACAATTGGCATTGGCATTTTATTCTTCTTAGCCAACATATTACCCTGGCGAATCCAGAGTTCAGTTCTGTCTGCCTCTGTAGCTGCCTCAGGTATAATAACCTTTTCTATGAAATCCTCCTCCTTCATTACATAGGGAATAGGGGCAAAATTAGGAGGCAACTCTTCATCTGGTCTTCCTTGACCTCCTGCTGCTCCTAAGACCTTTCTAATGTATTCGCGTTTCTGAGAGAGAGCTTGTAAGATCGTAGGGTCCTGAAGAGAAGCACGCATGAAGGGTTCAAAGATACCCATAATCATCTTTTGCCTTGATGTATCATCTGCCTCCTTCTGGAATTGTGTTAGACTCCAGGGTGGTGAATCCTTATTCAATGAGGACAGTACTGAAATGACACATTGAATTCCAGACGTACCCTCTGCTTCTAGAGGCTGTCCTCCTAGATTCCTACAGCCTGTAGGCATACCTCTCAAGATTAAATCAGGCTTCCTTGTCTGTATGTGAATGAGTAGATGAACCGCTGTTGCACAGACTAGAGCCTGATTCATGTAAATATCATAGTCAACGGAAACAGTAGATGAAACGGTTGCCTTCCCTTTCTTCTGAGCCTGTTGAATCTTAATATATCGTTCTCTTGTTGGAATCTGTTGAATGAGGGCATAGATGCGATTTACAAGTGTAATAAAATCAGATATTTCTAGAGGAGCAAAAAGCCTATCTGCCAATTCCTTAGATGTGGTGTAAATGAGTTTCTTAGTGTCATTATCAAACTCCTCTGGATCATCTACGTCTCCAAGGGGTCCTATTAAATCTTCTATTTGTTCCTGTGTGATAGCATCCTTATCTACTAATTCTGCTCGCCCCATCATTGGTCGCCCATTATCATCAAATTCAAGATGCGTGTCATATTCTAACTCACTAATAGGCTGACCACAGTTCCTGCAAATATAGTAACCCTGGAATTGCCCTCCTCCAAAGTTCAACTGAATATCCTTATTAAGTGCCGCTACATCACCTGGTCTTAAGAACTGATATAGTTGTAAAAGTTCGTGCATACATAATAAATTATGATTACCTGCGTTACACTTTAACCAGTTATCTTTCTTTTCGCCTTGAAAGGTTACAAGAAACTTTGCTAGTAAGGCCATTCGCTGTTTTTCATCCTTTACCTTACGAATCATTGCTAATGGTTTTACATGACTACATTTAACTGGTTCAGGTGGTTGACCAGCGAATAAGACACGCTGTTTTACTAATTGATTCTCTCTTAGAGTTTTCAAGTACTCTTCGCGAGCATATTTCATACGCCATTTTGTCAAAGCCGCGGGTTGATCTGCTATCTGCGCGATGGTTAGATCAGGATGATTTCTTAGCATCATGCCTACCATGACTAAGTCAGAATTGGAATAAGCAGGCATCTGATCTTTGAAGGCTTGCTGAATTTCTTTCAAAATAGGCTCGTCACCTATTTTTTCAATTAATCTAGCTCCATCTACAACAACTTGGACACCCTGAACCGCAGGAGGCTGTGAAATCTGATGGGACAATAAATCACGCTGAGAAATGATGGTATTAATGATTTGATTTTGTGTATCTTTTATAAAGGTATTAATAGCAGTATATTGATCTACAGTCCACTCAGACTCTCTTAATCCAAGTAGAACTTGTAGAGGCCATAAGTCTCCTAGACCTTCCGCACGAATTCCCATTGATTCAATGTAATTACGAAGAGGGATATTTCCAAGTGTACCTCCATCTACACTCACCAAAAATGGTTGAGTAGCAGATGGGATATCTGTTATTTCTCCAGACTTCTTAAGAATCTTCTTCATGCTCATAATATCCTTCATTCCATCAGTTATGTCTTTTATGAGAGATTCTTGTTTCAAAGTACTGAGTGAAGATGCAAAAGTAAGTGGGAATAATACATATGACTTTACAGCAGCTTCCTCACCTGGCTGGAGAACCTGTGTCTTAACCCTTGAAGCCTTTAGTCCACGAACCATAGACATTGCGACTTGATAGACGTATTGTGATGAAACATATCCATGTTTCTTATCTGGTAAGTTTGAAAGATATCCAGGGATACTTATATCTGAGCCTGGAGGCTGTGAGCGAAATACTTCCTCATCTCTTTCAAATGCTATCTTAGATGAAGAGAAGCCTGAATCTTTCCATGTAATTGCGAACTTTTGTAGATATCCATTAAAAAATTCAGTAAACTTTTGACCAACCATGTCTGGAGAAGATTCCAGGTATTCACTGGAAGATGGAATTTTATTATCAAAATATTGGAATCTTAACTCTTCATCCACCTCGGGTTGTGGCTCAGTGTTAGGATCTACGTCATAATATAAAATTTTGTGAATATCTACTACACAACGGCTTAACATATGATTTCTTTTTTCAAGAAGGTCTGCCAAGGTATTCACACTGGAAACTTTAATCCCCTTTGGTGTTCCATCTTCAGATATTCTTAAAATAGATTGCCGAAGTTGAAAAAACATTTCTGTCAGTACACGTGTTGACTTCTGTGTTTCATTTAATTTCTGCTTAGCAGGTGTGTTCAATGATAATAAATCTGCGTAAGCTTCCGATTTCTGTGTTTGAGAAGAATATGTACGTTCAGAAGTAGGAATTTCTATAAGTTCATCTATACCAGAGTCAGTGGCCGGGGCTTGTAAATCATCATCCAAGAAGGTAAAATCACCTTCTTCTAGTTCCTCTTGTTCCTCTGCGTTTTCCTCTTCTTCCTCCTGATCCTCTCCTAGAGGTACCGTAAGCTCAGATGGCTGACGTCCACGGATTACACGGAATGGCATATCCTTCGGAATACCCTTGAATCCAAGTGGTATGACAAGATCACCTTCGTTCTCATTATTTACTGTTATCATGTCAGTTTCTGGATCAACTTTGACAATACGGTATTTACTTAATGCATCACCTTCCGTATTAAATGTTTCAAGATCTTGTCCAACACGCAAGTCTAAGATTTCAACTAAGTCAGCCTTCTTTCTCTTCTGTAAAATCTCAACTGATTCAACTCCAAGAGAGGGGTCAAAACCTTCTTCAGTTAGAGTGAATTCAATGACCCGATTTGTCAATCCATCTGGAATGAGGTGGATTTCATCTTCTGTTCTGTAAACAATGCGACCACTGGTTTTATCATATTTCCCCCCATTTATTCTTATACGATCTCCAAGTTCAACTACTGGCTCCTCTGGTTCAACTTGAATATATTGCTCCGATAATTTTACTTCATCTTCTCTTGGGCCTTCTTCCGCCATCTAATTTCAACTACAACAAAAATTGAATGCGCACCGCGCCTTAAAGTTTAGCATATAAGAAATGGCTTCACCTGTGTCTTCACCTGTTTCGCCTATGTCTACGCTTTCTACGTTTGCAACCTGGACAACCCAGTACAAGACATGGCCTGAGTTGAAGGAGTGGCTGAAGACGTCTGAGCCTGGGATTGATATTATTGAGTCGGAGGATAGTCACTATGTTGTACTGCGAAACAGTAAGGATAAGGAGGGTGGTGAGGCAGCTATTGCAGAGGATGCCGTTTCTGAGGCCGCTCAGCTCTGTCGTTCTGTAGTGTGGGATACTCAGAAGAATTTGCCTTGTTGCGTTGCGCCTTTCTCAGCTCGTCGTGATCAGAAGACTCCCTCTGATGTTGCCCTTCGCCTTGAGGACTTTGTGGAGGGTGTAATGATTAATGTCTTCCGTTCTAGGGGTGATAATGAGACCCATGTGACGACTCGTTCCAAGCTAGACGCTGATGGAACCTTCTATTCTGAGCGCTCTTTCCGTGAGCTGTTTGAGGAGGCCATGGATGCTAAGAGGACCTCCCTGGATAACATTGAGAAGCTGATTGGTACCCCTGATGAGAATGTGGCTGCTACATTTATCACCATGGTCCTGGCTCACCCTGAGCATCGTGTGGTGCGCACAGTTGAGCAGGCAAATCTCTGGGCTATTTACCGTGGCAGCGTTGCAAATGACGGCACTGTGACTTTCTACACAGAGGATCTACCTGTCTCATGGCGCCCCAAGACCTACAGTTTGACTTTCAAGGGTGAGTTCTCAGAGTTGAAGGCAAAGTTCGAGGAGATCAAGGATTCTAAGCCCTGGTATTGGCAGGGGCTAGTGGTTCACCATGGTCTACAGAGGTGGCGCTTCCGCAACTTTGAGCACGACAGGGTGCGCAAGCAGCTGCGTGGAACAGAGTCTAACTCCTTTGGTCGCTTCTTGAGGCTGCGTAGCCAGAGGCGCATTCAGGAGTATCTGCGCGTCTACCCTGAGGACAATGATGATTTCAACGGCTTTGAGAAGGACTATCGCTCTCTCACAAAGACATTGTATGCGTGGTACTGTAAGGTTCACAAGGAGCATTCTCTAGTATTCAAGTCTCTACCTAAGTCAGTTCAGCCTCTGATCTTCGACTTACACAAGTACTACCTAGACACTCTGCGCCCTAATGGGAAGACTCTGCGGATGGCAGAGGTTATTGACTGGATTGTGGAGTATCTCAAGAGCCAGTATGGTGTTCCCAATGTTATCCGTTTCTCCAAGGAGACTGAGCAGCCAGCTGCTCCTAGCTCGGCTAATAGCCCCGTTGATAGCTCTAGCC
>Ga0114971_10001692_pt1 | contig 15016 bp, 11 predicted proteins | sample M_140625_MF_Meta_FD_87320 | JGI IMG/M metagenome (GOLD analysis project Ga0114971, IMG submission 87320) | Freshwater microbial communities from Lake Montjoie, Canada to study carbon cycling - M_140625_MF_MetaG | ecosystem: Environmental > Aquatic > Freshwater > Lake | place: Lake Montjoie... | reverse complement strand
TCACCTCAAAGCCCTCCGCCGCTCCGGCCTTACTCAATTCGCGGATTTCCTGGCCTCAAGGTAGGGATGCGATGACATCGCATCCGCTGTCTCGAGGTAGGGTCGGGACCGCGTCACGACATAGCTGCAGCTCACTCATTCTCAGGTCCCGGGTCTCAGCCGTCAGGTCTCAGGTTCAGGTATTCAGGTGCAGGTACAGGTTCAGGCCCGTACCCGTACCCGAACCTGATAACCCGTACCTGACTCCCGACTGCCGAGACCTGAGACCCGAAGATGTCTCCCCCGCCACCCGCCACCTGAGGCCGCCACCTGCCACCCGAAACGATTCCCACCCGCTATTTACCGAAATAACTCTTCATGCGTCCCGGTTCGCACTAATTTCAAATCCTCCGTCGTGGTGGCATAGATGAGTAACCAGTCAGGTTCGATGTGGCAGTCTCGGAAGCTTGCGAACTCCCCCTTGAGCGGGTGATCTCTGAATCGCTCAGGTAAAGGTTTCCCGGCCGCGAGCATTTCGATCAAAGCCCGTAATTTGGTCATGTCTTTTCCGCGTCGCTGGGCCAGTTTGACGTCTTTCCGGAATCGGCTCCCGGTCGTAATCCGTTTCACCCCCCTAATTTTTTGAAGAGGTTCGCTTTGTTCTTATAACTCTCTACGCCGACCCCGTTCTTGCTTTCACGCAGGGCCTTGCGGGTGGCAGCGTTAGGAACATGCAAAGGGAAGGGCAGTGATCGGGTCAGGGTGACTTGTCGGTAGAGCAGGTGGATGGCCTCGGAGGTGCTCAATCCAAGCAGCGCAAAGACTTTCTCCGCCTCTTTTTTAAGGGCGGGTTCGATGCGGGCGCGGACGACCGACGTTTTACTCATCGGAGGGTTGTAGCCCGATTGTAGCCACATATCAATAGCCTGTTTCATGACCGCCCATCGTTCACCGCCCCTTCCGCCCTTCAAGTTCTCCCGCGTAGGGACTATTTGCTAAGCAATCCCCCTTATCTCCAGGTAGGGTCGGGACCGCGTCACGACATAGCTGATGCTTAGCCGTTTCAGGTGGCGGGTGGCAGCCCCGGGTGGCGGGTGGCAGGGCTTGCATCGGGTAGGGATGCGATGACATCGCATCCGCTGTCTCCCTCGTGTTCCCATCCGCCAACCGCTTCCACCTCGCGGCTACGCCGCGCAGGGTAGGGTCGGGACCGCGTCACGACATAGGTGCATCGAGTTGCTCGGCCTGAGTACTTTCCCGGCTTGCCTATGCACCTGCTGCCCGCTTTACTCTGATTGTGGGTCGAAAGGCCTGCGGAAAAGGTTCCGCCCCAGTGACAAGTGACCAAGGGTCTCTTCCGTCAGGATAGCTGGGGCGGTCATTTTTCGCCCCACTTTTTCTTGCCCGTTGGTAACGAGTTCCTACTTTGATTTCGAGTCCGAGACCGTGCTAGACGCGGGGGTAGGACTCCCCAAGGGCCGCCGCAAGGCGGTCCTTTCCTTTTGGTTCATTCAGCGGCGCCGGTAAGGGACAAGGATGAGATACCTTATCCGCCTCTAGTGAATCATCGCTGCTGCGGCACGTTGACCATTAGTTATGTTCTTTAATCTTGAACGGATGACCGGTCTTGGAATCATTCATTTTAACAGTACCTCCCACGCCTCTTGGTCGACTTCGGTTGGCTTAAGCGCACCAGGGAGGGCTTTTGTTTTAGGGGCTTATCATGCGTGAGCGCTGAAATCCCGCGTTCTTATGCCGATCAGCTGGCCATCTTGGAGGCCCGTGGCCTCGGCGTGGACGATAAGGTCGTGGCGGTTCATTGGTTGAGCCATCTGAATTATTATCGGTTCAAGCTGTACGCTTCCGTGTTCTGGCAGCCAGGGCAGTCAAGGTATACCGAAGGATCTTCGTTCGACGATGTTCTATGGATCTATCACTTCGATCAGGTTTTGCGGGAACTCGTACTTTCCGCGATCAAGTGCGTCGAGGTTTCCGTCCGTTCCCGTCTGGCCTATGAGATCGGACATCGTTCAGGCCCGCAGGCCCATCTGGATACCTGTCACTTTCGTCACGTCGACCGATGCATCGAGATGCTCAACGGTCTGCGCTCAGAATTACGGCGTTCCCGCGAGGATTTCCTGGCGCCTTACAAACCATCCGAATCCATCGGGAATATCCCCGTATGGGTGGCTGTCGAAGTCGCATCTTTCGGCGTTATCTCCAAGATGCTGTCCGGGCAGGCCTCGGCTTCTTTGCGTCAGGCGGTCGCCGATACCTATGAGATGGACGAGAGAGTCCTTTGCGCGGCCATGCATCACCTTAACGTCGTGCGGAATACGGCGGCTCACCATGGGCGTTTATGGAATCGACGATTCAATATCGAGCTGTCCCTGCCACGTAAGAAGCCCGCCGGCTTGTGGATCGCCTTTGCCTACGGCGATGACCGCAACAAGGTATATAACACCTTAGTCGTCTTGCTGCACATGATCAGGGCTATCGATCCATCGAGCAGCCTTCCCCGCAGGATGTGCCAACATATGGAGTCCCTTCCGGCTACTCTTAGGCATCACATGGGTATTCCTCTTGGGTGGGAGGAACTGCCAATGTGGTGCAGTTAAAGAGGCGAGGCTTGTCCTATCCCTTTCAGGAAGGCCGTCTGAACTGACGACCGTTCGAACCAAGCCCCATTGCGTAACCTATAGTGACTCATGTCCGTCCTCCCTCAAGCAGGAAAAGCCCCTATCATTCCCGCCACCCGCCACCTGAGGCTGCCACCTGCCACCCGAAACGCATCTCTGCCTTCCACCTTTGCACAGGAGCACCGCTCCGATTTGCACCTTTGCACTGTGTCTAGTCTCAGGCTTCCACAATCGCGCCTGCGCGCACATGCACCAACACACACCTCACCTTCCCCGCCTCCAGCCCGCACAATTTCGCGACCGCGATCCGATACAGATCCATCTGGCCTTGATAGGTCAGTCGGAGTTCCTCGAGCGGCATATCCTCGTCGACGGTCTTGTAGTCGATGATTGTGGCGGACTTGCCGGGTTCGACGTGGATGCGGTCGGATTTTCCGTAGATGACCTTGCCGGGTTCAGTGGAGACGGCCATCTCGCGTTCCTTCCAGAGGACGCCCGACGTCGACAATGAGCCTATGAGCTTCTTGAATTCAGCGGATTCGGCACAGGCCAAGGCGAGCTCCGCGGCCTCGTCACGCGCATGGCGTAGTTCGGCCGGAACCTGAAGAGAGGGTAGTTGCTTGATGAAAGTATCGACGTCTTTCTCCACGTATTCGAGGAGTGCATGGACGGCGTTGCCGAGTTCACGGGGATCGAGCTTAGACACTTTCTTCTTTTTCTTGGGCTCAGGCTTGGGTTCCTTGCCGTCCTCAGGCTTCTCGGCCTTGGAGGGGCGAAGTTGTTCCATGACCTCGACTGGCGCATACTGACGACCATCTCGGCAGGCAGGGATGACTGCCGTGTCTTTGCCCTGCTTGGCGATACGATCGATCAGCCAAGACGCATCGGACGACGGGCATTTCCAGAGCAGCTCGCAATCATTGGTATCCGTTAGTTTGGCTTTTTCAGGCTTCTGGCCCGAGTCCTTGAGCTTGGATTCGAGCAATGCGGCGAAATCATGAGTCCCCTCTGGCTCGCCGATCAGCTTGGCTCTCTCCTTGCTCAGGGGCATCGTGAGCATGATCAGCCGATGTCGGGCGCGGGTCATGCCGACGTAGAGTTTGCAGAGTCCTCCGTAGGCGGCTTCTCCCTTGGCCTTCGCGACGGCGACCTTGAGCACGGAGTCGTGTTCGGCGATGGCCTCGCCGACGTTACCGAGGAGCCAGTCCGGAGAGAAATCCAGCGCGGCTTCGTTGGTAGGCATCGAGAGCAGATCGCCCCGACGCAGGTGGGCGATCGTCCGGCTGGAATCGTTCAGGCACGGTAGATAGACGATATCGTATTCGAGGCCCTTGGAACGGTGGATGGTGAGGATCTGTACGGTACGCGCATCGGCGCTGTCGCGGAGCTCGTTTTTGCCGAGGTAATCTGCGAAGTCCGTCAGGTCCCTTCGGCCGGTGCCGTCATAACGTACGGCGATCGTGCGGAACTGGGTCAGGCGCTTGGCGATGAACGGATCGCCCTTGGCGGCGGGGTGGGCGTGGTTGACGAGCAGGTCTACCATGGCTTCGGCCCCTTCCTCGTGGAAGGTCTTCGTGATAGCCTGTGCCGTGTTGGACCATCCGCCGAGTCCGTCGATGACGCTCCTCGAGGCTGGGGAGATTTCCGCCAGGCCTTGTTGAAGCCCGTTGTCGGGATGGACGATTGCCCGGATGATGCCAGCCAGGCCGGCGGTCACGGGATTGTCTTCGATGATAGCGGACTTGGCTTCTTCGCTGGCTTCTACGCGGAGCTTGCGCAGTTCTTCGGCGATGGCGGCGGCCTGCTTATTCTTCGAGACGAGGATGGCGCAGGTGATGCCGTGGTTCAGTCGACCATGCTCGTCGAGCAGACCGTCGGTGGCATGGAGGTGTTGTGCGATCCAGATGGCTTGGTCACGGGTTTCCTGGGTCGGGTTGTAGGGCCCTTTGGTCTTGGTGAGGCGATACCAGTAAGATTCGCCTTTCTTGGCAGGCTTTCCTTCGTCGGTATGACTCTCCTGTGCCCGGAAATTCTTAGCCCAGTCGGCTGCGGCTTCTTGTCCGAAGTAGTTTGGGTAAAGCCCGTTTGAAGCAGGCTTATTCGTCAGGATGAGATTGACGAGGTCCAGGACGGCCTGGGCGCAGCGCCGGGTCTTGTCGAGCGGAACGCTTTTCCCGTTCTTGTCGATTTTTCGGTCGAGGTTCTCGAGCAGCTTGCGATTGCCGGAACGCCATTCGTAGAGCGACTGCTTGAGATCGCCGACGACAAAGACGCTGCGAGTAGGGTCGCACTTACTCAACACGTCATCGACGTTCTTCGCGAGCACTCTGAACTGAAGGGTGCTGGTATCCTGGAATTCATCGAGGAGCCAGTGGTTGATCTTGCCGTCAAGACGGAAGGCGATCTCCTCTTGTTTGAAATCAGGGGCTCGGGTCAGCAGGGTTACGTAGTCGCTGAAGCCGAGCTGACCTTGCTTACGATTCACCGTATCGTAGCTAGCTTCATAGCTGCTCAGGCACTGGAATAGTGCCTTTGTTTGGATCAACTTGGACCGAACAACCCTGTCCATTGCTCGGTAGAGTAGTTTGCGTGCGGCGTCCGCTGCCGCGGCGCTTAGGTCTTTTTGTTTACTATCAAACATGTAGCTCGATGCCTCACTCATGCGGGTGTTCATCGTCGTCTCCAGGTATTCTAGTACCGTGTTGACGTCGCCGGACTTAGGGCTTCGGTCGGCGACGATTGCCGGCAGGGGTCTGAGCTGTGTCGGCCACTTCTCGGGTGGGGCGTCGTCATGGTTTTTGGAAATGGCGCCGCTGAGGATATCCCATTCCGCGCTCAGATCCTTGTCGGCATAACCGCTCCACTTAGGCTTCTTGCCCTTCCAGATCTTGTCCGCGTTGCCCCACTTGTCCTTGTCTGGGGCGGTCACGAGCAGTTCGTGGTGGGCCTTGGCCATCTCGGCCAGGGTCTCCATCGGATTGGCGATTTCGTCGCCGTCGTTAAAGTTACGCAGGTTAGCCAGCAGCAAAGAGGTCTCCTGCGGGTTCATGCTGTTCAGCGTCGCCTGCAGGGCCGCCATACGCAGGTCGTCGGCTTCATGGTCCGAGACCGTGGTGGCTACGCCTGTCTGGATACCGACTTCGAGAGGGAAGCTGCGGACGAGCTTGGCGAAGAAGCTGTCCAGCGTGCCCATGGTCATCCGGTTGGATTCGAGCAGGGTGGTGCGGAGGGTGTCCTGGAACCACTTCTGGCCGTGTACGTCCGGATCGATTTCAATTCGTTCGCAGAGCTCGACGCGCTTCTTTTCATCCGTAGCGGCTTCCTGCAGCTTTTGGACGAGCTTCACGATGAACTCAGCGGCCGCGGCACGGGTGAACGTCAGGGCGGCGATATTCTGATGCTCGACGCCTTCCTGGGCGAGCAGCTGGATGATGCGGTCGGAGAGGCGGAACGTCTTGCCCGTGCCGGCCGATGCGAGGATGGAGAGATTGGAGATGGTCGACATGGCGGTATTACTTGGTGGTGGGCTTGGTTTCGACCTTACCGAGGAGTTCGGTAAGCATATACGCATCCGGTTTACGTCCCTGGAGGTGTTCGAGGGTCGGATACTTCGTTCCGGTCTGTTTGGGGGCGAATATCGCCGGGTCCTCGCTCAGCAGGCGAGCCACGGCGTTCTCGATGGCGTCTTCGCCGTGCTGGCTGAACTTCTCGGCGTAATCATGCCAGATGAGCGCTTCGGCCGGGCCTTCGGAGGGCAGGATGATGTAGCCTACCTCGATCTTGTGGTCATCCTTGATGTGTTCTCCGTATGCTTTGCGAAGGTTATGGTAGTAGACCGGGAGCTGGAGCTCGTTCCATCGGTAGCTCTTGCCGTCGAGGATGAATTCGAAGCCGGGTCGGCGGGTGGAGTTTGCGGTCTTGAGTTCCGTGACGTGCTTGGTCTGGGGGTCGTTTCCCTTGATCTCGTCGTGTGTCTTGTAGTCGTAGACGCGCCATGTCTTAGTCAGCGGATTGAAGTCCAGTCGGTCGAAGCGACCGCCGACCTTCACCGTTCCAAGTACCTTGCCCTCGGGGCTCTTGCCTTCGACCATGACATCGGGGAGGTGGCCTTCGCAGACTTTTGTTTCCCAGCCTTCCTGGGCGAGGCTCTGCTGGAGGGCGGCGAAGGCCAGCAGGCGTTCACGGGCGGTTTCACGCTGGAGCGCCAAGCCCGGTTCGGGGTCGGAACCGAAGCTCTTCTTGAAGTGTTCGTCCAAGGCTCCCGAGAGCGCATCCTGGATTGTGGCCGCATCGGTGACTTCGGTCGCTCCCTTGGCCTTGCCGAAACCTTCCAGCGCGGAGTGGATGAGCGTGCCGTAGCCGGCGCGGTCGAGTTCGACCTCATCATGCGAGCTTTCGCGTAAGCCCAAGAAGCGCTTCAGCCAGAACTCGTAGGGATTCTCGAGCAGGTCCTTGAAGCTCGTGGCGGAGATGCTCCTGCGGACGCCTGCGGCGGCCTTGGCATCGGCGACTGGCCTCAGCTTAAGCTCCTCAGGGATCTTCCAGTACGGAGCGTCCTCGGTGGGCAGCGGAGAATCGAACAGATGTCGGGTCCGGCTGATGAGTTCGGCGTCGTCGGCCAGGAAGAGTAGGCGGGAAGGGCGCAGGCCGTTACCTTCTTCGTCGTGGCGCAGGACGATGACGTCCAGTCGGCCTTGGGAGTCGTCGCTATCGAGGCCTTCGCGGCTGCGGCGGAGGCGTTCCAGTGTGTACGCGGCGTTCGCGAAGTGCTGTTCCGGTCCAGCCAAGCCGATTTCCTTGCGGAGTTCAGACGGCATGAAGGCGTCCGCGTGGACGGCCTGCGGGACGAGGTCATCCGTAAGCCCGAAGACGACGAGGTGAGGAGAGGGTTCCCAGGGGGCTTCCATCCAGCCGGGCATATGAATTGCCTTGGGAGAGAGATTCCGACGGTAGCGTTTGTCGGCGGTGCTCGCCAGGGCCAGGTTGATCCAGTCGGTCGAGCTGACGCCTTCGAGGCCCGTGGATTCCGGCTTCATAGCGGTGACGGCATCCTGGAGCGCATCGGCGACCTCTTCGGTGAACGGAGCAGATTCCTTCGTCTCCACCAGGCCAGCTTTGCCGAGGCTGATGAGTCGGGTGAGGAGTTTTTGCGGCTTCGCTTCACGAAGGGGTCGGAGGGTGTCGAGAGCCTGCTTGAGGACTGGCTTCAGGTGTTCGACGTCTTCCCACTGGCGGTACTCACGGGTCTTTTTCTTCGGGTCAGCCAATTCAGGTTTTTCCATCTTGTCGACGAAGGCCATCGCTTCGTCGAGATCCTGCGGCACGCGCAATTGGCTCAGCGTATCCATCAGCTGGTTCATCTTGTACATGTCCGTCCCCGGCATGAGCTTGGCCAGGACGTTAGGTTGCAGTAGGGCGCGGCGGAGGAGGCGGTATTGCCAGAGGCTGATCAGGTCGTTGAGGCTCTTGACCGAGTGGTAGAGCGGATGGCGGTCGTGCGGCTGACCGAGAGGATTGACCGCATCGGCGCCCATCGAGCGCAGGCGGTCGGCGATGAGTTCCGGATGGCGTTCGCGTTCGCAGGGTGCGACCGCGAAGGCGCCGCGGACGGGGGCTTTCTTGCCAAGGCACTCCTCCAGGCGGGTGAGTGCGTGCCCGGGGTCGCGGGCGATGACGACTGAGGATTCGAATTTCGGCCAAGGGACGCGGCGTTCCTTCCAGGCGCCCGGATTGGGGATACCCCATTCGTCAAAGAGTTCGCCATCCTTGGCCGAGGGGCGATCAGCGCCGATGAGCACGCTGATGTCGACCTTGCCCAGGTGGCGCTTGAGTACCTTGAGGAGGAGCGGTTGCGGGTCGATGAGGCCGGCCAGCCAGACATGCTTCACATCGTCGGGCAGGTAGGACTTCGAGGCGAGGTCGGCTCGCACCGCGTTGTGATCCTTCAGCCCCTTGTCTTCGAGACGCTGGAGGTAATCCTTTTCCAGGACGTGAAGCTGGGCCCAGCGTAAAGGATCGTCGCCGGAGAGCTTGGTCTCCGAGATGCTCAGGAAGTTGAGAGGCTTTTCGGCGCCGCCTAGGGAATCGCGTAGTTGCATCAGCTTCTCGGCGAACGGTTGGGAGGTCCTGGCGGTGAAGCCAGGGAACGCCCCGTTGTTCGCGGGGAAGAGTTCATCGAGCTTGCTCGGGTCGCAGGCCGGCCCCGTCAGTACTTCCATCCACGTCAGCAGGCACGCTTCCTTCGTGGCGACGCCCGCGTCGCGGTCGCCCCAGTTGAGGAAGTTCTCCGGCGTCTCGATCTTCGGGAGCAGAACCCCGGCGGTTTCGGCCTTGGCGAGTTCTTCGCGGATGAGGCGGGCGGCGAACTGGGAGGGCACCAGCACGCGGTGGGCGCCCAGGTCGAGCGGCAGGCCTGGCAGGGCGGGGGAGGCCTTGCGTGCGTGGGTAAGGATGGCTTGGGCCACTCCTTGGGCCATCGTGGTACGCCATCCGAGGAAAATCGTTTCAGGGGTCGACATCGGGGTAGCTTGTTCTACCCAAAGCCAGGGCTTCCGCAACCTCCCGAGTGACCGATTGTATTATATTAGGGAGCAGATTCGGATTGCTTGCCTAATTCTCTGCGATGGCTACCTGTCGAGAAATGGATCCGGGTTTTATTATCATAGTGATGGTTGCTGTCGGAGGAGGAGTGGCTTTCTGGTTTATGGGAGCGGAGAAGGCTAAGAAGAAGGCCCATTTGCGCATGCAGCTGGATAATCCAGCTTTAGCTCCCCAAGCATATTTCAAGCTTGGCGTTTTGGCATTGGAGTCTGTTGACGACGACGAAGCCCTTGAGATGTTCCGGAAGGGGGCGAATTTAGGCTCCTCTGATGCATGTCATGCCATGGCGCAGCTTTTTTTCCGCCAGGGTTCAGACCTGAAGTATTTCGAAGCAGAACTCAAGGCGGCCGAGATGGGTAATGAAGAGGCGATGCTTAATGTTGCCGGAGCCTATAAGCAAGGTCAGGGAACCTTGAAGAATATCGGCAAGTCGACCCATTGGCTCCTACGTTCGGCCGAAAAGGGCAATCCTGAGTCCATGACCAAGGTGGCGCTAGCTTATGTCGAAGGCTTTGGGCTTTCCGAGAATCCCATGGAAGGCCTGGCCTGGCTATATGTCGCCGAATTCAAGAGGAACGACAAAGCCATAGACCTAATCAAGACCGCCGAAGCCAAGTTGAACAACAGCCTCATCCTGATGGCGCAAGACCGAGCCAAGGTTATCATCGACTTGATCAAGGAAGGGCGCCGCACCTCAGACTCATCCATCTCGGGCTCGAGTTCGATGCCTTCGCCTGGTCAGGTCGCCCCGTCCAAGCCAAAGCATGAATCCAAGGGCTCTGGCTCGGGTGCCGTCGTCTCGTCTTCTGGTCACGTTGTCACCGCCGCTCACGTCATCAAGGGTTCGACCTATCTCGAGGTCGTTACTCCTACCGGCACCCATCCTGCGACGGTCTTGAGCGTCGACGACGCCAACGATGTCGCCCTGCTGAAGGTGGATCAGGTATTCGAGGCCCATATTCCTGTCGGGCGTTCTAGTGGGGTGCGTCTCGGTCAGTCGGTCGCCACAATTGGTTTTCCCAACATCGGCATCCAGGGGCATAGCCCCAAGGTCACCCAAGGGATGATTAGCGGAGAGAACGGGGTGCAGAACGATATTCGCATGTGGCAGATCAGCGTGCCCATCCAGCCTGGAAACTCCGGCGGACCACTACTGGATGAGCACGGGCACTTAGTCGGAGTCGTTGTCGCTTCCCTTAGCCTCCGCGCAATCCAGATCACCGGCTCCGTACCCCAGAACGTCAACTATGCCATCAAGGGGGCCTATCTCGAGCCCTTGCTCAATTTCCACAAGGTCCCCGTCGTTCAGTCGGTAGCAGCTGCCCCGGGCAGTTTCCAGGATATGGTCGCCGCCGCGCAGAAAGCCTCGGTTCTGATTCTAGTCTACTGATTGCGTTTCCATGTCTAGAGGCATGGGCAGCACCGCGTGCTGCCCTAGCCGCGCTGGGTAGGGACGCGTCGGCGACGCGTCCGCCTGGAACAACGGTCGCGACACCGTCGCGCCCCTACCTGTCCGATTCCCTTCGAGTTAGAACTTCTTGATGAACGTCGGCGACTTGCAGTGCGGGCAGCGCTCAGGATTGAAACGAAAGAGGCCGTGGGTGACGGACGATGCGATCAGTTCGAACAACGACATCAGGAGGAGGCCGAGGGCTAGGATGCCCAGGATCAGGACGATCAGTGCGATTATGATCGCGGTAAGCTTGCTGGGCGGAGTCGTGGTATCCCGGTACAGGTTAAAAGAATAGTACCCATAAGAAATTACCCCCAGTACGATTTGCGCGAGGAGCGAAAGGAGGAAGAACTTCACGGCCTTACCGATCACCGAGTAGCCGCTGGGCGACTTGGCGGGTTCGTTAAAACCCTTCTTGCACGCCGTGCATTCGTGGCTGTGGCCGGATTGGCTGAATGACTGAAGAGTAGTAGGGTTGGACGCGGACGAAGGGGTGGGGGCCGGGGTAGCTTGGGTCGGTACTGACCTTTGGATATTGAGCTTCGGGGCGGAGCTCTCATCGGCCTGCTTCGGGAAATCCCACTGCCGGGTGGAGACCTTCTTCCAGTCGGCCATGCCCGGCATCCAGTAGTCGTCGTTGGCGCCGATGATGCCCGTGCGGAGGAAGCCGGCAATCTGATGGGCCTCTTCGGCTTCCAGTTCCTTGTAGACCTTGCCACCACGGGCGAAACGAAATGCGGGGTTCATGGCGGGTGTTTATTCTTTAGAAACTATTAAAGCAACCTACTTATCGCAGGCGGCGGAGGATGTCCGCCAGCTCGATCATGCGCATGAACGCTTCCTTGTCGTCGCCTTCGAGGATGAAGTTGGACGAGCTCTCATAACCGGTGCCTTCAAATTGCCCTTTTACTCTGCACTTAATCTTGAGCGTCGCGCCAGATTCGTAGGAAGCCAGCAGGGTCGCCAGGCTAGTCAAGGTTTCGTCTCTACTGCTGTCGGTGATGCTAAGGAAAATCGTGTCATTTACATTTACGTCCAGTTGAGGGGGCCCGATGAAATAGGAGCGAAGGGATCGGCCCAGCTTGAGCATTCCATCAGAGTTAACGCAAGTACCCCACAGACTTAATTTCATTTCGTCATCGTGGTTTAAGTCTAAAAAACTTTTGAAGCCGCTGAGATGTCCCTGGAATTGCTTGTTTGCGTATAACTTGGGCAGCGTGAAATCATCTGAGACGCGGATGAAATCCTTCAGTAATTCGTCACGGCGATGCATCGCCTGGTTGTAATTATGGTATTTCCAGCCGCCTACCCCAAGGGCGCCGATGGCGACTACGCCAAGGGTGATGAGTAGGATCTTGAGGAAGCGACGCATGGGGAGGGGCTTTGGGCAGGGTGGGGTGGGCGTGGCCATGGTTCAACCCTGTATCTAGGCGTAAGGCAGTTGGTGTTCTTGTAGGATGGCACAGGCGGGGTATGTGGAACCGCCTTGCACCGGCGCACCCCTGGGAGATGCTGACGGCATGAGGGGACCCAACATCGTCCGGATAGTCTTCACCTTGGTCGCGCTTCTGACGGCTTCGGTCTGCGTGGCTCAGTCTCCCAAGGTCGAGATCGTCCCGATGAAGATCGGCGGGGTCTCTGTATCGTTCCCGTTGGAAGTCGGCGAGTCCGGCGTGGTACCTCCGGCGGAGGCTGCGGCTAGCTACGTGCGGTTGGCGTTAGGCAAGAACATGCGCATCAGCCAATGCTTCTTCGTGATGGAGTCGGGCTTTCGGCGTAAGCTGCTCACCAATCAGCCGATCACCGAGGCGGAGGAGCGGAAGGGGCTGCACTCCATGATCGTCGTCACCGAGCTGGCTTGTGATGCGGCGGCGCTGAGGGCGGCCCGGGATGCCGCGATTGCGCGGAGTAAGGACAAGGTCGCACTGACGGCTCAGCTCAACGAGATCAATCAGCGGGGCTTGCGAGAGGGAGGAGCGACGATCACTCCCCTCAAGGTTACACCTGAGCAGGCCGCCAAGAGTATGGGCCCCGCCGGTGTCATCAGCGAAAGCTCGCGTCATTTCACGATTGGGGTCGGGGATGATAACGGTATCGCCATCACCACCTTCGTCTGCGCCGAATCCCTCCTTGTCATCTTCACCCAGTGGACCGACCAGCGAAACTTCCCCCATTGCATCGAACGCGCCAAAGCCTTCACCGATGCCTTAAGTGCTCAGACTAAAGCGACCAGGTAAGCCGAGAATGTTGACGCAAAGATGGATGGCTCTTTCTGCCAGGCTATTATCGATTAGGCCGCGACAGCCTTTTTGAAAACAAAGTTTCGGTGATAGCGTAGGAACTCAGCCTGGTCTGCCGAGAAGCGACCTGCGTTGAAGCCTTCCTCGGGTATCTTCATCTTAGCCAAGGCCGCTCGATTGACGCGCGAGGCATAAAGAAGACTTCCATCGTCTCCGAAGGAGATGAAGCCTTTGTCAAATAGGTGATCTGGGGTAGGAGTTAGCATCAGACCATTGAAACCGCTGAGACGTTCGCGATTGTCTGAGTTCTTCCATGGCTTGATGTGGCTGGCGACGAGATGGTCCCGGTCTTCGACTCCTGTGAGTCGACAGTAGCGTTCCACTTTGGCTACCTCGTCCCGGAACTGGCCCTGCCCTATGCGCGCCTTAACAATCGCGAGCCTGGTAGTCTCAGGGATCTGGATATCCTGATTCACTGTTTCAATAAGGTATTCGCCGGCCTTTTCAGAGAGCGTGTCCACAATTTCCTCGGTGGTATCGTGCAAGCTTAAGTGAAGGCCTTCATCTCGGCATGCGCGAGCAGGTGCGCCCAGAGCATCGATGATCACACCGGCAAACTCAGGCGAGATCTTTGTCAGGTAGAGTTCTTTTCCGCCGCCATCAGCCTTTAGCGGAGCGTGTTGCTCGCTGAGAAAAGGGGCGATTCGGGCCAGTTGGTCCTTGGGTCGGAAAGGGCTGGTATCAAAATAGGCGACGTTAACTTTCCATCCATCCTGCGACCATGTTTGGCCGTTCTTGCCGAATTCGAAAGGCTTAAGGCTATCATAACCGTAAGAAGTGATCAGGCCGCAGGAGACGACATGTCCATCGCGGTAAGAGAAGACCATATCGCCCGGTGCAACCTCTCGCATATACTCGTAGAAAGGGTTACGTACGGTGGCTTGGCCATCGCGGCCACGCTTACGTTTGGGAGACCATAGATAACCACCCTCCCGCTCCTCGCGGTAGGTCTGGCCTTGATTTACCCACCAGTATCTCACGTAGGTCAGCTTTCAGATCAACCGCCGGCTGTCCAGGCACGTATTTTTTGATTTATAACTTATTTTGACCTATGTTTCTAGTAGACTCTAAAAACTAGCCCCTTATTTCCAAGCAATGAAACTCGAACCTCTAGAGGACCTGAGGAAGCGCGCTTCGGCAGGTGAGGTCGACGCGCAGACCAGGATGGGTAACCGTTACCTTTGCGGGGTGACGGTCGAGGTTGACCTCGATGAAGCAACCAAGTGGTTCCTTCTCGCAGGTAAGTCCGGTTCTGCGGACGGCTTCATGTCTCTAGGCCTTTATTATTCCGATTCTGCTAGGTCAAGAGATGTGCCCAAAGCTATGCACTTTTACGAGCGAGCCGCTAAGCTAGGGCACTTAGACGCACAGCTGAATCTCGGTCGATTTTATTTTGTCGGTGATGGCGTTGAGCAGGATTACGTGAAGGCCAGAAAGTGGATCCAAAAGGCGGCAAAGCAGGGTAGTGCTCAAGGGCATTTCCTCATGGGCGCGCTCTATTTTGATGCATTGGGCGTTAAGAAGGACGTAGAAAAGGCTTTAACATACTATGAACTATCCGTCGCCGGTGGGTATGCTTGTGCGATGCATAACCTCGGATGTATGTTTTATTTTGGGCAAGGAATCAAAGTAGACTTAGGTAAGGCCAGTGAACTTTTCCGACTCGGCGCAAACTTGAACCATCCCCCCTGCCTATGCAACTTGGGCGCGTGCTATAGTTTGGGTCGAGGCGTTGTCCTTGATGAGCGCGAGGGGCTAAGGCTTTATCGTGAAGCGGCTATTAGAGGGTATGCTGTTGCGCAGTCGAATTTGGCTGCGGCGTTTGCCTTGGGCCAAGGCTGCAAGAAGGATATCCCTTTGTCCTATGCATGGGCTAAAATCGCAGAACCCGCTTCCGCGAGAGCTCGTAAGCTGCTAGAGGAAGTGCTTTGTAGCCTAAAACCTCCCCAGCTTACTTTGGGTGAACAGTACATCATTGAGATCCGTAAGGAGATGGAAGCTGTTCCGCCTCTTGAGTTTCCCTTCATCAATGACGGGACCTAGTC
>Ga0114971_10001690_pt1 | contig 15022 bp, 28 predicted proteins | sample M_140625_MF_Meta_FD_87320 | JGI IMG/M metagenome (GOLD analysis project Ga0114971, IMG submission 87320) | Freshwater microbial communities from Lake Montjoie, Canada to study carbon cycling - M_140625_MF_MetaG | ecosystem: Environmental > Aquatic > Freshwater > Lake | place: Lake Montjoie... | reverse complement strand
AACACTAAACTAACCGTAGAACTTATCAGCCCAATCGCTATGGAAGAAGGCCTAAGATTCGCCATCCGCGAAGGCGGAAGAACAGTTGGTGCTGGGGTTGTGGCTAAGATTATTAAATAAAATCGAGCGGTTTGCGAATCGCTCATTAACTTGCGGATGTTATAATCCGCGGATCTCGGAATGGATCAAACGTAAATTATGAAAAAAGAAAACATAAAAATAACTCTAGAATCTTTTGATAACACAGTGCTTGATAAAGCAATGGGTGAAATCATCGGAACTGTCAGAAGAACAGGTGCTACTATTAAGGGCCCAATTCCTTTGCCAACCAAAATACAGAAATTTACTGTAATCCGTGGACCACACGTGGACAAAGATTCTCGTGAGCAGTTTGAGATTAGATCATCAAAAAGATTGTTGATCATAACTCCTACAACGCAAACAGTTGACGCCTTGATGAAGTTAAACTTGTCGGCTGGTGTAAATATTAAAATCGCTTTAAACGGCGCGAAGAATTAACCGCAAAAGTTTAAAATTTAAAACTTTTGCAATGAAAATAAATTTTTAAGAAAATGTTAGAATTAATTGGACAAAAAATCGGTATGAGTCACATCTTCGCTGAAGATGGTGCGGCTTCTCCACTTACTTTTGTCAAACTTTACGATAATTGTGTTCTTGAGCTTTTAGTTAACGAAACAAAAGATTTTAACAGCTTGGTTATTGCTTTTGATAAAGTAGCTAATCCAAAGAAATTAAATAAATCACAGGTTGGATTTTTCAATAAAAAGTCAGTACCTTTATTTAAAAAGGTTAAGCAATCTAAAGTTAAGAAAAGTTCAGAATTTAAAATAAACGAATCTATCGAAATTTCTGAAGTTCTAAAAGAAGGCGATTTTGTCAGCGTTACCGGAATTTCTATGGGTAAAGGTTTTGCTGGTGTTATGAAGCGTCATAATTTTGCTGGTTTAGAGGCTTCTCACGGCGTATCTGTTTCTCACCGTTCTCATGGTTCAACTGGCCAAAGACAAGATCCAGGTAAAGTTTTTAAAGGAAAGAAAATGGCTGGACACATGGGTGTTGATAAAATAACTGTTAAAAATTTACAAATTTTAGTGATTGACAAAGAAAAGTCAGTCGTTGGTATTAAAGGCGCTATCCCAGGCAATACTGGTGGCGATGTAATCGTTAAGATTGCTAAAATATAATTAAATATGACTTCGATTGCTTTAAAAACATTAAATTTTGAACGTGACGCTGATAAGCAAGACGCTCAAACTAAAGAATTCAATCTTTCTACCAGTTTGGACGCCGAAAGCCCTAAATCTGTAGCTTATACTGTTAGATGGCAATTAGCTAAAAGAAGAGCTGGTACCGCCAAAGTAAAAACTATGGCAGAGATTTCAGGAACGACTGCAAAGCCTCATAAGCAAAAAGGTACTGGTACTGCTCGTCAAGGTAGCAAGCGCTCAGTACAATTTGTTGGCGGTAGAACTTGCCATGGTCCAGTTCCTCGTTCTTTTGACTTTTCAATGCCGAAAAAAATTGTTAAAGTTGCACTTTCGGATGCTTTAAAGTCAAAACTTAGAGACAACAAAGTTAGTTTATTTTCAGACGTAACTTCTGATAAAATAAAAACTTCAAAAATTAGCTCTATCTTAGAAAAAGGTAAAATTAATAGTGCTCTAGTTATTTTTGACGGATCGGTGAAGAATAATGTCTTTTTAGCAAGGGCAATTAAAAATTTAAAGCATGTGAAAGCTTTAGAAATCAAGGCCATCAACGTTTATGACTTATTGAAATTCGATCAATTAGTCGTTGATAGCAAAATTTTTGAAAACAGAATTTTAGGAGTATTGCAATAATGACAGCCTTACTAAACTACGATAAAATTAAAGGATTAATCTATACTGAAAAGTCTAATAAATTATTAGCTGATAGCAATAAATATACTTTTGAGATCGATTCTTCTTGCAACAAAAAAGAAGTTGCTTCTTTGATTAAGAAAATTTTTAACGCCGAAGTGGCGAAAGTTAATATAGCGAATATTCGCTCTGAAACTAAAAGATTTAAAGGCGTTATGGGTAAAACCAAATCACGCAAAAAAGCAATTGTTACTTTGAAAGAAGGTCAAACAATTAATTTCAACTAGAATTTTTGGGTATAATACATGTCTCTTAAAAATTATAAAGCAGTTACACCGTCACTAAGACAGTTGATAACGATAGATAGAAGCGAGCTTTGGAAAAAAGGTCCACTTAAAATGTTGACCACTAAAGTTAACGAGGATTCTGGTCGTAACAACATGGGTCACATAACTGTGCGCCACAAGTCTGCGGGTCATAAAAAATCTTATCGCATGATTGATTTCAAGCGCGATAAATTTGATCTAGAGGCCGTTGTTGAGCGCATCGAATATGATCCAAACCGCACAGCTTTTATTGCGCTAATAAAATACACTGACGGAATTTATACTTACATAATAGCGCCTCACAAACTGGTTGTTGGTGATAAAATTACTTCATCGAAACAATTAATTGACGTTAGAGTTGGTAATGCGATGCCTTTGGCTGTTATTCCAATCGGTACGATTATACATAATATTGAATTAAAGCCAGGTTGTGGTGGGGCAGTTTCAAGATCAGCAGGAACTTACGCTCAACTGGTCGGAAAAGACGGTGGATATGCTCTAGTTAAATTACAGTCAGGTGAAATTCGTCTCTTTCTATTGGACTGCATGGCGACCATTGGTTCAGTATCAAATTTTGATAACAAGAACATAGTTATTGGTAAGGCGGGCAGATCTAGATGGTTAGGCGTTCGTCCTACTGTTAGAGGTGTAGTTATGAACCCTGTGGACCATCCGCATGGTGGTGGTGAAGGAAAAACTTCTGGTGGTAGACATCCAGTTTCTCCAACGGGTAAATCTGCGAAAGGCAAGATTACTCGTGCGAGAAATAAACCATCTAATCGCTTTATTGTAAAATCAAGAAGAACTAAATAAATTTATGCCAAGATCAACCTGGAAAGTACCATTTGTAGACGGATATCTTTTAAAAAAAGCAAAAGAATATCTTAATTCTTCAAAAAAACAAATGATCAAAACTTGGTCAAGAAGATCAACAATTTTGCCGCAATTTGTGGGAATTAATTTTGCCGTTCATAATGGTAAAAAATTCGTTTCTGTATCAGTGACCGAAGGAATGGTTGGTCATAAATTCGGTGAATTTGCACCTACCAGAACTTTTTACGGTCATGGTGGTGATAAAACAGCTAAAAAAGACTAAAATATGAGTGAAAAAATTGCAGTAGCATATCTTAAAGCAGTAAAGTCTAGTCCTTTAAAGGTTCAAAGACTTACTGGAAATTTAGCAGGAATGCCAGTTTCTCGAGTCTTAGATTTGCTTAAATTCTCTAAGCTAAAGCTTGCTCCAGTCGTAAGTGGACTTGTTTATTCAGCAATGTCAAATGCTGAAAATAATCATAACTTAGATGTAGACAGTCTTTACATTAAAAACATCGACGTTGGTCGTGCTTTTGCCCTAAAAAGGTTTGCGCCAAGAGGTCGTGGTAAGTCAAGTAAGATTCTTAAAACTTTCAGCAACATTCGTGTTGTTTTGGCTGAAAAAAAAGAAGATAAGTCGGTTAAGGTGACTAAGAAAGAAAAAGTTATTAAATCTAAAGCATAATTAAATATGGGTCAAAAAGTTAATCCAGTTGGTTTCAGGCTTCTCAATAATAAAAATTGGGAATCTATCTGGTATGATAAAAAAAATTACGCAAAAAAATTAATCAATGACGTATTGATTAGAAATTTTATTAAAAAGAATTACGCGCATTGCGGCATTGGTAGCGTTGTTATTGAAAGACCTTCTGATAAGGTTAATTTACTTATTAAAACTTCTAAACCAGGCGTTTTGATTGGAAAAAAAGGTCTTGATATCGAAAAAATTAACCAAGCGATTGAGAAAATTGCTGGCGCAAAAGTTGAAGTAAAGATTATCGAAATTGATAAGCCAGATATCAACGCTTCATTGGTTGCTCAAAGTATTGCGAAGCAACTAGAGGGTCGTGCTGCCTTCAAGAAAGTTATGAAAAAGTCTATGCAGTCAGCAATGAAGTTCGGGGCTTTGGGAATTAAAATTGCCGTTGCAGGAAGGCTTGGCGGAGCTGAAATTGCTAGAACGGAATGGTATAAAGAGGGGTCTGTTCCATTGCATACCTTGCGTTGCAATATTGATTATGCTACAGCGAATGCCTATACAACTTATGGTGTTATTGGCGTTAAAGTTTGGATCCATAAAGGTTTTATCGAAAAGAAAAAATAAAATATGTTAACTCCTGCAAAAACAAAATATCGTAAATCCCAAAAGGGTGGAAAAAAAATTCTTGGATGCTCTTCGGTTGGGCATGAACTTGCTTATGGTTCATTTGGACTAAAGGCTCTTGAGCCAGGCAAATTGAACTCAAAACAAATTGAGTCAGCAAGAAAGGTTATTACTCGTCAAATGAAAAGGGCTTGTAAGCTTTGGATAATGGTTTTTCCTCATACTCCAGTCACTAAAAAGCCTGCGGAGGTTAGAATGGGATCTGGTAAAGGTAACGTTGAATATTACATTGCAAAAATTAAACCAGGTAGAATAATTTTTGAAATTGATGGGGCTGATAGCGCTACCTCTATAACTGCTCTAGAAAAGGCTTCTGCTAAATTGCCTTTTACAACTAAAATTGTTAGTCTAATATAAATATTTCGTAAAGATTCTAAATTTGAATTTTTGCCATGAAAAATAAAATTATGAAGAAAGAAGAAAAACAGTCAAAATTAACTGAAATTAGTAATCTTAAGAAAGAGATTATGATGATGCGCATAAAGTCTTCTTCTGGAGACTCTGTTGCAGTTAAGGAATATCGCATCAAAAGAAAAGAAATAGCAAGATTGTTTACTGCAATAAATGCAAAAGAAACTGCAAAAACTAAAAAAACTAACAAAGCTTAAGAACAATGAAAGTAACGGTTCTAAACATAATTGATGAAAAAACTTTTAAGGGAATTTCGACTGTTTATAAAAAACATCCGAAATATGGTAAATATGTTACTGTCCATAAAAAATATTTAGTCGACTCAACTGGTAAAACAGTAAAGGTTGGAGAAGAAGTTGAGATTGTTAGCTCAAGACCAATTTCAAAATTAAAGAGATGGACTTTAAAAGGTTAAGTGATATTTTTTAAGTACAGATAAGTTTTTCCTTTTTTAAGGGAATTATATAACAAATAAATGGATTGAAAAAATGATTCAAATGAAAACGGCTTTGGTAGTCGCCGACAATTCAGGTGCAAAAGCTGCAAAATGTGTTAAGGTTCTTGGTGGCAGTCATCACATGATTTCAGACGTTGGGCAAATTGTTGTTGTTTCGATAACTAGCGTAATTCCTGGTTCAAAAGTTAAAAAAGGGCAGGTGGCAAAAGGGGTTATTGTTAGAACAAGAAGTAAAATTGTTAGAGCCGATGGCAGTTTCGTTAAGTTTGACGATAATGCAATTGTTTTGGTTGATAAAGACGGAGAGCCTCTTGCAACTCGTGTATTTGGTCCTGTTGCTCGTGAAGTTAGGCAAAATAACTTCTTGAAAATAGCGTCATTGGCTTCGGAAGTATTGTAATTTTGTTTTACGCTACGTGGTAGCGCCCTGCTTGCAGGGATCCTAATGTATCGAATAAAATTGGTATATAAATTGATTGATATATATGAATAAATTTAAAAAAGGCGATCAGGTTATTGTAATTAGCGGATCTAGCAAAAAGAAAGTTGGTAAAATAATTGCCATTGATGGATTTAAGGTTACTGTGGAAGGTGTTAATATTGCAACTATGCATAAAAAACCAACTTCTCAAACTCCTGGTCAAATTGTGAAGGTTGAAAAGCCTATTCATTCTTCTAACGTTGCTCACGTTGAAGATGGTAAAGCAGTGAAAATCAAATTTGTGGTTGAGGCCGGTGAAGGTAAAGTTTTTACTAGAAAGAATCGTGTCTCAAAAAAATCCGGTAAAAAAATTGGATAATTTAAGTGAATAAAATGCAAACACTAACAGAAAAATTATACAAAGATTCAATTGCGGATCTTAAAACAAAGTTCTCTTACACTAATAATTTAGCGATTCCTCGCTTGACATCTATTAGCGTTAACGTGGGTATTAAAGCCGTCGATAGTGATAATAAGTTTTTGAACTATATGGCGACCCAAGTTTCAAATCTTGCTGGTCAAAAAGCGGTCTTAACTAAGTCTCGTAAGGCGATTTCTACCTTTAAACTAAGAAAAGATTTGCCAATTGGTTGTAGAGTTACGCTTCGCGGTAAGAAAATGTATGAATTTCTAGATAGATTGATAAATATCGCACTTCCGCGCGTACGTGATTTTAGAGGTCTTTCCTCTAAAGGATTTAATCAAAGCAATCACTATTCTTTCGGCTTAAAAGAGCATACAATCTTTCTTGAAGTCAATCTTGACAATGTTGTTAAAGTTTTTGGCTTAAATATAACAGTTGCTTCAACCGCTAAAACAAAGGAAGAAGCTTTATATTTGCTTAAAAAATTAAATTTTCCAATTAAATAGAATTATGGCAAAAAAGTGCTTAAAAATCAGAAATGAAAAAAGAAAAAAATTGTCAATCTCTCTTAAGGCGAAAAGACAAAAGTTAGTTTCTGTAACGAAAGATGAAAAGGCTTCTTTCGAGGAAAGACTTACTGCTCAAGTTAAGCTTTCTCAAATGCCAAGAGATAGTTCGGTTTCAAGATATAGAAATAGATGCAGTTTGTCTGGAAGGCCAAGGGGTAATTTTAGAAAATTTGGTTTATCAAGAATTGCATTGAGAGATTTGGCGGCTTGGGGGCAGATTCCTGGTTTAGTTAAGTCTAGTTGGTAGAATATAAATTATGCGCGATAACTTTTTGCGCGATTAAAAGTAATAAATAAAAATAAAATGTTTTTTAATCATCCAGTTTCAGATCTAGTTGTGAGAATTAGAAATGGTTATTTGGCCAAGAGAGTCACAATTAGTTCTCCAGTTTCTAAGTTGCGTGAAAATATTTTGCGCTTACTTAAGGCGGAAGGCTTTATTTTAAGCTATACAAAAATCAAAGAAGAGGGTGCGCAAGAAAAATTTGATATTCATTTGAAATATCATTCTTCTAGCCCAGTAGTAAGTGACATAGAAGTTGTCTCTAAGCCAGGAAAAAGAGTTTATACTACAGTTGATAAAATTCCAGTAATTAAGAATGGTCTTGGAATGGTCGTTTTATCTACTTCGCAAGGAGTCATCCCTGACTATGAAGCCAGAGAGAAAAAGCTTGGTGGCGAAGTTTTGTTGAGAATTTTTTAGTTAATTTGTTAGAGGGCGCAATTTATAGCGCCCGCATTTTGAAAATATAATTATTATGTCTAGAGTAGGAAAATTACCAGTACAGATTCCTGAAAATATTAAAGTTGCAATTAGCGGCTCTGTTATTACTTTTGATAACGGTAAAGTTAAGAAAACTTATGAAGTTAGTAAGGGCGTAAAGGCCTCTTTCGAAAATAAAGAAATTAAGCTTGTTGCAGAAAACAAAGCTATTCCAAAAATTTCGATGTTTGTTGGAATGGATAGAAGTAATATTAAAAACATTGTTCTTGGCTTGGTTTCTTCATTCAAAACTACGCTTGAAATTAATGGTGTTGGGTATAAAGCTTCGGTTGATAAAAATCTTTTGATATTGACTTTGGGATATAGTCATGAAATAGTGTATGCTTTGCCAAAGGGTATTGCAGCCGCTTTTGAAAAACCGAATTTAGTAATTATTTCCGGTGATGATAAGGTTATGGTTGGGCAAATTGCTTCAGAAATTATTTCTTTTAGAAAGCCAGAGCCTTACAAGGGTAAAGGTGTGAAGATTGCTGGTAAGGTAATCTTGCGCAAAGAAGGTAAGAAAAAATAATTAAAAATATGTTAACTACTTTTGAAAGAAGAAAATTAAGAACAAGAGGCAATATTGCGGCAAGAAACAAATCTCTTCGCCCTAGAATTGTTGTTTTTAGATCAAATAAAAATTTGAGTGTGCAATTAATTAACATCGAAGGTTTTGTTGTAAAATCTTATTCGACAGTTAATTTTCAGGAAAAAAAGAAAATTAGTGGCATTGAAAAAGCTAAATTAGTTGGCAAAGAATTTGCTTCATTGTGCTTAAAAGAGGGCGTTGAAGAAGTTGTTTTTGATAAAGGTGCCTACATTTATAATGGTCGAGTGAAAGCTTTGGCTGAAGCCTGCCGTGAAGCGGGATTAAAGTTTTAATATATAATATTTTTAAAGATGTCAAAACAAGCTAAAAATAACTCCGAAGTTCTTGAAAAATTGGTTTCGATCAATAAAGTTTCTAAGACGGTAAAGGGCGGTAAAAATCTTTCTTTTGCTGCGCTAGTCATTGTTGGTGATAAAAATGGTCGAGTTGGCTTTGGTAAGGGAAATGCTACCGAAGTTTCTGATGCTAAAAATAAAGCTTTTGAAGCTGCAAAGAAAGCGATGGTTAAAATTTCTTTAAAGGAAGGAAGAACTATTCATCATGATAGCACTGCTAAGTTTTGTTCAGCAAAAGTTTACTTAAGATCAGCTCCTTCTGGTACTGGTGTAATCGCTGGTGGACCAATGCGCGCTATTTTTGAGTGCGCTGGAATTCATGATATTGTTGCTAAGTCTGTTGGAACTTCAAATCCTTATAACATGGTTGGTGCAACTTTTATTGCTTTAAAGCAATTAGTTTCTCCAAAAATTATTTCAGAAAGAAGATCGAAAGATATTTCCGACATTGTTAAGAGAAGAAACGCTGCTGTTAAGCAGGTGGCAACAAAGGCTGGTGAAACAGTTGGCGCATAGGAATTTATTCCAAAAATTATAATTTTATTTTTATGTCATTAAGTGATTTCTTAAACAAAAAAATCGTTGTTACTCAAACTAAAAGCGAAACTAAGCTTACGGCTAAACAAAATGGAAATTTGATCGGTCTTGGTTTGCGTGGCGTTAATACTACTTCTAATCTTACTTGCTCAGAAAGCACGCTTGGAATGATTAAGAAGGTTAATCATCTTGTGAAAGTTAAAATAGCTTAAAATTTATGACGAATCCATTAAATAGTTTAAAAAAAATCAAGACCCAAGGGCGAAAAAGAGTTGGTCGCGGAATTGGTTCAGGTAAAGGTAAGACATCTGGTCGCGGCGTTAAGGGTCAAAAGGCTAGAACTGGTCACTCAACCGTAAAAGGTTTTGAAGGTGGACAAACGCCGATTTATATGCGTTTACCTAAAAGAGGCTTTACTAATACCTTGCGTAAAGAATATGAAGTTGTAAATATTAAAGATATTGCGTATCTTATTTCTACAAAAGCTATTTCTGAATCAGCTACTTTGACAAAAGAAAATCTGCAAAATCTTGGTTTGATTGAAGATGCGAAGTCGCAAGTTAAGCTTATTATGGGCTTGCCTGATATGGATGCTCCGAAAGTTAAAATTTTGGTTGATAAATATTCTGCGAAGGCGAAAATTTTTGCTTAAATTTCGCGTGTTTTATTGTGGATATTGATCAAAAAAATTCCACAAAATAAATAATTAGAGACGAATGTGCGTCTCGCTGGAAATGATGTTTCTCATCTTTCTTACTTGGATCGGCATAAATGCCATCCACTACCGAGGTAGTAAAAAAGAAAACACATTAAATTTGTTAAAATTTATAATATAGTGGCTGCTTCTACTTCAGACCTAAAAAGACGAATTTTATTTACGATATTCATTTTAATGATTTATCGTTTTGGTACTTTCGTACCTATTCCTGGCATTGATATTGAGATTCTTAAAAAATTTTTCTCTTCAGAGAAGGCGAATTTTTTTGGCATGATTAATTTATTTTCCGGCGGGGCTTTGCAGCGTATGAGTATATTTGCGCTTAACATTATGCCATATATCACTTCATCAATTATAATGCAATTGATGACATCAATGTATAAAGGCTTGGCGGAGTTAAAAAAAGATGGCGAATATGGTCGTGCAAAAATTAATCAATACACTAGATATCTTACAATCATTTTAGCATTTTTTCAATCGCTTGGTGTTTATTATGCGCTTTCGAACGCTGATCACAATGCTTTCATCTCGGATTCTCCAATTTTTCTTTACACTACTTGCGTAAGTTTAGTTGGTGGTACAGTAATGTTAATGTGGTTTGGTGAAAGAATTACGACTTCAGGCATTGGTAATGGAATATCTTTGATTATTTTTATAGGTATCGTTTCTTCGCTTCCAACTAGTGTTGCGCAAATTTTTGAATTATCTTACACGGGTGTTTATTCTTGGTTTGCGGTTATTGCATTTTTTGCGGCTTTCGGATTATTCATTATGTTGATTTGCTTTGCCGAAAAAACATATAAGCGAATTAAAATTCAATATCCAAACGCCTCATTGATAAAATCGTCAGGAATGGCTGATTCATCTTTCTTGCCGCTTAAAATAAATGTTTCTGGTGTAATTCCGCCAATTTTTGCTAGTTCGATTTTGATGTTTCCGTCGGCTTTTGTGCAATTTACTGGTGTTGAGGGTGGGTTTCTAACTGCTTCTCTTGCTCGCGGTGGGGCGTTATATTTGACGTTATTTGCGGCCTTAATTCTGTTCTTTTCTTATTTTTATTCTTCAATCGTATTTAATACGGAAGATGTCGCGAATAATTTGAAAAAAAGTAATTGCTTTATTTTGGGGGTAAGGCCCGGCGCTAATACATCTGCCTATCTTGATAAAATTATTTCTCGCCTAACTTTGATTGGCGCGGTTTACTTAATATTTATTTGCGTATTGCCAGAAGTTTTGGTAACGAAATATGCTATTCCACTAACTATTGGTGGTACTGGTGTTTTGATTATGGTGAATGTAGTTTTAGATTTAGTTAATCAAGTTCAGTCACATATGTTTTCTTCGAAATATGGCTCTCAAGCCAAGAGAAGAAGGGTTAAAATTAGGGGATAGGGCATGATAAATTTGGTTTTGTTGGGGGCTCCTGGATCGGGGAAGGGTACTCAGGCTGTAATGCTTAGCAAGGCTTTAACTATTCCAGCAATTTCAACTGGAGATGCTTTGCGTCGTGAGGTTGGAGACGAAACCGAAATTGGTAAATTGGCAAAATCTTATATGGATGCTGGTCAGTTGGTGCCAGATCAAGTTGTTCTTGACATTGTGAAGAATAGGGTTGCGCAAGATGATTGTAAAAAAGGTTTTATTTTGGATGGATTTCCTCGTAATTTAAATCAGGCGATAATGCTTGATGACACGTTGGAATCCATTAACAAAAAGATTTCGTTAGCTCTTGATTTTCAAGTATCTGACGAGATTGTGATAAAAAGAATTTCTGGTCGTTTTTTCTGCAAAAAATGCGGCGCGATTTATAACTATCATTTCAAGCTTCCTAAAAAAGAAGGGGTTTGTGATGATTGTGAGTCAAGCGAATTTGATAGCAGAAGTGATGACAAAGAAGAAACTGTAAAAAATAGACTTAAGGTTTATCATGAATCAACCACAGGATTAATTGAATATTATCAAAGAAAAAACTTGATTTATTCAGTGGATGCTGTAAAAAATAGCACCCTTCTTTTTGAAGAGCTGTTGAGGGTGATTAAAAATACTAATTAATTTTTTTAAATAACGTGGCTAGAATCGCTGGTGTTAACATTCCAAAAGAGAAAAGATTTGTTATTTCTCTAACCTATGTTTATGGTATTGGCAGAACGACTGCTGAAAAAATATGTACGAAGTTAAAAATTGATCCTGCACTTAGAACTCATCAAGTTAGTGAAGATAAGTTGGCACAAGTAAGAACTTTGCTTGAAAAAGAATATCCTGTTCTTGAAGGTGACTTAAGAAGAAAAGTTGCTTCAAGCATTAAAAGGTTGGTCGATCTTGGTTGCTATCGCGGTATTAGGCATGTTAAAAAATTGCCAGTACGTGGTCAAAGAACTCATACCAATGCTAGAACTCGTAAGGGTAGGGGTATTGCTATTGCAGGTAAGAAAAAAGCGGTTAAATAATTATTTTTACTTAATATTTGCAAATCTTAGGGTTTGTTGATTTGAAGTGATTTATGAAGAAAGTTAATTAAAAATTATGACAAAATATAGCGGTAAAAAAACTGTTGGTAAAAAGAAAAAAAGCTTGTCAAGTGGCGTTATTCACGTGTTTGCAAGTTTTAACAACACGATTATTTCAATCACTGATTTACAGGGAAACCTAGTATGCTGGTCTTCTGCTGGTAAGCATGGTTTTAAGGGATCAAGAAAGGCTACTCCTTACGCGGCGCAGGTTGCAACGCAAAGTGCGGTTGTTGCTGCAAAAAATCAAGGGTTGCAAACTGTTACTGTTGAAATTACTGGTCCCGGCGTTGGTCGCGAAGCTTCGCTTCGTGCAATTCAGGCTGCTGGATTAACCACTACTGCAATTATCGACAAAACTTACCATCCTCATAACGGATGCCGTCCTGCTAAAAGACGTAGAGTTTAAGGCGATAATTATTCACTGGATTTTGTGAATAGAGGCGTTTTGGTGGCGCTTTTTGTAAAAGATATTTTTTAAATTTTTTTAAATATAAATATAATATGGCAATTCTAAAAGAAAGTTGGCAGACATTGACAAAACCTACATCAATCGTTACCAAAGAAGGACAAGATAACGCAAAAAAATCAATCATTGTTATGGAGCCATTTGAACGCGGCTTCGGTACCACTTTGGGGAACGCTCTTAGAAGAACTTTGCTTTCTTCTATCACTGGTTTTGCTGTTACTTCTGTTAAAATTGAAAATGTTCAGCATGAATACAGCGCAATTGAAGGCGTAAAAGAAGATGTTCTTGATATTATCATGAATATTAAGTCTTTGGCGATTACTAAAGATAGCTCTGAATCTTGCATTATAAAGCTTTCTGCTAATCAGGCTGGTGCGGTTTATGCTGGATCAATTGAAGTTCCGGCTGGAGTTACTATTGTTAACAAAGATCTTTTGATTTGTACTTTAAGTAAAGGCGCTAAAATTAACATCCAAATGAATGTTGAGTGTGGCAAAGGCTATTCAACTGCGGAAGATAACCGTAAAGTTGAGAATCCAGTGGGAACGATAGTTGTGGATGCAATGTTTTCTCCTGTTAAAAGAGTTTCTTACAAGGTTGAAAATGCTCGCGTTGGTCAAATTACGAATTTCGATAAATTAATTATGGAAATTGAAACCAATGGGGCTATTACCCCTCGCGATTCGCTTGGTGTTGCGGCGAAAATTTTGCAAGATCAAATGCAGGTATTTATCAATTTTGACGTTGCGAAAATTGATGTTCCTGTTAAAAAAGAATCTGAATCTGAGCCTAAATTTAATAAAAATTTACTTAAAACAATTGATGAATTAGAACTTTCTGTTCGTTCATATAATTGCCTAAAAAATGAAAATATTATTTACGTAGGTGATTTAGTGGTTAGAACTGAAGCCGAGATGCTTAAGACAGCAAATTTTGGTAGAAAATCTTTGAATGAATTGAAAGAGAATCTAAAAAATATGAATTTAGGGTTTGGCATGAAGTTGTCTGATTGGCCGCCACAAAATTTAGATGATTTATTGAAAATGAAAAACAAAGAATTCTAATCGCTCTTAGGTGGGTTTTAAAATGAGGCCTTTTATTGAATATGGCTTTATTTATGGGATTTGTTCTATAGATTTGCAAAAAATTCTTAGAGTTATATTCTTTGGACGTAATGGGAATTTTATAATTTTATAATATGATACACGGAAATAAAGGAAGAAAATTAAATAGAAATACTGCGCACAGAAAGGCTTTGTTGCGCAATTTGGCGATTGCTTTTTTGCAGCACGAATTCATTAATACAACTTTGCCGAAAGCAAAAGAAATGCGTCCGTTTGTTGAAAAAATTATCACTTTGGTTAAAAAGGATACTTTGGCGAATCGTCGTCGTGCTATTTCATTGCTTGGAAACAAAGAAATTATCGATCGTTTATTTAAAAATCTTGGGCCGCGAGTTGCTGCTAGAAATGGTGGTTATATCAGAATCTTAAAATGTGGTTTTAGAACTGGTGATAAGGCTCCGATGGCGATTGTAGAAATGGTTGACAGAGTTGTTGTGGAGGTTGCTGCTGCAGAGTAGTATTTGTTAGTTTGACCCATGTGGTCAGGCGATAATTAAGATTTATTATTTTTATGAAGAATATCATTCAAGAATTTGAAAAAGCGCAAATTCAAAAAATTACGCAAGATAGAAAATATCCAGCTTTTAAGGTTGGTGACACGGTTAGTGTTAAATATAAAATTACTGAAGGGACCAACACTCGTATTCAGGCTTTTAATGGCATTGTGATTGCTAAAACTAAGGGCGAAAGTCATTATTCTGCAACTTTTACTGTGCGTAAAATTAGTAGCGGCGTTGGTGTTGAAAGGAAATTTATGGTTAATTCTCCTTTGTTTGCTGGTGTTGAGGTTTTGAAGCAAGGTGTGGTTAGAAGAGCTAAATTGTATTATCTAAGAAGCCTTACTGGTAAAGCTTCTCGTATTAAGGAAAGGCTTGATTTTATGATGCATCCTGCTGCAGCTGGTGCTGTTGAGGGTGATGCTAAGATATAAGTTTTTTTAATAATAATAAGGTTTTTTCGTTTAGAAGCGGTTAGTAATTTTATTTTACTGGCCGTTTTTTATTGGAGTAAATAATGCTAATTCGTACTTCCTGATGAGATAATCAATAGTAAGTATTCTGGGTTTTTATTGTGCCATTTCAGCTTCCTAATTGACCATTTGCATTAACCCGCTTCCATAAATAAATTAGCACTTGCGTCAATTTATTAATTTTAATCTTTAGTTTAATATAGCGCACCCCACCCATCAGACAACTTTCTCTAAAAACACCTAGACTTTTTCACCTAAAAAAATCACTAAAAAAAATCAAAAAAACACCACCACGCAAACCTTGCGTGAAAGCATCTTT
>Ga0114971_10001689_pt1 | contig 15032 bp, 15 predicted proteins | sample M_140625_MF_Meta_FD_87320 | JGI IMG/M metagenome (GOLD analysis project Ga0114971, IMG submission 87320) | Freshwater microbial communities from Lake Montjoie, Canada to study carbon cycling - M_140625_MF_MetaG | ecosystem: Environmental > Aquatic > Freshwater > Lake | place: Lake Montjoie... | reverse complement strand
GCCTCGGGTGTTGCCTCGGGTGTTGCCTCGGGTGTTGCCTCGGGTGTTGCCTCGGGTGTTGCCTCGGGTGTTGCCTCGGGTGTTGCCTCGGGTGTTGCCTCGGCAAGCAGTTGAGGAACAAAATCGAGTCCAAAGTCCACCGAAGGGGCCGAGTGAGTGAGGGCACCGACAGAAATGAGATGAACACCCGTTTCGGCAATAGCTCGGACTGTTTCGAGGTTCACATTGCCACTGGCTTCCAATTGCATCCCAAGGGGGCACATTTTTACCGCCATCCGAATGGAAGCGATCGGCATGTTATCGAGGAGAATCACATCCACTCCACGCAGATGATAAAAGGATCTCACTTGGTCGAGATTGTCGGCTTCCAATTCGACGCGTACGCGCGGGTTCGCTGAGCGAGCGCGATCGATCTGCTCTTGCAGTGTTGTGATGTGGAGGCCAGCAGCAAGATGGTTATCCTTAATCATGAACATGTCATAAAGACCCATTCGATGGTTTCTTCCCCCACCCGCAACGACAGCAGCTTTTTCCAATAGTCTCATACCTGGCGTTGTCTTGCGCGTATCGAGTATCACGGCCTTGGTTCCGCGAATGGCTTCCACATAGGTGCTCGTGATCGTGGCGATGCCGGAAAGCCTTTGAATGAAGTTCAGCGCCGTGCGTTCGGCAGTGAGAATCGAGGCAGCAGAGCCTTCCACAGACAGAACAACGTCGCCTTTGGAAAAAGCGAAACCATCTGATTTCGTCAGCACCACATGGAGCGAATCATCCACCCTTTTAAAGACCTCTGCGGCGACCTGAACCCCTGCAAGAACCCCACTCTGACGTGCCACGATCTTCGCGCTAGCTTGGTCGCCATCCTTGGTAAACCACTTTACCGTGAGATCCCCTTTATCGATATCTTCGGCCAAGGCGAGTTCGATGATGTCCTTTTTTCTCGTCCTCATACGATAGACCGAATTTTTTAAGGGACTAAAATGGGCGCAAGCCCCAGGAGCCCACGCTGCCAATTCATAAGTGCGGGCGCATTGTCATCAGCGGCAGTCGCCTCCAATGCAGCTCGCGGTGCAATGATCGAAGGATCCAACGCTAACTCCGCCGCGACTCGGTCACGGATTTTTTTGAGGGCCTCGCTGCGATCGACCTGTTCCTTGGAGACGCGTTTGCGACGAATTTTTTCTATCTGCGGCCATTCCTCTTCGGGAATTTGAAGGGCGAGCGCAATCATGACATCAAAACTTTTGCGCCGCCGACCATTCATACGAGGGGTCGAGAAGGGGTCGCCATTTGCGACTTGGAATGCGACTCGAAGGAGATCCTCATTCCCGATGACGTGAAAAGATGGGCGATCCCATCCCTTCGCCTCAGTATCGCGCCAAAACCACAAGGCGCGCAAAATGGCTTGGGCGCGGGGCGAGAGAGCCGAGGATCCGCTGATTCGCCAAACGGTGGACTCATCGCGCTCTTTGACCTCTCTGGTCGAAGCGATCATGCGGTCACGACTTTCGACGAACCACTCCCAACGCTGTAGTCGATGAAGTTCGGCCTCCAACGTATCGGCAATCTCAAAAAGGTAACGCGTATCGTTGAGCGCGTATTCGACCATGATCGGTGGTAGCGGGCGAATAGCCCAGTTAGCCTTCTGCGAGGCCTTGGAAAGAGTAACTCCGAAGCGTTCCTCGACCAATGCCGCTAACCCGAGCGCCGACTTTCCGGAAATCCTCGCGGCTATCATTGTATCAAAAAGATCGACTGGTTCAAAATGACCAGCCCGGCGAAGAAGGCGAAGATCGTAGTCCGCACCGTGAAAAACCAATCGGCGTGAACACACGACGTCATAGAGCGGTTGTAGATCTACACCCGCCAGCGGATCCACCAGCACATGCTCATCCGCAGCGCTCACTTGAATGAGGCAGAGCTTCTCAAAGTAGCAATGCAGGCTATCAGCTTCTGTATCGAGAGCGACGCGCGAACATTCGGACAGGCGGGCTACTAACTCCGATAGGGCCTTATCTTCAGCAATCAAGGTTGAGCGATGTTTTTTTCAGGCGTCGTTAAGTCTTCAGCGTGACGAGCCCGTGGTTCGCGTACCTGAGTGGTGCCATCCGTGGGCACAGTAACAAATGGTCCGCCAGCAAGAGGAGCGGGATGGCTGAATGCCACACCTGGCGCGTCGCTGTGTTTTCCTTCAAGGGGAAAATCCTTGCGCAGCGGGTGGTAAGGAAACCCCTCCCACATGAGGATACGGCGAAGGTCGGGATGATTCACAAAGCGAATTCCCATCATGTCGTAAACTTCGCGCTCGTGCCAATCCGCCGTCGGCCAGATGTCGGATACGGTGGGGGCTTGGCAATCATCTTCGCTCACGGTGGCCTTGAGACGAAGATGGATGCGGTCTCTCATCGAATAAAGTTCGTAGACCATCTCGAAGCGGGGTTCTTCACCGAAATGATCCACGCTGGAAACGTCAATGAGGTAATTGAAGCCAAGAACGTCGCGGGCATGGAGGCAGATGTCGCGAAGTGAGGAAAGCTGGATGGTGAGAGAATACTCGTCTCGGAAAAATGTCTCCTTAAGAACCGCATTCGGAAATGCAGCACGGATTTTTTGAATGGTTTCGATCATATGGATTCGAGCAATACTCTTTTTTGGTCCTGAACAGCGTGCTCTCCCATGATTTTTTTCTGAAGTCGCATGAGCCCGTCGAGAAGGGCTTCCGGACGGGGTGGGCAACCGGAGATGTAGACATCAACAGGAATGAGGTGGTCGATGCCTTGGAGGACCGCATAACTGCGATACATGCCGCCGGAAGAGGCACAGGCACCCATGGCGATGCACCATTTCGGCTCGGGCATTTGATCCCAGATGCGTTTCACGGCAAGGGCCATTTTATAAGTGACCGTCCCAGCGACGATCATCACGTCGGCTTGGCGTGGGGAAAATCGCATCACCTCGGCGCCAAAGCGCGAGATATCAAATCGGGAAGAGGAAGCGGCCATGAGCTCGATCGCGCAGCAGGCCAACCCCATCGGCATTGGCCAAAGTGAATTGCTGCGCATCCAGTTGATGGCGGCATCCACCTGCGTGAAGATCACATTCCCTTCGATCTTGGCATCGTATGCCACCGGGCTAAGTGTGTTTGACATGGCAACCAAGGTATTTTCAGATTCCCCAGCGGCAAGCCGAATTTTGGAAAAAAACAGATCCACCTGTCCGATTGCACCCGACTGGCATCTAGGCTAGTGCCATGTGATGCCAATTCGACTTTTCTGTAAAACGTCACTTTTCCTCGCTTGTTTGCTGTCTATTTCTGCCATTCCAGCTATCCAAGCGCAAGAACCACTCACACGATTAGCCTTCGGATCGTGTAACCGCCAAGACCTCCCCCAACCTCTATGGCCACCCATTCTAAATTTCCAACCCCAAGCATGGATCTGGCTTGGGGACAACATTTACGGAGATACAAATGACATGGCCGTTCTGGAAGAAAAGTGGAACACCCAAAAGGCTAATCCCAATTACACAAAACTCCGCGCACTCTGCCCAGTGATTGGCATTTGGGATGACCACGACTATGGACGGAACAATGCCGGTTTTGGGTATCCTTTTAAAAAAGAGTCCCAAAACCTCTTCCTCGACTTTTTGGATGAACCCACGGAGAGCCCAAGGCGGAACCAATCCGGCATCTATACCACACGCAGTTTTGGCCCTCCCGGCAGCGAGGTCTGCGTGATTTTGCTCGATGGCAGAAGTTTTCGCGGGGCCCCAAAAAGCGGCGGCGACATCCTCGGCGAGGCACAGTGGCTCTGGCTCACTGATATCCTTGAGAATAGCACGGCTCAAATTCACCTGATCTGCTCTGGTAGCCAGATTCTTCCAACCGAGCACCCGCATGAAAAATGGGCCGACTACCCGGATTCGCGCAAGCGGCTCCTTGACTTATTAGCGCGAACCCAGAAAACCGGCGTCATTTTCCTAAGCGGCGATCGTCACATGGCTGAAATTTCGCGCCTCGAGCATGCGGGCACTTCTTTCACCGAAGTCACGTCCAGCGGGATGACGCATTTCAGACACGATTCCAATAATGAGAAAAACAGCCTCCGAATCGGCGATTTTTTTGCCGACTTAAACTTCGGGACAATAGAAATCGAATGGGATTTGAAAAAAATATTCCTCGCAATCAGGACAAACGAAGGATCAGTCGTCAGAAATACGGAAGTCCGCTTTTAAATGATCGCCACGAATCCGCCAAAGAATTACAATGACAGAATTAGGAAATCACTCTCGTGAAAAAAAGCGCCTTACCCCTTCTCTCACTCTTCATCATTTTTTCGATTTGCGGACTCTGGGTCATTCTTTCCCAAGTTCCCTTTAACCGATTCCAGAAAAAAAATAGTTTCCTTGGTCCAGATGGAGCGATTTCATTTTTGGAGGAAAAGACGATCAATTCCCGATTCGATACCCGTGGCCCCATCGAGGCTCCAATTAAAATCTGCTACGTCGATGTGGATACCGACGCGATCTTGAAAATCGGCAATTTCCCGTGGAATCGTGAATACTTCGCTATCGCCATCGATGCCCTCTTCCAAAACGGACAGGTCAAAGCCATTGGCATGGATTTCGTTTTTTCTAATGCGGGGTTGCCCGATATTGGCCGCGCAGAAATGGAGGTCGGCAGCGCGAGACTCGGAAAAAGCATCTACAAAAACAAAAATGTCGTCCTCGCTTCCACCTACGGCACTTCAAACCGACCGCTCGGCACTGAAACAACATTCCCCTTTCTTTTCGACGAAAAGAGCCCCGATCAGCAAGTGGGGCCTCCTGAGTTGCCAGCGTATTCGGTACTCGGTCCCTTGGGCCATGTCGGCCTCATCGATACCATCGGCAACGATGTCCGTTTTATCCCATTTTTTGCAAAGACGAATATCCCAGCTGAACACACCTATTTTCCCATTTCGCTAAAACTGGCTCTTCTCACTCTGGGACTCGACGAAAGCGCATTGGAGATCGGAAAGGACGCCATCATGATTCGAAAAACTGATGGCTCAGTTGCGGCTCGGATCCCGCTCCTCTTTGGCCAACTTGTGGAGCCCAATTGGTTCAGTGCGTGGGATGGCCCCGGAACCTTTCACTCCAGTATTTACTATGTCATCGCCTATGCCCAAATGCTCGACGATGGCACCGAGGAACAAAAAATAGCCGCAAAAAAGTTTTTTGAAGGCTTCCGTGATTCCGTTGTTCTCATTGGCCCAGTCGACCCCTTGCTGAAGGACATCAGCCCCATGCCGCTCAGTGGATCTGAGCCAGTGCCACGCGTCTCACTTCACGGCAACATGCTCAAAACTATCCTTTCAGGAAGAACCATCCATCGTCCTCCGGTCTGGCTGAATGTCTCAATTATTTTTGCACTTGGCCTCCTGGCCTCCTCCTTCAGCCTTCTTCCAGCCCACTATTCAAGAGTTTCTAAAATCACAGGCGCGGTGGTGGTGACTTCCTACATCTTTGGTGCCTATTGGATTTTTTCGCATTACGACGTCATCGTCCCACTCGTTGCCCCCATCGGAGCGGCTTTAACTTGCGCGTTTACCGGTGCCTTGCTCGATCTCTCGCGTCTCAGCCAACAAAAACGCCTTATCAAAGGCATGTTCGGTACCTACCTCTCGCCAAATCTCGTGGATAGAATGATCGAGAGCGGAGAGGAACCCACCTTGGGTGGCATCGACGCCGAGATCACCGCGTTCTTTTCAGATGTCCAAGGTTTCTCGGCCTTCTCGGAAATTCTCACTCCCCAACAACTCGTTGGCCTTATGAATGAATATCTGAGTGGCATGACCGATATTCTCATGGAAAGCGGGTGCTTCGTGGACAAATACATCGGCGACGCGATCGTTGGCATCTTCAACGCCCCAGTCCACCTAGAAAAGCACGCTCTCCAGGCCTGCATTGTCACTCAACTCCTCCAAAAACGTCTCTCAGAACTTCGTCAAAAGTGGGCTTCCGAGGGAGACAAGTGGCCTCCCATCGTTTCTCGAATGCAAATGCGCATCGGCATGAATACCGGCTTCGCAACTGTAGGCAACATGGGATCCAGTCGCCGTTTCAACTACACCATGATGGGTGACACCGTAAACCTAGCCGCTCGTTGCGAGAGCGGATCGAAGAGTTACGGCGCTTACACGATGATCACTGGAGAAACCATGCGCTTAGCGGCCAAGGAAGGGGATGATTGCGTCTTCCGCTTCCTCGACAACATCATCGTCAAAGGCCGCAAAGAACCCGCCGAGATGTATGAGGTTGTCTGTTTGCGCTCAGATTTGACTGATGAAACGAACCGCTGCCTGGACATATACGCACAGGGGATCGTTCATTACCTTGCACAACGCTGGGACGAGGCCCTCGCGGCTTTTCAGGAGTCCGCCAACCTAGAGCCGAACCGCCCGGAAAAGAACCCTGATTCGCCCTCCACTCCCTCTCTTGTGATGCTCGAGCGAACCCTCACCTTGAAAGCGAATCCTCCCAGCGCGGACTGGGATGGCGTTTTTAAAATGCAATCGAAGTAACGCCACCCAACACGCAAGCGATGTCCCTGCGAGCGCTCCTTATCTGCATCCTTACGCCAGTTGTATTTCTGCCACTCACTGCGGAAAGCGCCCCACAAGATTGGGTGGAGTTGAGTCCCTGCCACCTTGCGAAGTCGAGCTACAGCGACGGCGATAGCTTTCATGTCATCTGCAAAGGCAAGAATCACCACTTCCGCCTCTATTTTGTGGACTGCCCAGAAACCGACACCCGCATCCCGGAACGCGTGCGCGAGCAAGCTCGTGCATTCGGGATCGATAAGAAGAAAGTCATCACAGCAGGTGAAAACGCGCATACCTTCACTCGGCAATTTCTATCTGAAGATTTCAAGGTTTTGACAAAATGGGAAGACGCCCGAGGTGCCTCCAAAAAACAAAGATTCTACGCCATCGTCATGGTCAACCAGAAAGACCTCGGCACGGAACTCGTTCGCAACGGATGGGCACGAGTCTACGGAAAACCGACCGACTTCCCCGACCACCCACGGAGTTGGGGATTTCGTAAAAAACTCAGCAAACTCGAGTCCCAAGCTCGCACCGAGCAACTGGGGGCATTTTCACACAGAGATCTATAACTCCCGCCTTGAGCGGAATCCCCCGACGAAAACGCGCAAGCGATTCAACCAGTATTGCAGACGACCACCCCTCCACGATAACCTCAGAAGCAAATGGACATTCAATTTGCCAAAATGAACGGAGCCGGAAATGACTTCGTCGTCATTGACAATCGCACTGGGGAATTCTCACTCGAACGCGAGACAATCGAGCGACTCTGCGACAGACACCGTGGGATCGGGGCGGACGGCCTTCTGGCCGTGGAACCCGCCGAGGGGGCTGCCGATTTTCGCATGCGCTACTACAATAGCGATGGCGGAGAGGCGGAGATGTGTGGAAATGGCGCTCGATGCTTTGCCCGATTTGCCGCACGACTGATGGATATCCCACCCCATGCGCTGAGCTTCGAGACCCAAGCGGGCCCAATCACGGCCGTTCTTTCAGGGGATTCTGTGACTCTCGATATGGGGATCCCTCAGGATCATCGGACCGGTCAAGCGCTTCGCCTCGCTGACCGCGAGATGACCGTCCACTTTTTAAATACGGGAGTTCCCCACGCCGTGGTCTTCCTCGAGAACGTCGAAGAGATCGACATCCGATCCTATGGGGCTTCGCTCCGTTATCACGAGGCCTTCTCGCCGAAGGGCACAAATGCCAACTTCGCCCAAGTGATGGAGGACGGCACCCTAGTGCTACGAACTTACGAACGCGGGGTCGAGGATGAGACCTTGGCTTGCGGAACGGGCGTCTGCGCGACGGCACTCCTCCATGCCCTAGAGACGGAAGCCTCCTCGCCCGTCCTAGTCAAAGTACGTGGCGGCGACACGCTCTCCGTGAGCTTTGAAAAAACCGAATCGGGCGGATTTCAGAAAGTCCGTCTCACCGGACCAGCAGATTTTGTTTTCGAGGGGACTATTTCTTTGTAACGATGCAATCCATGTCATTCGCAGGAACCCACACGGCACTCGTCACCCCATTTCGGGACGGACATTTCGACACTCCCGCATTTCAGTCTCTCATCGAGGCACAGATTGCTGCGGGCATCACAGGCATTATTCCCGTCGGAACGACTGGGGAATCACCCACGCTCGATCATGAGGAACACCTCAAAGTCATCGAGGTCGCAGTGCAGACGGCGGCAGGACGTTGCCAGGTTATCGCGGGCACCGGTTCGAATTCCACTACGGAAGCCGTATCCCTCACCCAAGCCGCCGAAAAACTCGGCGCAACGGCCGCCCTTCTCGTCGCTCCCTATTACAACAAACCAAGCCAAGAGGGCCTCTATCGCCACTTCGCCGCGATCGCACAGGCCGTGAAAATCCCCCTTGTCCTTTACAGCATTCCTGGTCGTTGCGGGATCGATATCGGCGTCGAGACGACCGTCCGCTTGGCCAAAGACTTTCCCAACATTCGCGCCATCAAAGAGGCGGGCGGCTCGGTGGAAAGGGTCAACCAACTCCGAGCGGCACTGCCAGAGGATTTTGAGATCCTTTCCGGCGACGATTCCCTCACCCTTCCGTTCATGTCTGTAGGCGCCGTGGGTGTCATCAGCGTCGCCACGAACGTGATACCAGCAGAGGTCGCCACGATGGTTCGTCACCAACTGGCGGGTGAATCGGCCAAAGCCCTCGCGATCCACCGCAAATACTATCCCCTTTTCAAGGATCTCTTCATTGAGCCGAATCCTGTACCAGTGAAGTTTGCCCTTGCCCGACTAGGCAGAATGACACCGGACGTTCGCCTGCCCCTTTGTGAAATGAGTGCCTCGAGCATTCAGCAACTCACAAAAACACTAGAAAAATCCGGTCTATGAGCACACGCGTTATCATCAATGGAGCGAAGGGGCGGATGGGTCAGGCCCTCATCTCTTGCATCCATGCGGACAACTCGTATGTCCTCGCCGGGGGACTCGATACCGGTGACGACCTAGCCAGCCAGCTTCCACTGTGTGATGCCGTGATTGATTTCACCGACGCCAGCGCCACTGTCTTGGTCGCTGAAGCTTGCTCGAATGCTGGGAAGCCACTCGTTATTGGCACAACTGGGCACACTGACCAAGATCGCGATCGCATTTTAGCTATTTCCAAAGTCATCCCGATCGTCTTTGCTCCCAACTTTTCTATTGGCGTCAACACGCTCTTCTGGCTTACCAGAAAAGCCGCCGAGATCCTCGGGCCCGACTTCGACCTTGAAGTAGTCGAAATGCATCATCGCCTCAAAAAAGACTCCCCGAGCGGTACGGCTCGCCGCCTTGCGGAGATCCTCACCGAGGTCCGCGGACTCGACTACGCCAAAGACGTTCTCCACGGACGCGAAGGGCTAGTGGGCCAACGCACAAATACCGAAATCGGTATGCACGCGATCCGTGGCGGCGACGTGGTGGGTGATCACACTGTCATTTACGCCAATGTCGGAGAACGCGTGGAGCTCACCCACAAAGCCTCCAGTCGTGACACCTTCGCCAAAGGTGCTCTCCGCGCTTCAGCTTGGGTGCTCGATCAGAAACCTAGTCTCTATGACATGGAGGACGTGCTCGGGCTGAGATGAGAATCGGCATCGCGCTCGGGTCAAACCTGGATGACCGTTTGGCACTTCTGCGATCGGCCTGTAAGCGCATCCAGAGTTTCCACGAGGATTCCGGTCCCTTTCTTTGTTCTCGAATTTATGAGACCGCGCCCGCAGATTGCCCTCTGGGTTCTCCGTTTTTTTTGAATGCGGCGCTCGAGATGTCCTCGAGCCTACCGCCTCTCGATCTTCTCGCGGAGCTTCAAAGAATCGAAATCAACCTCGGACGCCCCCGTATCCACGGTTTTCACACCCCACGCACGATCGACCTAGACTTGCTTTACTGCGATAATTTGGCTTTCTGCCTTTCCGATCTGCAGCTCCCGCATCCTCGCATTTTCGAACGTCCGTTTGTTTTGTTTCCGTTGCTCGACATTTGCCCCGACCGCATCCTCCCGGAAAAAAACATCTCCATTCGACAACAATGCGACCACCTCCAAGAGGAGGGCATTTCTCAGCAGGATTCGCCAAAACCGCTTTATCACTTCTAGATTTCCTGAACCTTGAAAAAATCCGCCACTAGTCTAGGTGATGCCAAAGCTGCTGGTCGCCTCCTCGCCTGCCTCACGGCCTACGATTACCCCACGGCACGCCTCCTCGACGACTGTGATTTAGATCTGATCCTTGTCGGAGATTCCTTGGGTATGGTCGTACTCGGCTATCCGGATACCACCACGGTCACCATGGCGGAAATGCTTCACCACACTCGAGCCGTCGCCCGAGGAGCAAAAAAAACCTTTGTCGCCAGCGATCTTCCTGCCGGCAGTTGTCTCACTCCCGCACTCGCACGTGAGAATGCTCGACTTTTTCGAGATGCGGGTGCCGATGCCGTTAAAATCGAAGGCGGCCTCGAATGCCTCCCCATGGTCGAAGCGATCTTGGCTGATGGTATTCCCGTGATCGGGCACCTGGGCATGCTCCCGCAACGCGTGATTGAGGAAGGTGGCTACCACATCAAGGGAAAATCCACCACCGAAAGCGAACGACTCCTCCGTGATGCCCATGCTCTCGAACAATCTGGAGTGTGTGCCATCGTGCTGGAACTCGTTCACCCTCCCCTCGCATCCACCCTCACCAAAGAATTAAAGTGCCCCACCATCGGTATCGGAAGCGGTCCCGATTGCGACGGCCAAATATTAGTCCTTCACGACGTCATCGGCCTCTTCCCTTGGTTTCGTCCCAAATTCGCCCAACCCCGTGCCGATGTGGCATTCGAAATCCAGCGCGCCGCGCGCGCCTTCGCCTCTGCAATAAAAGCGTAGTCTGATTTTAACCGATTCAGATAAGCCTACCCTACGATGCCTGAAAATCCTCAACCTATCCCAACAATCGACCATGCGTTGGACCACTTCATCAGTCATGCCTCTGGCGATGGAATCACCCTCAACGACGCCCTTTCTCATCTCGGTTCAGGAGGCTTTTGCTTTGTCGCTTTTCTTCTTGCTGTTCCCTTTATTCAACCTATCCCACTAGGTCCCTTGACGATGATCTGTGGCATGAGTTTTATGATCATCGGTGGGCAGATGGCACGAGGAAAAACCAACGCCACGCTGCCAAAAAAAGCTGGCGATCTGCTCATTCACGGGCACCTCTGGCTCAAAGTGCTTGGCTTTTGTCGAAGCATCCTCAAATTCACCCGCCGTTTCACCAAGGAACGCTACTCCATCCTCGTGACCGGAGAACGTGCCGAACGGTTCGTAGGCTGGCTCATTCTCATTGGGGGATTTTTGCTAGCCATCCCTGGAGCGTACCTTCCCCTCAACAACTTTTTTCCCGCGCTCATGATCATTTTTGCCTGTATCGGTTGGCTTGAGCGGGACGGACTCATGATCATCATCTCCCTATTCTGGGGGGCAGTGACCCTACTCTACTTCGCCGTTCTTGCAACCACCCTCCTCTTTTTTGGAAACCAGATCGCCATGTGGTTTTCGAGTTTTATGGGATAGCCCCCTCTTCATCGGGGACAACGTTTAGGACTTTAATGTGTGTCGGACGTCTTTCACCGAGACGGCGAAGATGGTGTCTTCAGCTATATTTTTGGCTTGGTCGCCGATCCGCTCTAGGCATCGAGCGATAAAGATGAGCTCAATAAAAGCACGAATATGGCCCGCGTTCTCCGGCATCAAATCCGTGAGAGTGTCAGCGAACTCGCGATTGAGTGTGTCTAACTGCTTGTCACGATTTTTGATCGTGCTAGCTAGCTCAATATCATTATTGGCGTAGGCCTTGATGGAGTCGTGCAAAAGAGAGGCCGACATCTGAAATATAGGTTCTATCCGGAGTGTTTGAGCAATCTGCTCATGCAGAAGGAGTTTTTTGACTCGGCGAGCAATACCGACGCACTGGTCAGCAGCACGCTCGAGATTGACGCTGGTTTTCATGGCAGCGATGACATTTCGTAAGTCGGAGGCAAAAGGGTGAAATCGCATCATGATTTCTATGCCTTCATTATCGACTTGGATCTCCAAAATATCGATTTCTTCGTCATCCGCAATGACACTATTGCAAAAGTCTTCGTCCCGTTCAAAAAGACCCTTTCTCGAATTTTCCAGACTGCGAGAGGTGAGGCTCGACATCATCAAGACATCCTTCCGAAGATTGTCTAATGCTGCTTCGAAGCTGGTAAGAATGTGTCGAGTGGAATCCATTTTGAAAATCTAACGGTAAAAGAATCAACCGAAGCGACCGGTAATATAGTCTTCAGTCTGTTTTTGAGCGGGGTTCGAGAAGATTTTTGATGTGACGTCGAACTCGATGAGTTTGCCGAGATAGAAAAATGCGGTTTTGTCCGAGCAGCGGGTCGCTTGCTGCATATTGTGGGTGACGATAACGATCGTAAATTCGGATTTGAGTTCCTGAATGAGTTCCTCAACTTTCACTGTGGCAATGGGGTCAAGGGCTGAGCAGGGCTCATCCATGAGGAGGATTTCAGGCCTATTGGCAATGGCTCGGGCGATACAAAGCCGCTGCATCTGGCCGCCAGATAAGCTGAGCGCGCTCTCATGAAGACGGTCTTTCGCTTCATCCCAAAGCGCGGCCCCCTTGAGGCTACGCTCGACCGTTTCATCCAGAACATTTTTTGCATTCTGACCAGCTACGCGCAAGGGGTAGACGACATTCTCATAAATGGACTTAGGAAAGGGATTGGACTTCTGAAAAACCATTCCCACCCGCTTGCGAAGGGAGATCACCTCGATGAGCGGATCATAAATACTATGATCATGAATAATGATATCCCCCGAATGGCTAATGCCATCAATGAGCTCATTCATGCGATTCAGGTTGCGTAGAAGCGTCGACTTCCCGCATCCCGATGGTCCAATGAAGGCCGTCACTTGGCGCTCCGGGATATCCAGGCTGATATCAAAGAGCGCTTGCTTAGCCCCATAGAAAAAACTGAAGTTTTGTATGGATATAAAATCGGTGCGACCGGCGGTTGAGGTATTCACAGTAGTTGGAAAATGGGACCTGACGGGCTCAGAAAGCACTGCCGGCATATTTTTTTCTAAGTTTTTCACGAGTAAGAATAGCAGCTAAATTTAGAGTAATGACGAGCAGGATCAGCAATAAAGCGGTAGCAAAAACCATCGGCTTGGCCGCCTCCGAATCGGGGGATTGAAACCCGAGGTCATAGATGTGGAAACCCAGATGCATGAATTTGCGTTCCAAATGGGCAAATGGGAAATCCCCATCCAGCGGCAGGCTGGGGGCAAGTTTAACGACACCGACAAGCATAAGCGGGGCGACCTCCCCTGCCCCCCTAGCCATGGCCAGAATTAATCCCGTGAGAATGCCGGGCAGCGATGCAGGCAAAACAATGCGCTGAATGGTCTGCCACTTCGAAGCGCCGCAGGAAAGTGATCCCTCGCGGATGCCTCGCGGCACAGCAGCCATGGCCTCCTCGGTAGACACAATGACGACAGGAACGGTCATGAGAGCGAGAGTCAAGGCCGCCCAAAAAACTCCCCCTGTCCCAAATGTCGGTGTGGGAAGATATTTCCCGAAGAAAAGTTGATCGATCGAACCGCCGACGAAATAAACAAAAAAACCAAGCCCGAAAACGCCGAAGACAATCGAGGGCACGCCCGCGAGATTATTGACCGCAATTCGGACGCATTGAAGAAAAAAACCCTGCTTGGCGTATTCCCTCAAGTAAATGGCGGCAATGACTCCGAAGGGCACCACAGCGACACTCATGAGAAGGGTCATCGCAAAAGTGCCAAATATGGCAGGAAAGATTCCTCCCTCAGTGTTCGCTTCACGAGGATTCTCCCACAAAAAGTTTAAAAAATTACGGGCAAAGAGAACTATTCTTTCCCATGTGCTAAGCTGGTTGGGCTGGGTGTAGGAAACCAGTTCACCAATGGCAAGCGAGCGATCAACGCCGGTTGGGGTTATGTATTGCAGCGAGGAAGCAGATTGAGTCGCTCGCAGTTCACTCGCCTTGGAAGCAAGCGTTTTATACTGGGCGTCGAGGGCGGATATTTTTTCCGAAGATTGGCTATCGGATTTTTGACTAATCCTCAGATCGTTGAGTTGTTTGTTGATCTGACCGATTTCATGCTTCTCGATATTCTCAATTTCGTGCCGACGTGCGGTCGCCTCCGCACAAAGTTGGGCGAGAACCGTCGAGAATGTGGCATTTGTGGAGGGAACGCTCTGTCCGTTAGCTAACTTTACGGATTTGGGATACCCAAAGGCGATGCCGTATTCGAGTCTCTCAATGCGGTAAATATCCTTTGGTTCAGTGACTGAAGCGATATCGTCCTGATTCGCAAAGGCGAAGTTGAGACCATAGGTATCTTTGTTGCCCACGAAGACCTGCAACTCGGTCTGATCGGCTTTCTTGATGCCCTGTGCGTTCAGAACAGGTATGCGCTTCAAGCGCTTTTGGACAAGCTCACCGACGATTTTGTCACCCCCTTGGGGAACAGAGTTCGATATGTCTGGCTTGAGTTGGAACTCTAAAACTCGGCTTGGCCAGAAGACGGGCAACCCATTCGAGATAATGATTCCCAAGAGGGCAACAACCATGATCAACCCAACAGCCAACCCCATCGCTGTGAGCCAAACAAAGGGCTCACCCTTGGCCGCGTATGTTCTTTGGAATTCGAGATTCCCGTTTCGAGCGTCACTCATGGATTATATGGTCTTAAATCTTTCCCTTAGGCGATGGCGAAGGATCTCGGCAAATGTATTAAAAACAAAAGTGAAAACAAAAAGAACCAGAGCACCAAGAAAGAGTGTCCGGTAGAGCGTGCTGTGGTGGGGGGCCTCCGGAAGCTCAACCGCAATATTAGCTGACAGCGTTCGCATACCCGAAAAAATATT
>Ga0114971_10001688_pt1 | contig 15033 bp, 9 predicted proteins | sample M_140625_MF_Meta_FD_87320 | JGI IMG/M metagenome (GOLD analysis project Ga0114971, IMG submission 87320) | Freshwater microbial communities from Lake Montjoie, Canada to study carbon cycling - M_140625_MF_MetaG | ecosystem: Environmental > Aquatic > Freshwater > Lake | place: Lake Montjoie... | reverse complement strand
TATATTTTCTATATATTTATTTATATAATAAGCATATAAAATACGAAAAATATTAAATATTATTATCGTAAAGTGTGTGTTTTGTTTTTTTAATGCTAATAAAAATGCATCAATATCAAGATTGTTTAATCCATTAATTTCTCTTAAATATTCATTTAAAAGATCATCTGTATTATTTTTTAGTAATTTACTAAAATAAGCAACAATTTTATCCTTAATATTGCTAAGCATATCATCATCTTTAATATCGAAAGGCAATGTATTATTATTTGATCTTCTAAATCTATCTATAAAATCTTTTTTTAATTTAAGATCTTCATCTTGAATAGTAGTTCCTTTTATTTTAAATTTTGATGATTTTCTAATGAGTTCCAGACATAATTCTATTAAATCTCTATTTTTATATAATGTACTATCATCTTGAGTACTTGCAGTGGTTTTTGTAATTATAGTTGCTCCTTCACTTAATTTTGCATCAGTAGTAGTAGTTGTTGTAGTTTCTTCTGTACTTTCCATTAAATTGCCATTACTACTAGTTGATGTAATTTTCAAGGATATATTTGTTTGTTTTGCAAGTTCTTGTATTTTTTCTAAATATAATTGTAATTTTTTAATGGATGTTTCTACTTGTTCTTTTATAAAATTATCGGTACTAACTGTTCTTTCAACCTCTTCTTTTAAAGTTTTTGCTGGCGATATAATTTCTTTTATCTCAATATAAATAGATCGCAATATTAAATATTCATTGTATTTTTTTTTCATAACTTCTGATGATAATGTGCCTCCTCGAGTAATATCGCTACTATTGATAATATCAACAAGTTCTATATTGTCGTGTTTGGTGTAATATTGAAAATAAAAATCTATTATTTTATGATCTTTTACAAATTTAATAAATTCTCGAAGTAATTCAATTAATATTTTCAATTTAATTTTATCTTCATCTTCATCGCCTAATTTATATTTTTTCATAACTTTTAGAATAATATTTTCATTATTTTCATGAGTAAAAATTGCATCTTTAATATCATTAACTAATTGTTTAAAATTACCAATATTATCATAATCATATTTTTTATATTCTGATATTATTTTATCTTTTTTTTTTAGATATTCAATGAAATTTCTTGATATCTCCATAAATTTTTCTGCATCTTTATCATGAGCTTCTTCAGCGTTTTCATTTAATCTAAATCTAGCTACGTCAGCTTCAACTTCAGATCTTCCAACTTCAGATCTTCCAACATCAGATCCTCTAACTTTAGATCTTCTAACTTCCGATTTACGTTCAGTTCTCTTATCTTTATCAGATGTATCACTCACACTTCTTTTAATATAATCATCGAAATCATCTATTAATACGTATTTACCTATAATATTATCTTCTTTTTCTATTTCAAGTTTTTTTGCTAATATTTTACTTTCAATACTATTTGCTATCTTATCAATATCTTGCATTATTGCATTTGCATTTTTAATATATTTCGTTTTCATTTTTTTTAAGTCTTCTTGTTTTCCTTCAATCTGTTCTAAAACTCTAGTATTATCTTGAACATCTTTGCCGAACTGAGTACTTCTAATTGTTGGCATAATTTCTTTATCTATAACATCTCGCAATCTTCTAGCATTAGCAAGTGGCACTGAACGCGCCGCGTTGGCATCAGTAGTAGGTTCTGCTGGTTTTCCAGGAGGTTTACTACTAACAACAGGAGATATTGATGATTGAATTGTAGGAGTTGATAATAGAGCTCGTCGGTCTTCTTTATTTGCGATTGCAGTTTCTGGTAGAGCCGTATAGATAGTACTTTTAAATTGTTTAACAGATGGTATAACAACATTATCTAAATAAGTTTTTAAAATATATTGTTTATCTTTATTTTTATTATAATAAAACGTTAATAATCCATTTAATGCTTTAATAATATCTCCGCTTGTATTATCGGTTTCTTTAATTAAATCTTCAATTTGTTGATATGTTAAATTGAAACTTTGATAGATAGATGACAACGGAACAGAAGTTTCATCGGGATCATCGACATTAAACGACGTTCCATAAAAAAATTTATGTAATTTATCTAATTTTTCCAGTTTATTTGCATCAATTTTTCCCTCTTTTTCTTTAAATTCTTTAAAATAAGTAACATAATCGAATATCTTACGTTTTATTCCTGTATCACTGAAACCTTCATATGTATCTTGTGTATTATCTATAATAAGTTCTAATAATAGTTTTTGCCTTCCATTATTAAAACTATTATTCATATTATTAAATCCTATCTAAAATAATTATTAAAATTTTATAGCAATAATACTTGTTAGAAACCATACTATTAACGAGAAAAATGAAATAGCATCATAAATTTTATTTTTCTTTTCGTAATCATAACTAATATTTTTCGTATTTTCAATAATTTTCGAAAGATTTATTTTATCAATATCAATTATATATGGGATGAATAATAGTAATATTATTATAAAAATATGCAATAATAATCTTGCGGAACCATTGGTATATATATAATAATAATATAAAAGATTGGGAATACTTGTGATATTCGAATTAGAAAATAATTCAAGTACTGGATAATAAACAATTACATTTACGATCATCGCAATAAATATGAAAAAAATTATATATATCAAGCAATATACATAAAAAGCCCGATTGAATGAATTAATTATATTTGTATTTAAAGCCCAATCAATAATCATTAAACTTATGAAGCGCAAAATGAATGTTGACGCAATAAAAATAATTCTATCAATCATTGTGATTTTTAAATTATTAGGACTTAATGTATCTTTATAATTATTATAAATGGTTTTTAATCGTTTTATCTTCTCTGACTTTGAAATTGGTGTTTTATCAGAAGTTGAAGTAGTTAATAAATCCTCTACATTTCTCATGGGAGGTTTTGCACCTAGATCGGGTGCAATATTATTTACTTTTTCTAAAAATGATTTCATTGGTTGCGAACCTTTATTTAAATCTAATCGCTCTGTTTCTTCTTTGCTTAATGCACCGCCTTTCTTCAATAATTCTTCAAGTTTATTTGCATTATCGTCATTTAATTTATATTTATTTTGGATCGTTCTAAGTATATCATCTACAATTTTATTTTTATCAGTTTCATCGAAATTAGTATTTAATTGATTTATTAGACTGGCTAATTTCGTTGCTTTCTCATTGAGCTCTACTTTAAAATCTCGCGCTTCTTTTGTTTTATAAAAAAACTTCTCTAAAACCGTTGGATTAGATAATCCCGAAATAAATTTAACATAAAAATTATAACGTTTTGGACTTAATGCTTTAAGATAACTATCATCGAAAAAAAATGAACTTAAATCGAAAGCAGAATTATTAGGATTACTGTTTACTAAATCTTTAAATCCAAATAATAAATGGCTCATACTTATATTATTCTATAAGAATAATTGAAAAATAATTATATTAATTCACTGTTTACATATAAAAACCATAAACTACCGAAGATCAATAATACGATTATTACGAATGTTATGAAATATATATAATAAATATTATAATGATAATGTATATATTTTAAGAAAAATATTATCACGAAAATCCATAAAATTAATACTACTAATGTTATTGGCAGTATTGTATATTTATTATAACTTAATTTATTATTGTCCATGTAAGCTATCAATTTATTAAATTCTTTTGTTAATATTTTTTTATCACTATCATTATCAATAAAATGATCAGTTATTTCTTTTAATAAATCTGTTTTATAAATGGGATAATAACTTATAGGTAAGTAATTTAAATTTAGATAATTAATATCGAAATTATTAAACATTTTCTCATTGTCTATATCCGCTTTATCACCTATAAAACTAAAACTATATAGAATTGTATTATTACAATCTTTATCTATTGTTCCCATTTCTTAAATTATTGTTGGTTCTAATAAAATAACAGCAAAAATTATAACTAAAATTATGAAAGACCAAGAAACATTATTCATATTAATTTCTTGTTCTGTTTTATCTTTCAATGAAAAATTACTAAATTTATTTATATAATTACATTGTAATTTAAATGGTCTCATTAATAAATCACTTTCATTATATTTATTATTGTCTTTATTAAAAACATTATAATTATTCTTGATTTCTGATATAATATTAGTCTGATTATATGTATTTGCACTTGATGATATTGTATATAACGTTAAAAATTTTATAATATTAAAATTTTTAACAAATAACTCATTTATACTTTTCATTGATTGTAAAAGTTTATTTTTATAAATATTAATAAATGGTTCATCTGTTGTTGTTTTAAAATCATATATTAGATATTTATCGTCGGTTGACTTATTATTATTTTTTATAAATACTTTTCCATAATAATCATTTAATTTTTGGTCTATATTTATGATTGAATTGGTATTACAATACCCAACACTATTTAATAAATCTACTATTTTTTTTCTAAACTCTAAAATATAATTAGCATATTGATTTAAAATATTTTCAATTGCTGCCATATTTCTATTATACTCAATTACAACCTTATAATCAGCAAAATTTGCAAAATTAATTTTATCTAAATCTTCTTGCGAATAATTTTTATCCGATAAAAATGTTTTATAAAATGCGTCATTACTATTAATGACAGTAATAACCCTATCAATTTCAGTTTCCGTATAAATTATATATTTTAAATTTCTTCTAATTATATTAATTCTATCATCTATTTTTGAAGCATCGCCTATAAATGTTTTCTTAATCATAAGGAAAAATGTTTTTAGCATTGAAGCTATATGAGTTCTTGCTGGTACTGCTGCTACTGCTGCTGTTAAAGACGTTAAAGCATTAGTATCAGTAGTACTATATGCAATTAAATTATATCCACCTTCATAGAATTTATTTAAATTAGTATTATACCAATTAGTATATGGAATATATAATGGGTTATATTTATTAGCATTCGTTGACGGATAAATTAGATAATTACCAACAGCAACATCATTACGTAAAGTTAAATCAATGGATGCTGAATATAAAACACTAAACATTGCTCTTCGAAGTATTTTTATTACAATTACATCGGTTATATTACCAGATGCTACAATAGTTGATTTTTTATAATCAAGATTTGTTGCTGAATAAGTAGAACTAGATGGTATAATAGTAACTGTATCTGCTATTATAGTACTATCGTCAGCAGATCCTCCTAGATCAGTACCAAGACCTATGATAGCAGCTTTTGGATCTGTTAGATCTATATTGCTGATTTTTTCAATATATGTAGATATAGGAGTTGTGGTTGATGTACCAGTTATATTTATTAATGTGTCTTTAGAATTTGTTATAGTTTTATAAAAATCTACTTTAGATTTTTTGGATGTTGTATTGTTATCTAATGAAATATTGAAAATTGTATTTAAATTATTTAAATCATATTTATATTGAACAATTGGCTCATATATTAAATATTTATTGAAATACGTATTATAAGTTAATACAGAATTGCTAATGATAAATATAGAGATAATACCTATTAAATAAATTAAAATTGTGTTATATAAATAATTGATATCATTACTAACATTACTATAATAGCTATTTAATGCATAATATATAATGATAAAACAAATAATAGCAACAATTATCATAATTACTATTTTTTTATCTAAACCAAATAATTTAGTACAAATATCATATAATATAAAAATTAATTTAGGAAATTCAACATTTGTATTTTTGAAAATATTATATTTTCTATTATAATTATCTAATTCATCATCATAATCTTTCTTCGCTTTATAATAATTATTGATCTTAGTTAGATTATTTTCATATAATAATCTGAATTTACTTTTTTGATTTATAACACTTTTCTTTATAAAAACATTTCTAAGATCAGATGATTGCGCTACAGAACCCGTATATTTGTTATCATCATCTTGTGTAGATGCTTCAGTTGCATAACGATAAACTTCTTTAAAAGTATTGATTATTATTGTCTTTTCATTTCGAGATGGACGATTAACAAAATTTGGTTTACCTACTAATTTTTCGGCTATATCTATAGCATTTCCATATTCGTCGTTTGTAGGCTCCCTATTATTTTTATTTAATAATTTTATATATGCCAAATATACATAATAATGCACCGCTTCATCATTTGGCTCATATCTACCATCAGTTCTTATGAAATATTTGGATAAAATTGTATCTATAATATCTCTGCCATTTTTCGATAATAAATCGCTTATTTCCATACAATATTTATCAATTGTTCCTCTTCCTTTTTGTACATTACCGTTGGCATCTTCGAAATCGAAACCAGCAGCGATTACACCAATCATTGTTTCAATAAATTTTAATTCTTTAGCAGTTAAATATTTAAATGTTGATAATAAATCATTTCCGTCATCATCTACTGGAGGAGTTTGCAAATCTAGGGGCATTGTTGGTTTTAAAGGAGCTGTTTGTTTATAAATATCGAAGAACATCGTATCATTTTTATCATTTTGAACTATAGTTGATGATGTATTTTTTTCATAATTATAAATATTACCTACTTTATCAGGTCGATTATAATCATCATATGTATAATTAAATACAAAATAAGCAATATAAAATATTATTACATAAGATAAATAGATTGTCAATTTTACAGTCTTATTCTCTTCACTAATGTTAAATAATACAACTGCATAATATAAAAGTAATATAAAAAAGATAATGTGATTTATTTTTGTCCAATACCCACCAGTTGAAGTAAAATCAATGTTGAAAAAAACTTTTAGTAAATAGATCAATGGATATATAACTATTATAATAAAAATCATAGTATAATTAACAGAACAATTTGGTATGTTTCTCGCATAATCACTAAAAAAACATAACATAAGTTGTTTTAAAAATGATGCATCTTCATCCTTAGGGGGTTTAATACATTCATTATTAGTTTCAATAAAATAATTTTTAAATAGTATACCAAATCCAATGCAAATAATTATGGTTAATAATAATATTGATAAATATGAAATATAATTGATCCAATTTTTATTAAATAAATCGTTTTTTAATTTATAATTATTGATAATATTATAAATGCGAAATCTTGCTTTCTCATATTCAAGTATGCTCGTCGTTTCGTCATTTAAACAATTCTTTTCATTTAAATTACCATAATTATATAAATATGTATATTTATAACAAAAAATAGTTATATTGATAATTTCATTTATTATTATTATTATTGATATGAAAAAAATTATATAAATGATAATTGTAGCTATTAATAAACCATTGCTATTTAAATCAGCCATTTCTATATATAATAATTATATTATAATAACTATTATAATTATGACATTATGGGATAAATTTAAGAATAATTTTAATTCAATTATAGATGATATAAATGAATATTCAATTATTAAAAAGTTTTGTATTAATTTTGAAAATAATTTTCTTTTATACGGTCATAATGGATTTCCATTCGATTTATTAATAGATGAAATTATTAGAAAAAAATTCAATATTCATCATATATATAGAACTGAAACTATATGGAATAAATCGATCATTTATAATGAAAATCAATATTTTTTTGAAATCGATTTAAATAATCCTAATATGCCAAAGAAATTAAATGCTTTAACTGAAATGTTGCTTTTTATTATTAAAAGAAAAACAATTATTGGTAATAAACATTTAATTATTATAAAAAATATTGATAAATTAGATAATTATTTCTTTGCTTTTCGCATTATTTTAGAAAAATATCATCATAATTGTTATTTTATTTGTACAACGAATAAAATAAATAAAATAGAAAATCCTATTAAAAGTCGTTTTTCTTTATTTCGATTACGTTTATTTACCAATAATGAAATTAAAGAGATATTTGATAAATATCTTGATGTTAAATTGCATCCCTTTTTAATTAAAAATAATTGTCGGGATATTATTTTTGCTATTTTTATTTGCCAGACGTATATTTATGAACCATGCCTCATTACAGATGATTTTTGTAATTTAAATTATCCTCCTATAATTTCTTTTATTAATTCTAATTATACTCTTAATGATATTCGACAACTTTCCTATAAATATTGTCAATATAATTTATCAATTAAAGATTTAACCCTTGATTTATTGAAAATTTCTAAAAAAAAATATCAATTAATTATTGAAGAGAGTGTGAAACTTGAACATCTATTAAATTATTCGAATAAAGGTCGCGAACCTATTTATCTAGAAGCGCTATTATGTCAATTATTTATTTAAAAAATGATTAATTATAATATTTATTAATAATAAATAAATGGAATTTTGCGATATTTGTTTTAATATGATTTATATTAAAAGTAGTGAATGTACTATTAAAGGCAATGATAAAGATAGAGAAATTAATGGCTATTCCAATAAATTAATTAAATATTGTAAACATTGTCAATATGAAAAAGAAGAGAATACAACAATGCCAATAAAAGTTAGCGAAACAATTTACACCGAAGACGATCTACTCTATAATCAACAAATTAATCAATATTTACGTTTCGATCCTTCTCTTCGCAGAATTAAAGATGATAATATTAAATGTACAAATTGTATTATTCCTGATATAGATAGACAAATCATTCCAATTAAATATCATCCATCTCATATGAAATATTTCTATGTTTGCGATAATTGTGGTTTTACTTGGCGTGAAAATAAAAAATGATGATTATATAAAGAGAAATCATAAACAAAAGAAATATGACAACCAATAGCACGTTAATTTATACAAAACAACCATTTGATGAATGTGGGAAGATTTTAAATTCTTTAGATAAACCTAAAATTAGCAAACCTATCATGACAAGATACGAATTTAATGTTGTTATTAGCACACGCACTGGACAAATATCATTAGGTGCTATTCCTTTTGCAGAAATTAAAGATGACGTTAAAACAAATATGGATTTAAGGAAAATTGCTTTAGAAGAATTGAAACAAAATAAAATTCCTTATATCATTCGACGTCCTCTGCCTAATAATAAATATGAATTCATTCGAGTTAAAGATCTAAGCTTAAGTGCTGTGAAATATATGATGGATTTATAATTATATTTAAAAATAATTGTTGATATCTATTAAAGAAAATAATGATGTTTTATTCTTTAATCCTTGCATGTACTATTGATGGTGGCATAGGATTAAATAATTGTATTCCTTGGAATATTAGAGAAGAAACAGAATTATTTAAAAAAATAACAACAGATAAGAATTGTTATATAAAAAAAAATGCGGTTATTATGGGAAGAAATACATGGGATAGTCTTCCATATCGACCATTGAAAAATAGAATTAATATTATTATTACTTCGAATACAAATAAAATTGATACTTCGAGTGATATTGTTTTTGCTTTTAATAATTTAGAAAAGGCACTTTCTTATTGCGAAGAAAATGTTTGCATCGATAAAGTTTTTGTAATTGGTGGCAAAACCTTATATGATTTGTGTTTAAATAATTCGAAATATTCGAGATATATCGATAATATTCATTTATCTATTATTAAAGATCGCATTCGATGTGATACATTTATTGATTTGAAATCAATTATTAAAACATATAAAAATTATAATATTTATGATATTATTTTTAATTTAAATTTTATTTATATTAAATTTATCAATAAAAATAAAGTTAAATTATTGTTGTAATAATTCCTTAATTCTTTTTATTTTCATTTGTTGTTCATTATATTTATCATTCAATCCATTCAATATTTTATATAAATCTTGAGTGGCACATACTCCTAATGTATAAATATAATTTTTATCTAAATAATGAAAATCATTTATTTCTTTTCCATAAATAAAACATTTATCTCCATAAATAGTTAGATCAACAGTAATCATCGTTTCTGTTATAGTTATTATTATAGCGGTTCTATAAAAATCTTGATTATTATCTTTTATTTTTATTCTATCACCTATTTTTAAAATAGTTGTTAAATCTTCATCTGTAATTATTTGATTATAATTGATACAATCATAATATTTATAAATATTTGGTATGAAATCTTTTTGTATTTTCACGGCTTGTGGTATTACTTCTCTTATTTGTTGTGCTATAAATCCATATACCGTATCTGTTCCGCGTTCTGTTGTATCAATATAATTATAAATTTTTGGTTCTATTTTTAATATTTGTTGTAATGCATCATTGTCATTAATATCAATTATATTTGTTTTTATTCTACTATCACTGAAAATTACAGTTCCTGAACCCGAATAAGTTAGTAAACTACCATTTTGATAATAATTGCCAACAACATTGATATCATCTATAATATCTAATTTAAATACAGGTCTTAATGTTCCAATGCCGATATTACCTTGAGTATAATAAATATTACTGGTATTAATTGTTGATTTCGTCCAATAATTATCAATTATTGTAAAATTTGATGTATAAATATTACCTGAAATTTGTAAATTACTCATTTCCGTATAATTATTTGTTATTGTTAAATATTTAGATGCCGTCGTTGGAAATCTCATAACAATAACACCAGGTGCTCCTAATCCTCCATTGCCAGAACCACCATCCCCATAATTAACACCATTCATTGCTATAGATGTCGCAGTAGCACCAGTACCTCCTAACCCGACAGATAATGAAGAACCAGTAATAGTTGTTATAAAACGTCCTGTTGATAATGCACTACCACCATCACCGCCTTTTGTTGCAGTACCTGCACTTCCTGACGTAATTAAAGAAAAATTTTCATTATTTGGTGTTCCTGCGGGTGTACCAGAATTATTTGAGTATCCTCCTCCTCCACTTCCACCACTTACAAAAATATATTCACTATTTAAATTATATCTTATTATAACAATACCCGAACCACCATTACCCCCTGTACCACTACTCGTGCCCACATATCCGCCACCGCCTCCACCGCCTCCTGTATTTGCTATTCCATGCTGATTTATATTAACTGCTCCATCATTATTGCCACCTACGCCACCTCCACCTAAACCACCATTAGCAGGAGGATAACTATTATATAAACCACCACCACCTCCGCCAGCATAGTAAGTTAATACTCCTGTTATATCAATTTGTCTTCCTATTCCGCCTGTACCAGAAAAAGGTGTTCCAGATTGAACTTGAATACCGTTTCCGCCAGCACCCCCTGCACCACCACCACCTCCACCAGCCCAATAAGGCTCAACACCAATACCTCCCATGCCACCATAATTACCATATGTTCCACTTGGAATATTATTTGTAACAGGAGTTGCAGAAATTACTTGTCTCCCTCCGGCAGAACCACCAGAAGAACCTCCTGCGAACCCTTGATTATTAGGTGCATTATAACCACCTCCCGCTCCTCCGCCTTTTGCAAGATAAATATTAATACTATTTTTAGTAATTATAGTATCGTTTCCATTATTACCATCTGCAATAAATCCAGAACCACCTGCACCACCAGAACCTATGGTGATATTATATGTACCAATTAGAGATTGATTAGTTAAATAAATCAATGCACCGGCGCCACCGCCACCAGCATGTCTAGAACCACCACCGCCACCACCACCAATAATTAAAATATCACAGTTAGTTGATTGTGTAAAAGTAATTGTACTATTGCCAGTAAATGATATATATTTAAAATTTGTTGCTGATATATTTGATGAAGAATATATACCTGATATAGTAATATTATAATATATACCATTACCACCATTGAAAGATTTAATTATATCATTATTATTATATGTAATCTTTGTCATATTATTAATTAAAGGTATACTTGGTGTAAAAATATAAGTGCCAATATTTAATAAATAATTAGAATAATATATAACTTCGCCCGCACCACCTCCTCCCGAATATGCGCCTAACCCGCCATCACCTCCTGCACCAACTAATAATAAATCACTATAAATAGGGTTATTTATTTGAATTGTAGTATTACTTGTAATTAATATATATGAATAATTTGTCGAAGTTATATTATTTATATTACATGTTGTAATAGGTAAATTATAATTAGATAAGTTATAATTTAATATATTTAATTCTTGATTACTATAATAAAAAATATTAGAATTAATTTTATTTACACTACTTATAATTAGATTTCCATTGATATTAATATTACTGTTTATATCTAATAATGTTCGTGGATTATTTGTTCCAATGCCAATATTGCCATTACTATTTATTCTTATTTTTTCTTGATTGGATGTTCCAAATATTAGATTAAAATTATCATTATTCCATATTAAACCGTTTTGATTACTATTTTTTCCAAATGATAAATTATCATTTATTTTTACTAAAGATTGCACTGAAGACAATTGTAATAATGATTGCGGTATTGTTGTTCCTATCCCAATATTACCTTTATTATAATAAATAATTGTACCTTTACTTTGAATTATTTCTACACGTCCTAGATATATTTCATTTATCTGTGATTGTGTTAATACTCTATTTGTATATATTCTGAAATCATCTATTCTGCCAAAAAAATTATCTGAACCAGAAAATTTTCTGCCAATTTGATAATCTTGATTTCTAGATAATAAAGAACCACCCCCATAACCACTGCCACTTAAAACACCGTTAATATATATAGATTTCTGATTATTAATTGAATTAAATGTTAAAGTCCAAAAAACCCATTTATTAATATGATCAGATGATAAAATTGTAATATCTAAATCATCACCCCAAAATGCAAATGTAAATGTAGTTGTATTTCTATAACCTATATAAAGAGTATTGCGCACACTTGTTGAAAATTGATTATTCAGTGAATAAATATATCTGGAATTTATATCTTCTGCATAACTCCACCAAGAAATACTAAAACTTTTATTATCTAAATTAACACCTGTGCCATATAAGTAAACATTGCCAGTAAAATAACCAGAAAATGTACCTTTTGCAGCAACGAAAAACGTAGCACCAGCAATTGACATTGAATATAATCCATTAGTTTCAGCTCCAATATTTAAATAATCATCGAACTGATACCAAGCATCTGGATTAATAATAGTACCATTTGTATCTTTTAAAATTGGATAGCTATTATCATATATAAGATAATTATTTATATTTATAAGTCCATCTGCAAAATTTATAGAATAAGTACCCGAACCGATCGATACATCTCTATTATAGTTAAATCTAAGAATAGCATTTTGCATTAAAGTAAATGAAGTATTATAATTGATAACTTGTAATACTTCATTATTTGGATTTTGGTAAATTTTTATGTTCCCATTATATAATTCTTGTATTTGTGATAATGTTAATACAGTTCCTATATATACTCTTAAATCATCCATATAAAGTTTAGCTGCTAATCCATCATTAAATACGTTTAATTTATCAGTATAACTTAACCATGTTCCTGTTCCTGATGCGCCATTGTCTTCAACTAATATACTATCTATATATAATTTAAGTCTTACACTTGTTCCAACCTTTTCACCTGTCATAGCAAAATGATGCCATTTATTATCCGCAATATAATAATCATTTGTAGATGTTAAAGATACATTTGCAAATTTAATAACTATTTTATTTGTTGTTGTATATCGTTGAATAAAAAAATATCCGGTTGTTCCACTGCATTATATATCGAACATCATTCCTAAACCATAAATATTATACCAAAATACAACACTTATATTTGGTGTTATATTATCTATCGTATAATTATTTGTAGAATATAATAATAAATTTGTATCATTATTATTAGATATACTGGTAATACCTTTAGCGAATACAGTAGAATAAAAGTAATAAGTTCCTCCGCTTAAAATTAGATCATTATTATTTCCGGAACTATCTAAAATATTATTATCGAATTTATACCACATACTGGGATTAATAGTGATATTATTTGTATCTTTTAAAATAGGATAACTATAATCGCTACTTAAGCCAGTTATAGAAATAGCACCATTAGAAAATGTAATATTATAAGTACCTGCATTAATATTGATATCTGAACCATAATTATATTTTATAATACAATTTTGCGTTAAAGTTAATGATGTATTAGAATTAATACTTGCAAATAAAGTTATACCATTTAATGTTCCATAATTCCATAAATTTGTACTATTAAAAATAGAATTATTAATATTACCGCTTAATAATAGATCTCCTTTTATATCAATATTAGATTGTGGATTTACTGTACCTATTCCTATCTTTCCATTACTAGTAATTCTAAATTGTTCTTTATTAGATGTTCCAAAAAATAAATTTGTATTATTATAATTCCACAATAATCCATTTTGATTACTATCTTTGCCTGTTATTATACTATCAGTTATTTTGATTAAAGATTGTACTGATGATAAATGTAATAATGATTGTGGCACAGTTGTACCAATGCCAATATTTCCTTGATTATAATAAATATTTGAATTATTATTCCATTTAGTAAAATTATTATTATAAAAATTGCCAAATAATGTTATATTTCCTTTTATATTTAATGCATATTGTGGATTTGTAATTCCTATTCCAATATTACTATTTATAATTGTAAAATTGCTATTAATAATGAAAGGAATATTGCGTGTTTTCATATAAATAGCTGGTTCTGTAATTGCAATTTGCAAAGATGTATTGCTATAATTACTTGTATTGATTATAGCAAATTCTTTATAATTATTCGCATTTGATGTTAATTGAAATCCTATACCATTATTATCATAATTAATATTAGAATTATCATTGAAACCTTTCCCTGATAATTTTAATCCAATTGATGATTTTGCTAAAGTAGAATTATTTATATTAGCAGTTATAACAGATAAATAATTCGACATTTATTAATTATAAATAAATATTATTAAATATTTGTTTGTATATTCGAAGTATCTATTATTTGATTACTTATATTTGTATTTGAATTATCTATTATTTGATTACTTATATTCGATGTATCTATTACTTGATTACTTATATTTTTATTTGATTACTTATATTCGAGGTATCTATTACTTAATT
>Ga0114971_10001687_pt1 | contig 15033 bp, 11 predicted proteins | sample M_140625_MF_Meta_FD_87320 | JGI IMG/M metagenome (GOLD analysis project Ga0114971, IMG submission 87320) | Freshwater microbial communities from Lake Montjoie, Canada to study carbon cycling - M_140625_MF_MetaG | ecosystem: Environmental > Aquatic > Freshwater > Lake | place: Lake Montjoie... | reverse complement strand
TTTTTATTTATATAAAGATTAAAATTATAAATAATATCAAGCACATATGTCTTCTCCCAATCTACCCAAGCAAATCTCAGTAGATAATTTCAGATATTCAGAAGTTAAAATTCTTGCATCAGGTGCAAAATCAGTTTATATTAATTATGGTACTGGTAAACTACGTATTCAAACACCAGTAATGTATCTTCCTTATGGTGTAAATGAAGGCGGATATGAAGATAAAAATGCTAAAGTTGATCCTAAGAAATCTGAAAAGAAAGATAAGAAATTCGATATTACAATGTCATTTAAAGGTCATGAAGAAAATCCAAAGATTGAAGCATTTCTAACCAAATTGCGTGAAATTGAAAGTAAAGTTATTGATGATGCATTCGAAAATAGAACTCCGTGGTTTAAAGATGATTTCGATAATAATAAATCATTCGTATCTCGTCTATTTACACCAATTGTTAAGATTGACAAAGACAAGGAGACTGGTAAACTAGTTGGTAAATATCCTCCAACTATTCGTTTCAAGTTGCCTTACGATAATGAGAATGACAGATTTAGCTTTAATAGTTATAATATGAATAACGAAACTATTAATCTTGATAGTATTATTACTAAACTTAAAGGAGGTAAGGCACAATTAATCGTCGAACTCAATAGCATCTGGTTTGCAGGTGGTAAATTTGGTTGCACATGGAAATTGATTACTGGTAAATTTCAACGTTCTATTAGCAATGATATTACATTCCTAGATGATAGTGATACTGAAAAAGTGAAGGATGATGAAGAAAATGAGGAAGAAGAAGTTGATGAACAGGTTAAAGAAGTTGCAAATGATTTGGATGATAATAAAGTTGAAAACAGCGATGATGATTATATCGAACATGGAGATGAGAAGAAGGCAGAAGATAATGATAAACAAACGACTGTACAAACAACTGTTGAGAAAAAGAAGACAGGCAGAAGTGCTAAAAAATAAATAAAATAACGGCAATAATAAACGCCATAATAATTTTATCTAAAAAAGAAATTTCATTATTTTGTTCTCCTGGAAAATGAAAAGATGCATTTAAAATTAAATGTAATATTTTAAATGAAGTTTTTGTTGTTAATAATAAATATAAAATAAAACCAATTATAGCTGTTCTAAATTTTAATTTATATTGAAATTTATGTTGTATTTCTTCTTTTTTTTCATTAGTAATATCCATATTTCTAATTTGCTATTATATTAATTAAATAAATTATATCTGTATTTAGATTATATCTATTTAAACTATAATTATTTACAATAATAGGATTTTCAATATCCGCCATCCAATCTGGAAGATTATTATAAAAGTCTGTATTATATATACTCAATGCTTTTATGAAATTACAACATAACAAAAAATGAGCATTGCCATTTTCAAATAATTTAATTGTTTCTCTTGCAAAATCATAAAATATTGTGTCATCATTTATATCATTTAAAAAATCAATACTTTCATCATTTGTGGCAGAAATAATTTTAAATAATCTTACTATATTTTTAATTTGTCCCGAAGTTATTTTTAAAAACCATTCAGTATTATTATAAAATCCTATTTTTTCCAATGATTGCGAAACTTCCGTATATGCTTGATTAATTGTTTTCCAATTATATTTTAAATTAATTTCTTTCAAATTGAAATAATCAATGAAAATATTTAAATTTTTTAGTATTTTAGGTTCAAATGGTTTCTTTGTATATGGGTTCCAATTATTATTTTTCTCTACAATAAAATAATGCAATTCTAATGCCTTAAAACAATAATAATTATTTCCATCATTATAAATAAAACGCTCATTCATATTTATATCTTTAATATTATCAAATGTAAATGGATCTTCATCGTTATTCATAATAATACCATCATGAAATAAATGATGTTTTATTATGTTTTTTTGTAATTGTTTTTTTATTATTGTTATTTTCTTTTTTTTATCTTCATTATTATCGATATCATATGTGTTCTTATTTATTTCATATATTTTATCATACATATCATTAATATTATCTGTTAAATCCAAATAATAATAGTAATTATATAATAATGAACTCTTTTTATTATAAAGAACTTTCAATATTTTCTTAAAAAGTAAATCCTTTACATATATATTTTTATCATCATAAATATATTTAAATATTTTATAAATATCATTGCATGTAATTATATTCTTATTATCAATTGCATTATTGATAATTTCATAAACAATACTACGATTATTTGTATGTAAATTGCAATATGTATTTCTTGTCTTAAAACAACAACATCTACTCGTATTTATATGTCTATATATACACGTATTCATAGACATTATTTAATATTTAATAATATTATATGTTTATATTTCTTCAGGTATCAATATGCCCGCATTCTTATAACTATAATAATTATAGATTTTTCCATCCAATTCAACATATTTAATTCCTTTCTTAATTAATACACGTCCTTTTCCTTTTTTTTCTACTTGAAATCTTTTGTGTTTCATTATTTTAAAATCATTTTTAATATCTGGTGTATATGCTAAATCATTCTTATTAACTCCAATCGCCCAAGAATAACATTTATAACCATTCTTTAATGGTTTATTTTGTCTAGAATTAATAACACAATCAAATGAACTCGCTTTTAACATTAACAAAAATTGATTAATAATTGCCATTTTTTTATTTGCCATCAATAATATATGTTCGTCTGTACTAATCCCTTTATCTAATGTCGCTATCGAATAATCCTTTTCTATTTGTTTTTTCGTAAATTTCATTATATATCTATAAACAGTTACGTTTCTATCTTCTAACGGTAATGTTTCGTGCGAACATGAACGTATTGCACGACCTATCACTTGTTCTATGCGAATGTTATTCCAATATGGCTCAGTTATTAATACTCTGCGAACATTTTTCAATGATATACCTTCCGCACCACTTGCTGTAATACAAAATATTTTTACTAATTTTCCATATTGTTGATTGCTATCTTTCGGTATATCATTTACAATTTCTTTCGGTAAACTTTTAAAATCTCCATTAAATAAATTCATCAATATTTTTGTTTTATCTTTATCTTGATTGAAAATTACATAACGCTTATCATCATAATCACTATCAAATACACTCGTATCCGCTATATGATATTTCCCGTCAACCTTCTTTAAATCAATTTCCTTAAATCCATTTGTATTTAAGAACTCGCCGAATAATCCAAGACCTTCGACGGTTCTAAATTGTGAATATACGAGAACGGAACCAGGAGAACCATTGATATCATCAAGCATATGACCAAATTTTGGACTTAAATGATTTTTAACATTTTCATAATTAAGATTATTGCCATCTAATAATTGTTTTATAGATTTCTTTAATTGTTGGTCATATAAATCTACAACTTTCTGGACTGTCTTATCCTGAACTGATTTATCACTTGATAATGACATTGCATCATCGTCTATTTCCTTTTTTATTGCCTTCTTAACATCATTAGGATATAAACGTTGTATATCTTCTGGAAAACTAAAATTACAGACCATACGACTAAAAGCGCGATATACTGATGTTTTATCTTCGAATATACCTTTTTGTGCGGTTTCCATCTTTCTTTCAATTGCTCTTACGTCTAAATATCTCTTAAATTGTGTATCTGTCATATCTAAATATCTTGTTATATCTGGTAATCTTGTTGGAAATAGATCGCTTCCACTGATACTATAATAACTCAATGTACCTATTATTCGTCTTATAAATAGATCTGTATTTTTAATAACAGGATTTTCATCATCTGAAGTATCTATAAATATTGAATTGAAATCATCTTTACTGTTTGGTAAAGCACTATATAAATTAATTTCATATTTAGCCATTATTTTAATTCCATTAATTTCATTAATAGCTGCAATTATTCTTTCCAACGCTTCTTCATTTGTCATTTTCCAATCATTCTTAACGATTGTGCTATCTTTTGTTTTCGTATACCCTTGAGGTAATAAAGATAAGAATACCTTCTTATTCTCGTTATCAATATTATATTCGTCAATTATATATAATAAATTTGTTTTTTTCATTTTAGTTATAAAATCTTCTTCATTTAAAAATTTAGATATTTTCGAATATGATAATGAATATACATTCATATAACCTCTAATTAAATTTATAATTGTTGCTATTTCAAATGGATTATTAATTACAGGAGTTCCTGATAATAATATAATTTTGCAATCTACTGCACTCATTATTTTTGTATAAATATCACGTGCTAATTTACTTCCATTTACTATTCTACTCGCAAAATTATGAACTTCGTCAATAATTATAAATGAATTATCGAATGGAGATGTTCCCAATTCTCTAATTGCTTTTGCTGTTAATCCATTATAACTTATAAATGTATATCGATTTCTAATGATATGAGATATCATCAAATTTATATTATTCTTATCTTCTTCATTTGGTATCGTTTTTACAATTGATGCATTTGGTATATCATTCTCATATAAAGGGATCCAAACTAAACCATCTTTCTTAATTATGGTGGTATTAATGGCATATTTAGATAATAAAATATCTTTTACTGCAGTATTTGTTTTAACAACTTTAACCAGATGCCAATCTTTCTTTAAATTTAAACCAATAGAACTAATTTTATAGATTTCATTCTCATAATTAACAGCCAATGACGCGGGACTTAAAACAAACATTTTTTTCTTATTTATATAACCTTCCGCTGCCGCAATAGATGCACCTGATTTACCTGAACCTAACTCGTGATATAATAATGCGCCTTTATATGGACTGTCAATTTCAATATAATCTTTAATTAAACGTTGTTGTGGAAAAAGAGATATTTGTTTATCATCCAATTCACATTTTTCATCATCACATTTACATGTTAGTTTAGTTTTTTCAGAACTATAATTTTCTGGTTTAAATGTTTTAAAAATTTTTTCATTATATCCAATTCGATTTGCTAATAGCCAATCTTTTTTTGTTTCATTTAATTCTGGATTGAGCCAATCTAATGTAGATTTTTGTTGTTCCTCTTTAGTATTCAGAATATTAAATAATTCAATTCCTAGATCTAAAAATGCTTTTGCAGTAGATTTTGCTGCATTAATTACTTCAATCTCTAATTCATAATCATCTATCTTACCATAACCTAAAATAGTAAAATCATATCTATAATTCTTATCTTTCGATAAAAATGAATATCGTTTTTTGTGTCGAAGTGTTGTCGTTGGTTTATCACTTGCTTTTATAAGTTTTGTAATTAATGCAGTTTCAGTAATGGGTTTTTCTTCATTCATATTAACTTTTAGATCATATTCGTCAATAATTAAAGGTTTAAAATCGGCAACTCTATTTTTATTTATAACTTCTTTAATCATTTTCTTCGTTAAAGTCTTTTTTTTCATATATTCGTCGATATTACTATCACCTTCGATACTAATGCGATAATTACTTTTAGTGTAAACAAAATTAATATCTAATGTAGTTGTTTCTTTCAATTCCAATTTTTCTTTTTTATAAAAATTAAGAACTTTTTCAAATTCTTCTTTATTAATTTTTTTATTATATTTTATTTCTAATTCATAGTCTGTGCCATTTTTAAAATCAGTTATTATTTTTTCCAATACTGATATATCCATCCTAATAATAATAATATAAATTATTTAAACAATATGCATATATAGTTAACTGTTATTTATGATTTTAACTATTATTATTGACAGTAGAGAAGCATCATTATTTTCTATCTTAAATGAAAGAGATTTAGATATTTATAAAGATAAAATTATTATTGAAAAAAAACAATTAGATATTGGCGATATACACGTCATTTTTAATGATAATTGTTATATATATGAACGTAAAACCATAAATGATTTACTTGCTTCCATTAAAGATGGCAGATATAAAGAACAAAAACATCGATTAAAAGCAAGTTCCGCAAATTCTATTAATTATATTATTGAAGGTGATACAATTACATCTGCAAAAAATAATAAAAATCAAAAAATGCTAACAAGTACCTATTATCATTCCATTTATAGAGATAATATAAATGTTTTCTTTACAATAAATACAAATGAAACTGCTACATTTTTATTATTATTAGCAACTAAAATCATTGATAAACCAGAAAATTTTATTAATAATAATGAAAAAACAGATGATGAATATATTGATATTTGTAAAATCAAAACACAAAAAAATAAAAATATAACAAAGGAAACTTGCTATCTATTGCAATTATCACAAATTCCTGGAATTTCAAAAGAAATTGCACGAAATATTAGTGAAATATACCCGTCTTTTAGTAGTTTAATAAAAACATTAGAGGAAAGTAGTGATAAAATTAATCTGTTGATGAATATTAAATTAATCGGTAAAACCAAAGCAACTACTATTATCGAATTTTTATTATAAAATTGAACGCCATTCTTTTTTATAGTATCCTAAACTTCCTTTTGGCGATTGTTTTGGTGTATATGTGTAATATAAAATTAATGCACTTAAAATTAAGACACCTCCAACAATCATTTATAGATTAATATTAATATTTTATTTATTCTTAAATAAATCTTTTTTCATCTTATAACAACAATCATAACCTTGTTTATTTTGTTTTATCATATATCCTGTTTCTTGACATTTACCATCAATAGGACGTCGCTTTACAGGACATGTTGAATGTTCTTTTATCTTTTTTCCACGAACATATTTTTCTAAATTTATTTTTTCATTAGAAACTGATATCACGGATGATGTAGATTTATTTTGCGGCATTTCATCCGTTGACCATAAATAATAATCCACAGATACCTTCGCTAATAATTGTTCTATCGCTGATATTATTTTTTGTTTTTTTACTAATATATTTTTATATATATTTTCATCACATGTCTGTGTAATTCTTGCATCTTTTTTTAATGGCACTAATATATAATTATGTATAATAACTTGTCTTTTTAAAGTTGGATGATTTAAAGGAATGTCATCATGTGATTTATATCGAATACAACGACCTTCGACTTGTTCTTTTGCAGAGGAGTTCCATACGGGGTCTATCTGATGCAAATGTTGTATATGTTTAAATGATATTCCTTCTTTTATGGAGGGAGATCCTAATATTACTTTAATTTTATTTCCATCAATATTATCAATAGAATTGAGAACACTTTTAACTTCTTGTTTATTTTCGTCATTTAAAGATGCATCCCATAATACAAAAGTTTTATTTTTAATAATTCCATTTTTTATATAATTACTCCAACCTTTACTTTCTAAATATAATGCGATTAATTCTAAACAATATTGTATGAAATTCGAATATATAACGTGTTTTCCAGGCAATTTTAATAATTCAAACAATTTCTTTAATTTTGGTGCATAAATTTTTAATTTAGAAAATATTAGTGATTTTTTAGATTTATTATAAATCGATATTGATATTTGTCGTTCTGTTATGCAAAACATACTGGAGCCTTCATAATCCTCGTCAAGAGCGCCTAAATATAAAATAGCTTCTTCTTGTTCCTTGCTCATTTGTATTTCAATATTATCAATAATTGTTTTTGGATATGCACTTCTATCCTTTAATTTATAAAAACTAACTCGACCTTTTAATAAATTCACATATGTCTTTAAATTTTTTGTATCTCGAATAATCTTTTTATCATCGAGTTCTGGACGTAAATTTAATATTAATTCTATAAATTGACCATAATTATCAAAAACAGGAGTTGCAGTTAATAAAAATATTTTAGAAGTAGAATGTGCCATTTTTGTCAATAATCGCATTATAATTCCATTGATTGTTTTTGTTTTCTTTGGAATTATATTCGTATCTATGATTTCTTGCAATTTATCTGGATTTATTTTAGAAGTAATTAAATTATGAACTTCATCAATTATTATTATTTTATCTTTAGTTAAATCATTGATTGTTTTCTTAATATTATTACTATCTATTAATATCTTTCTAAAATTCTCATAAGATCTTATATCATATTTTTTAGATATTTCAACAAAAAATTGTTTTCTTATTAATTCTTTTTCTTTTTTTGGCGTTTTTTCATTGATATATCGTTGAAATAATAATGGTGTAATATATCTATTAAATCCACAATTCTCTGATAACAATTCATCAATAAAATTAGTTTTTAAACGCGCTGGCAATATTACCAATGCCTTCATTTTTGGATTTTTCTGCATTATCATTTCAGCAATTGTTATTGATGTACAAGTTTTACCCGTACCAATACCATGGAATAAAAGCATTCTATCGATTTTATCATAATTATCATCAATGTATTTGGATAAAAATACTTGCTGTTTTAATAATTTTCCTTTTTCTTCTGGCAACGTTTTTAATGATTTATATGCTTTATAAACATTCGTACGTATATTACTCATTAATATTTCTATAATAAATAATTAAAAAATAAATTATTTCCATTTCTGTCTTTCGAATGTTAAATCTCGCTTACGCATATATTCTATGAATTTTAATGCCTCCTCTTTATTTTCTTCGCTTAAAAATTTATTCATTTGCAATACTGACGGATATGTATTTCTCGCTGCAAATATTAAATCTCTCATCTGTGTCTTAAAAATATCTGAAATAAACATCGGCTGTTGTACAAGCCATGCATCATTCAATTTCTTATAACCTTCATTATCTTTCGTTATAATTTCTTTAATATCATTGGCATATATGATTTCTACCGTTGTATCAGTAAATGATATTGTTTTAATTTCTTCTCCTTCCTGTTCCATCTTTATTTAAAGATAAAGATAAAAAAAATGAAAATTATAGCGGATGTTAAAATAGAAAAGTAGAGGGTACGGGGTTCGAACCCGTGCATGCTTACGCATAAATGATCTTAAGTCATTCCCCTTAGACCGCTCGGGCAACCCTCCGCTATAATTGAAAAAAATAAAGAAACTTTGTAATTAGAACCTTTTATTATATTTATAAACTAAATTATCCTTATATAATTTTATTGGGGTATATAAAAAGAATATTAATAAATTATAAATAGATATATGTCAATATTAATTGGCAATTTAATCAATGAAACAGTGAATGATAATAGATTAAAAATAAATACGTATTATAATTCAAATGTTATTAATTTAAATATTGAAGAAAATACATATAAAGATGCACTTATTAATTTTAAAGATAAAGCAGAAATTGGATTTTCCAATAATTTTTTTGTAATTAATTTAAATGACGTAAATATTTTTAATGCAAGCAATAACCATTCTTTATTTACAAATGATTTATATATAAAAAACAATCTTTATACTAGCAATGATTTTACATATATTAATTCGAATTTCATTATGAAACTTACAAATAATATTAATAACAATTTTAAAATTATTAATAATAGCAATGATACTATTTTCAGTGCAACGAATAGTAATATTAAAATTAGTTTTAACAATAGCAATAAATTAACAATCAGTAATTCAGAAATTACTTTCAATAATAATCTTACGATCAATTCGAATTATTCATTAATCGTCAGTAATATTAAATCAAGTTCTCCTTCAATTCCTATTATGATTGATAATGCAACTTTTAAAAATCTAAATATTACTGGATATAATGTTAAAAATATTATTACTATCGATAATGATACTTTATATCCTAATCAATCTTTGTTCATTAATAGATATTTAATTGATTTCAATATTATCGACATTTTTAATAAAAAAATTGTTGACAATTCTAGTAATCGCATTTTTAGTATCAATAAAAATGGATTTATTGGTATTGGTTCCAATACCGCCTCTTATCCCATCGACATTAAAATAGATACTATCAATTATCCATTTATTTTTAATTATTGCGATACAAGCAATATTATTGATAAATTTAATATTAATAATAGAGGTTATATTGGTATTGGTACTGATTTTACTAAAAATCATCTTAATATAACTATTAACGATGATAATAGAAAAATTATTAATTATCCAGCAATAGGTCTCAATCTAAATTATAATATTGATAGCAATTATAAAACATCCAATATTGTCGATTTAACTTTTATTGCAAAAAAAGAAACAATTGATATTTTTAATAACGTAGACCAGTTGATTGGCAGTAATATTACTCAATATGATAATTTTATATTTAATTTTACAAATACTTCTAATATTAATCCTGCAACAGATGGCGTAAATGCTTCCATTATTATTAATGTTCTTAACACAGTCAATAATGATTATATTGCAAATAATAATATCAGTAATATTGTTCAATATTCAATTTATAATTATCCCGCTTATGATTTTACAATCAATAATATTCAATATTTCATTAATTATGGATTTAAATATCCCACTTTTCTAAAAGTAGATGAATATGATATTCTCGTAGCAGATACTCGCATCAATCCAGTATTCAATCAAGATCCCGCTAATTTAAATTATTATAATGTTGTTTATACCACATATATACTTAAAAATGAAACAATGAAACCTTATGATGAAAATAATTTAATTTTAAAAGAAATAAAAAAACGAGTTTATATTCTCGATAACACAAATGACAATAGTTTCAGTATTTTTATTATTCAAAGGCTTTATATCGAAAAAAATATATATCAATTAAAATCTTTCATTGATACGCTCACTTATATTTATCAACCTCCTTCAGATTTATTTTATGCAACGTCGAATAATCATTTCGTTGCATCGTTATCTGCAGATGGCAAATTAGCATTGGGCGATAAATCACCGCAAAATAATTATTATTTATATATAAATAAAAAATCAAGAATTGATAATCTTGAATGTTTAAATATTTCAAGTATTTCAAATAAAAATAATGTTAATTTTAGTTTCTGTAATATTTCAAATATCAATAAAGCATTTTTTAATTCAAATATAACCTCTAATCTATTCGCTAAAAATGTATTCATTTCTAATTCTATTATTAATACAATCGATAGTTCAAATATTAATGTTAGTAATATAAATATCAATACATTGAATTATAATAATATTATTGGTTGTAATCTACTTATCACTTCTAATCTATTTAATCCAAATATTAAAATTGTTATTGGCAATAATAATCCTGATTATAATAATTATTTTATGAATATTAATGTAAATACTATTAATAGCAATGGATTAGCCATTCATAGTTTTCATTCGAATATTGATCCATCGATTGCCATTATTGGTTATTTATCAAATAGTTCGCCAATATTAATATTTTCAAATATTTCTACAGAATATGCTTTAAATATTAATAATGATAATAATTTCAATCTCATTAATAATAAAAATAAACAAGTAATTTTTAAACATAATAATAATAACCAATTCATTTTTGGTTCGAATAATATAATTTTCGATATTAAACCTGAAAATGTTCTCACAAATTCAACAAATAAAATTTCAATCGGTTATCCATACAGATATTTAATGCAAAATAATATGAATATCAACAATTGGCATAATTATTTAAAAGATAATTCATTGAATAATGATTGTATGTTAAATGTTTATGGTAACATAAATCTATCTACTGTTAATAATACACCTTTCATTAAATGTATCGCATCAGATTATCCAAATGAAACAGTTAGTGTAAATATCGCAGGTGCTTCAAATCGCACTAATTTCGTTTTTAATGTACAAGGCAATTCGTATTTCTCATCGAATATAAATGTTAATAATGATATTTTTGTTCAAGGTACTGTTGGTAATGTATCTGATATTCGTCTGAAAGAAAATTTAACTAAAATTAAAAACTCGTTAGATAAAATTGATCAAATCAATGGTTATATATATAAAAGAAAAGATACTGGAAAAACAGAGACCGGTTTAATCGCACAAGAGGTCATTAAAATTTTACCAGAAGCTATTAATATTAATACAGATACGGATTATTATAATATTTCTTATGGAAATATGGCTGGTCTATTAGTTGAAGGTATTAAAGAATTGAATGATAAAATTAAAGCCATCGAAAATTATATATATACTAAAATGTAAATTTAGATTTTATTATTATCCACATATTATTACATAAGTTCGTATTTAATACATATTCATAGGGTAAATAAAAATATCCTTTGTCGCCCCAATAATTACCCCACGAATTTCGCAATATAAATAATTGTTGATAATCATCATAACCACATATTATTACCGCATGTCCTCCAATAAATTTATCGGTTTTTATTGGCATAGATACCATTCCAGTTTTAGATGTCGTCGATGACATAAAATTACTATAAATAGATATACCAACCGCGATAGGTTCATTCTTATTTAGCCATTCTCTAATTACATCCAAATTATTATCAATATTTATCGCTTCTATTACAAAATTATTTTTTGCATTTTTATAGGCTTCATCACTTGGTTTCACTAAAACATTTTCTAGTTTATATGCCCATTCACTCTCATCGCATAATCCATAAATTTTTAATGCACTTATTCCGTCTTCTATAAATGCACCTTCGTCTTTATCTGTTTCATTAATAAATATTCGTTCGTTATAATATAAAAATAAACGAGATCCTTTAAATCTATCGGTATTGTCATATTCAAAAATAGAACATAAAGCATTTGCTGTACAACTTCCAATTTTACCTTGATCATATACATCACTAAATTTTTCCCGCAAATCAATTATTTTTTTTTCATTATCTTGAATTATAATATTATTTTCTTGAGCGATAGTATTAATAGTTATATTAAAATTCCGTAATATAAATATAAAACAATCCGACGAATATTTATTATTTAATAAATAAAAAAAAGGTAATTCCAAATATAAATTTAAATATCGCATTATAAACACTTGTTTATATACATCGAAACCACATGCAACTATAGTAATTGCTCCTAATATTTTTTCATTATTTTTTGGTATTTTAATTAATTTTTCTTGTGATATATCAAAGTTTTCATAAACATTTATTGAAACTATAAATGGTTCATTATTTATTAATGATAAAAATAAACTATTTAAATCTTTTTTTATTTTTATAATATCAAATTTATATTTATTATTATTTGCTATATCATATATTTCTTCTCGTGGTTTTGTATTTAATAATTCTGGATTATATGTATAATCTTCGTATGAACAAAATCCATATTCCAATAAGCTTTTTATAGAATGATATAGATTATAGGTAGGTGTATTTAATCGTTCATTATAATATATATACATACGCGAGCATCGATAATTAGGTATATCATATTCAATGAGGGTTGCTAATGCATTCGCGGTACTGCCCAGTAATTCTGTATTTGTAATAGATGGCATTTTATCGATTAGATCAAATTTTAAGATTGTTTCATCTATTTCAATATTAAACATTGTTTTCGTTAATAAAAAACTAGTATCCATGCTATTTTCTATAACCACGTCATAAAATGACATTTAACTAATAGTAAGATAAAAATAATTAAAATCGTCCATCTTGAATGAACCAATTGTCAATGCCTTCTAAAGTTGCATCGCATCCAAATAATATATCGTTTATACCCTCTTTGTATTTTTGTGTATGCACACCAATATAAACTTTCTTATATTTTAATATAGCTATATTTCGCTTAGTGTCAATTATTTTCAATGGACTAAATTTAGTTTTTAATAAATTAATTAAATTATTAATATTTACAGTTTCTGGATCTGTTGTACTACTTTCAAATACATCGTGTTCATAATATTCGTCCCGTACTCCATCTCTTATACATTCGTCTACATTTTTCTTTAACTTATCTAACATTTTATCAAAATCATTCATAAAGTTTTTCGATAATTTCTTTCTAGGATTGTATGGTGATGCAGGTATATCATATTCATGTACGTCATCATCATCATCGTGAACATTATTATTATTATGATAACTATTATCCTCAAATCTGCCCTCTTGACTAAACCAATTACTTATATCCTCTTCTGTTATATCACATCCAAATAAAATAGTAGTCGCATTATTTTCATATGTTTTATTATGAAATCCTATATAAACCTTCTTATATTGCAAAATAGCCATTGTATCATCTTTTTCAACGACTTTTAATGTCTTAAATCTTGTTTTCAATATATTAATAATATTATCAACAGACCCTGATACACTATCTAAAGCATCAAGTTCTAACACCATTCTTTCTTCATACTCATAATTTTTATTTTTAAGTTTTGTAATGCGATATTCAATTTCTTCATCTAAATCATTTAATAATTTATCAAGTTTATTCGCGAAATTATAATGTATCTGTTTCTTTTTTGGTGGCGATTGTTTCTTTATAGGTTCTTTAGATGGAGATTGTTTCTTTCTTGGTTCTTTTGGAGGCGATTGTTTCTTTTTTGGTTCTTTTGGATGCGATTGTTTCTTTACAGGTTCTTTAAGTGGCAATTGTTTCTTTTTTGGTTCTTTTGGAGGCGATTGTTTCTTTTTTGGTTCTTTAAGTGGCGATTGTTTCTTTTTTGGTTCTTTTGGAGGCGATTGTTTCTTTACATGTTCTTTTGGAGGCGATTGTTTCTTTTTTGGTTCTTTAAGTGGCGATTGTTTCTTTTTTGGTTCTTTAAGTGGCGATTGTTTCTTTTTTGGGACTTCTATAGGCGATGCGCGCTTATTATCCGCAGTGGAAGTATAACTAAATGTTTTCACTTTATCTAATGAATATTCATTTTTGTTATTCTTACGTATTTTATAACAACAATCAAACCCTTGTTTATTTTGTTTTATAAATGTATTCGGTTCAACACATTTATTATTAATAGGACGACGCTTAACAGGGCAAGTGTTTTTAACCATATCTATATTTAACAATTTTAATTTTATTATTATCCGTTATAGTACAAATATAAAATTGTTTTGTTAAATTATTGTAAATAAATCCTGACGGATAATTATTATTATTAATTACAATATTTGTATTAATAATATCAATATCAGAAAATGTTAATATATTAAAAGATATCAAATGAATATTATTTTCATCATCAATTACAATAATATAAATAA
>Ga0114971_10001686_pt1 | contig 15034 bp, 15 predicted proteins | sample M_140625_MF_Meta_FD_87320 | JGI IMG/M metagenome (GOLD analysis project Ga0114971, IMG submission 87320) | Freshwater microbial communities from Lake Montjoie, Canada to study carbon cycling - M_140625_MF_MetaG | ecosystem: Environmental > Aquatic > Freshwater > Lake | place: Lake Montjoie... | reverse complement strand
GCCTAGCCCTCAACGACAGTCGACCGATTCTTCATCAGTGAAAGGAAGAAAACCGGCGATCGGCGGATGTGATAGGCGAGGAAAAAGTTCAGTTGTAGCGCAAAAAACAGGTCTATAATTCGGTCCGTTGGTTTGCCGTCCGGCGGCGGAACGCCGAGGAGTTCGGTGCCGCCGGGGTTGTCCCTGCGCCGGGCGTTTCCGTTGCGATGTCCGAACCATTGCGTATTATAGACAATCAGACATAAAAATCACTATCACTTCCGAGACAAAAGAGGCCTGGAACTGCTTTGGCCATTCCAGCCTTCCGTTCTGGTCATAGAAACAAAAAGCACATTCGCGTGGGAACTCGCTGGTCGACTGTTCTTTGTTTAACGCTATAAAGCCCCCTGCCTATGAAGTTCGGTCCCGTCGGACCTTCGCCCACATCGCCGGAGGCTTGCCGTAGCGGGTGCGAAACAGTCGATAGAAGTGCGAGAGGTCGTTGAACCCGCAGGAGAACATCACACCAATGACGGAGTTCTCGCCGGTTCTCAGCAGACGGGCGGCATGGGTGAGCCGCCGCTCATTGAGGAAATCCAAAAAAGTTTGGTTGTTAGCGGCACGGAACAGGTCGGTGAATCGCCGTCGCGACAATCCCGCACGCGCCGCCGCGCGGTCGAGGTCCCACTGGTCGAAAAATGTTTCTTCGATTTCTCGCGTCACGGCCGCGACCCGCGAGGCCGCAGAGGCGCCGGCACCTTCCGGGGGCAGTCGCGCCAAGAGCACGAGTGTCTGCGCGGCCAGCGCACGCACCGTCACGCGCCCTCCGACCCGAGCATGCTCTTTCTCGACCATGGATCGCCGCCACATTGATTCCAAGCGCTGCCGGGTCGGTCTACTCAACTGGAGACAATGTCCCGGAACGCGCATCAACGCCTGCCACAATTGCCCCAGTTCGGAATCCGATTGGAGATACACGTCGCCGAGGCAAAGCAGGAGCAAGGTCGAGGGCTGAACGTCGGTGAGGCGATGCGAGGTTTCGCGCGGCACGATCAACACCGTTCCTGCTTCGAGTGCCGAGGAGCCGGTCCGACGCCCTTCCCGATATGCCACCTTTCCATCAAGGAGATAGATCAGCTTGTGGTAGGGATCCCGCCGCTCGGTCATGCTGAAGCCGGCCGCATGTGCGCTCTCGGCAAAGAGCACGCCATAGTCGGGCAGGCTGATGGGAATTGGGGCGAAGACACGCATAGGGAAGAGCGCGTACGCCGAGAGTGCCCAATCTGCCAAGCGCAGCAAGCCGAATGCGCCAAGACGCCAACCTCGGTTCCTGCTAGTCTCGTGGAGTTACCGAATCCCCATGCCACCGACCCCACATCCCACCGCCACGCGTGCCGAAGTCGAAGCTGTCCTCCGCTGCGAAGCGTCGCGCAAGGCTCCACTTTTCCTGCCCGCGATCTACGAGCACAAGGCTTGGTTTATCCGCAGCACGCCGACTGCGATTTCGCGCAACGCCGACCTCCTGACTCGGGCGCTGCTCGCGGAATACGAGGCCATCGGACCGGACGCGCTCGCGGTCGGCGTCGATGTTTACAACCTCGAAGCCGAGGCGGTCGGCTGCACCGTGAGTTTCTACGAAGGGGAGGACACCTCCATTCCAGGCATCAAGCCGGGCAACCACATCGTCCACGTTGGCGACGACCTTTCTCAGGCCCGGTTGCCCAATCCGCTCAGGGATGGCCGCATGCCGGTAAACATCACCGCCGCGCGCAATATCCGTCGCGCGCTCGGCGGAGATTTTTGGCTGCGGGGCGCGATCTCCGGGCCTTTTTCGCTCGCAATATCACTCGTCGGTGCAGAGGCGCTGTTCGTCGCCTGCCTCGACCAACCGGACTGGGTTCGCAGCGTGCTCCATTACTCCGGCCGCATCATAAAGGAATTTTCTAAGGCTTACATCGACGCTGGCGCCGAGCTGATCGTCTTCGACTCGCAAGCCTCGCCCGAGCTGCTCTCGCCGTCGATGTATGAGGAGTTTGTTTTGCCGGTGACGCTGGAACTCGTCCAGTGGGCCGCGACGCAGGGCGTGCGCGATTTGCCCCTGATCATCGGTGGCAACACGACGCCTATCGCCGGCCTGCTCGCCCAGACCGAGGCGAACAATCTTTTGTGCGATTTCACCGCCGACTTCGACGAATGGGCTGCCGTCGCCCGCGAAAACCATCGCGCCCTGCGCCGCAACATTTCGCCGCGACTCATCGAGACCGGCACGCCCGATCAAATCTACGAGGTCGCCGCGCGCGAGCTGAGCCGAGGCCGCGATCTGCCCGGCTTCATCATGGGCACCGCCGTGATTCCCTTCGGCTCGCCCACCGAAAACGTCCTCGCCATCAAGCGCGCCTGCCTTGACGCCGCAAAGCTTTGAACCCTCCCGCACTTCTCTCCATGCCCGACTACGCCCAGATCAATCAGTTTCTCTACGAAGGTAACGCAAAAGAAGTGGAGCGCCTCGTGCGCGACGCGCTCGCCGGAGGCCGGCCGGTGGACGAAGTCCTCAACTGCGGGCTAATCGCCGGCATGTCGGTCGTCGGCGAAGATTTCAAATACAACATCCTCTATGTTCCCGAGGTGCTCGTCGCCGCCCGCGCGATGAAAGCCGGCATGGCGATCCTCAAGCCGCTGATGATCGCGGACGCCGCCAACAATCCGCCGCGTGGCATCGTCATCATGGGCACGGTGAAGGGCGACTTGCACGACATCGGCAAAAACCTCGTGTGCATGATGGCCGAGGGCGCGGGCTTCAAGGTCGTGGACATCGGCGTGGATCAGCCGGTCGAAAAATTCATCGAAGTGTGCCGCGAGCACAACGCGCAGATCGTCGGCATGTCCGCCCTGCTCACCACCACCATGCCCTACATGAAGATCGTCATCGACGCCTTCCAGCAGCAGCCGGATCTAGCCCATGTAAAAATTGCCGTCGGCGGTGCGCCGGTGAACAAGATGTTTTCCGACGAAATCGGTGCCGACGGCTACGGCCCTGATGCGCCGTCGAGCGTCGAGATGTTTCTGCGCTTCATGGGCCTCGCCGCCTAAGCTTTTCCAATATGACTCTGCGCGAAAAACTCGAAGGCACGCGCGACTTCGTGCTCGGCGTCGAACTCGTCTCGACGCGCGGCACCGTGGCCGAGACCCGCGCCGCGAAAACCGTGGCATTCGCCGACGAACTTGCCGCGTGCGATCGTGTCGATTGGGTTTCTATCACTGACAACGCCGGCGGCAATCCGCAGCTGGCCCCCGCCGCGCTCGGCGAGCACATCCGCTCAGCCGGCCGCGAGGTGGTCGTCCACCTCTCGTGCAAGGATTTTAACCGCAACGCCCTCGAGTCCGAGGCGTGGCATCTGGCGAGCCAGGGTCTGCACAATCTCCTCGTGCTTACCGGCGACAATTCCGGCCCCGGCATCCGCGGCGGGGCGAAGCCGGTCTTCGACATCGATTCCGTGGGCCTGCTTACGCTGCTCGCCGAAATGAACGCCGGCATCGACGTGGCGCGCCCCGGTGCGTTGAAGCCCGCGCACCTCGCGGCGACGGAATTTTTTACCGGCTGCGTAGTCACGAATTTCAAGCTGCGCGAAAACGAAGTCGTGCCCCAGCTCCTCAAGCTGGAAATGAAACTCCGGTGCGGCGCGCGCTGGATCATCAACCAAATCGGCTACGATTCGCGCAAGATCCACGAACTGATCGGGTGGCTCGCCGCGCGCGGCTGGGGCCACGTGCCGCTCATCGGCAACGTCTACGTGCTGAATCCCCGTGTTGCCCGGCTCTTCCGCGATCAGAAAATACCCGGCGTCGTGCTCTCCGAGGAACTCGCGGCACTCTGCGCGCGCCACGAATCCTCCCCGGATCGCGGGAAAGCGTTTTTTCTCGAACTCGCCGCGAAGCAGTTGGCAATCTTCCGCGGACTCGGCTATCGCGGCGGCTATCTCGGCGGTGTCCACGCCATCGCCGATGTCGAGCGTGTGCTGGCGATCGAGCGCGGATTCGCGACCGGCGACTGGCGACAGTTCGCCCGGGAGATTCGGTATTCCCGGCCCGGCGAATTTTTTCTCTACGAGGAGGACCCGGCCACAGGACTCGCTAACACCGCCCGCTCAGCCTCCGCTGGCACCGCTTCGGCCAAGCCGATTTCCTACAGTTATCGGTTTTCGAAATTTGTTCACGGCCTGATGTTCGAGGAGGGAAGGATGCTCTGGGACGCCGGCAAAAAGATCACGGCCACCGCCCGCGATCCGTTGCAAGGACCGGCATGGCTCCGCTTCGCCGAGCACGCGGGCAAGACTGCGCTGTTTGGTTGCAAGGATTGCGGCGACTGCTCGCTGCCCGACATCGCGTTCCTCTGTCCCGAGTCCGCCTGCGCAAAAAATCAACGCAACGGTCCTTGCGGCGGCACGCGCGATGGACGCTGCGAGGTGGCCGACTTCGAGTGCATCTGGTCGCGCGCCTACGACCGCCTGAAGCGCGAAGGCCGCGCCGAGGCGCTGCTCGCGCACGCGCCGGTCCTGCAGGATCAGAGCCTGCGCGGCACGTCGAGTTGGGCCAACACGTGGCACCACCGCGACCACCTCTCGAAGCGCACCGCCGTTCCCGCCGCGCAGCCCCCCATCCCGATCACCGGCCGGCCGTTCGTTTCGTCGTCGCCCGCGTCAACCGCACCGTTTTCATGAACTCCACTCCGCGTATTCGCGTCATCGGTGAACTCATCAACAACGCCTACGCCCGCGCCCGCAAAGCGTGGGAGGCGCGCGACGTCGCCGGCTTCCAGCATCTCGCCACACTGCAGGCTGACGCTGGAGCCGAGTTCGTGAATCTCAACATCGACGGCACACAGCGGATTTCCGTCCGTGTGCCGGAAATGTTGGAGTTTCTGCCGAAGCTCATTCCGGCCATCCAAGCGGCGACCGTTGTCCCGCTCAGTTTCGACAACCCCAACATCGAATACCACAAGGTCGCCCTCCGCGCCTTCGACCGCGCCAAGTCGCGCGGCAAGCCGCTCTTCAACTCGCTCGCCGCGTCGCGGCAGCAACTGCCCGCGATGGTCGAACTGATCCGCGAGCACGACATGCGCTGCATCGTCATGGCCTCGGAATGTTTTCGGCCCGACGGCAGCACCGGCCAGAGTCTCGACCCGCGCCAAAGCTACGAGGCCGTAAAACATTTCGCCGACCTGCTCGTGTCGAAAGCCGGCCGTTCGCTCGACGACCTTATCGTTGATCCTGGCCTCGCGCCAGTGGGCGCCGACACCTACGGCCTCGTCAACATCGGCCTCGATACCATGCGGCTCTGCACCGCCGACCCGCAGCTGCGTGGCATCCATTTTTCCGTCGGTCTCTCCAACTTTGCCTGGGGCACACCCAAGGCAATCAAGGCCCGCCTCGAACGTGCCTATCTTACGCTCGGCGCGCGCGTCGGACTCGACTATGCACTCGCCAACGTCGAGGCCAACTCCACGCCGCTCCCCGAGGACGATCCGCTCGTGTCCCAACTGGAGGAGGCGCTCAAGGAAGGCCGTGTGCTCAATGGTGAGTCGGTTGAGGAAGCCGGTTTCCGCCAAGCCGCGAAAATCATGGAGCTGTGCGCTGACTACATCGACGTATGAGTGCGCTCGCCGAGATTCCCAACGCACTCGCGCCGCACTCCGGTCCCGTCTGGCTGCGCGTCGGCCGGCTTTTTTCCGGCCGCGACGCCACCGTTCTCCGCGACGCGCATCTGGTGTATGACGACACGCGCATTCTCCACGCTGGTCTTGCTGCACCCTCTGCCGACTCCCTGCGACCCGGCCAGAGGGCGCCCGATCATCATCTTCCTGAGCATATCGCGCTACCCGGCCTCATCGACGCCCACACGCATCTTTTCCTCGAGGGCGGCGAGGAAAACCCGGAAAAACGCGCCGACACGCTCAAGCTCCCCGCCGCTGAACTTCACGCTAAGGCGAGCGCGCGACTCGCGCGTCTGGTCGCTCTCGGCGTGGTCGCCGTGCGCGAAGCCGGTGACAAGGCCGGCGTCGGGCTCGCGCTCCAAGCCCGCTGGCGCTCCGCCGCGCGCGGCGTGATGCCTTACGTCGATGCCCCCGGCGCGGCGATCAACCACCAAGGCCGCTACGGTTCGTTCATGGCGCGCCCGACCGAGGAGCAGGGTTCACCCGAGGCAACGGTTGCCGAGCGCATCGCCGCCGGCGCGCACCGGATCAAACTGATCGCAACGGGCATCATCAATTTCGAGAAGGGCATGGTCACAGCGAAGCCGCAGATGCCCGCGCCCGAGCTCACGCAGTTCGCCGAGGCCGCGCGCTCGCGCGGCAAGCAAACGATGGTTCATTGCTCGGGCAACGACGGTGTCGCGAACTGCATCGCCGCGCGCGTCGATACGATCGAGCACGGCTATTTTATCGACGACAACCAGCTCGCGCAGCTCCGCGACCTCGACCTCGCGTGGGTGCCGACGTTCGCCCCGGTGCAATATCAGGTCGATCACGCCGCCGCACTCGGCTGGAGCGATTTGATCCGCGACAACCTTCGCCGCATCCTCGACGGCCATGCGCGCAGCCTCGCGCGCGCCGCGCAGCTCGGTGTCCGTCTCGTCGCCGGCAGCGACGCGGGCTCGCATGGGGTCGCACACGGCTGGGGGTTTTTGCGGGAACTCGAACTCATGCAGCAAGCGGGCCTCTCCGCCATGCAAGTGCTCCACAGCGCCACGGGCGCCAGCGCCGCGCGGCTCGGTTATGCGGAAAACATCGGCACGCTTACCGCAGGAGTGAAGCCACGCTTCCTGCTCACGGAGCACGATGTGATCGCCTCCGTCGAAAATCTGCGCCGAGCCAAGGCCGTGATTTTCGACGGATCCGTCCATCTTGGCGGCGATGATCCTGCCGTGCCCGGTCTCTGATCGCTCGCGTTGCCCATGTCCGTCACGCTTTTCATCAATTCGCAGGTCGCGCCCGTCGCGGCGGGAACGTCGCTCTTCGATGCGGCCGAGAGTCTCGGCGTCAACGTCCCGTCGTCGTGCCGCAAGCAGGGCAAGTGCCGCGAGTGCCTGATGGAAGTGTTCGAAGGCCGCGAGTGCCTCACGCCGCCCGCCGCCCCGGAGCAGCACCTCAAGGGCGCGTTCCGCCTGTCGTGTTGCGCGCGCGTTGCCGCCGACACTGGCACGATCCGCGCCCACACAATGCGCCGCGCCACGATGCACGTGGAGGACAGCACGATGAACCTGCCGCCGCAGGCCCGCCTCGACCGGCCCGATCCCGCCGTTACGCGCGACGGCGATCGCGTGCTGCTCGACGGTCACGAAATTGCGCGCGCCGCCGGTCCGTTGCTCGGCCTCGCATTGGACCTCGGCACGACGACGATCGTAATTCGCGCACTCGATTTGGAAACGGGGCGCATCGTCGCGACGGCGTCCTTCGAAAATCCCCAGCGCTTCGGTGGCACCGACGTGATGGCGCGAATCCAATACGACACCGAGCATCCCGGCCGCCTGCTCCAGCGCACGCTCCTCGGCTATCTCTCTCGCGCCATCGCGCAACTGCCGATCAATCCGCTTCGGATCTTTGAGATCGTCGTCGTCGGGAACTCGACCATGCGCGACCTTTTTCTCGGGCTCGACGTGCGGAGCATTGGCCAGAAACCCTACTGGTCCGAAACCGAAACGGCTTATCGGACGGGCCGCACCGCGACGACGGCCGTCACGATCCAGGCGCGGGAGCTGCGGCTGCCGTGTCACCCCGCGGCCCGGCTCTACGCGTTGCCGCTCGTCGGCGGACACGTCGGAGGCGATGCCGCCGCGTGCCTTCTCGCCGTCGCACCGCAGCTCGGCGACGAACTCGTCGCGATCATGGACATCGGCACCAACACCGAGCTGTTCATGGGCAACCGCCACAAACTGCTCGCCGCCTCCTGTCCCGCCGGCCCCGCGTTCGAGGGACGTGCGATCAGTTGCGGGATGCCCGGCCTCGACGGAGCCATCGAAAAAATCTGGCTTCACGACGGCGACGTTCCGCCGTCGGTTCGGGTGATCGGCGGCGGCCGGCCCGAGGGAGTTTGCGGTTCCGGGTTGATCGACTTGCTCGGCGAACTTCGCCGCACCGATCGCATGAACGAGTTTGGTCGCTTCGAGGACGGCTCGTCGGAATTCACGATTCACGCCGAAGCGGGCCTCGTTTTCCGCGAGAGCGACATCAACGAACTCGCGCAGGCCAAGGGCGCCAACGTCGCCGGGCTGCTCACCGTCGCGAAGGCTTATGGCATCACGCTTGACCGGCTCGACCGCTTTTATCTCGCGGGCGGATTTGGCCGGCACCTTGACCTCGCCGCGTCGCGCCGCATCGGGCTCATCCCCGATCTGCCCATAGCGAAAATCGCGCAGGTCGGCAACGCCGCGATCGAGGGGGCCTGTCTCGCGCTGTTGTCAGTCTCGCGCCGACGCGCACTCGAGGAACTCGTGAAAACCATCCGTCACGTCGAACTCGAAACCGATCCGGAATTCTTCGATCACTTCGTGCAAGGCTGCCAGTTCCGGCCCATCGGTGCGGCTAAGGAGGTCGCGTCGTGAGTGTTTTGTGGCAGCAGGTGAACCACCACCCGGTCGTTGGCGAACGCGACTTCAAGCGTTTCCTTCGCTACCCGGTGGCGCGCGCGCTGGAGGGGCCGCTGGAGGAAAACGCCGCTTGGGCGCGGGCGTGGTTTGCCGGCCACGCGCGACCGTGGTCCGCCGCGATTCGTGCTGGTGATGGCGTGCGCGCGTCGGCCGCCGCGTGGTTTCGGGACTACGAGGACTTGGCGGTCGTGGCTGTGAGCGCCGGCCTCGAACCTGAGTTGGAAGCCGCGGCGCGCTGGGAGGCCGGCGAGCCGGACCGCTACTTTTTTCTCGAATGCTACGCGGCCGCGGCTGTGGAGGCGCTGCTGGCCGAAGCCCGCCGGCACCTCGGCGCGGATGCGCACTACTGCCCGGGTTATCCCGGCTGGCCCATTCACGAAAACGCGGTGTTGCTCACGGCTGTGCGCGCGGCCGGCGCGTTGCCGGGTTCGCTGTCCATGCTTCCGTCGGGGATGCTCGTTCCGAAAAAATCCCAGCTCGCCGTTTGCGCACTGCGGACAACTCCGGTGCTCGCTCCATGAACCCGAGCGCGAGCACGCACAACGTTTCGGCTTACTCGTTTCCCGAGCGCGCGCTGCGCCGTTGGGCGCGGGAGAATCTCACGCTCACGCCGTGCGCCGACGGCGGCGTCGAGGCTGTCTTTCGCTTCGAGGGTAGCACGTGCGGCAACGTCGCGTTTCATCTGCTCTACCGCGTGGCGCTCGCGGCCGAATCCGCCGACCGGCGGATCGAGGCCCTGCACTGCGAAGCCGCGCCCTTTGACGAGGGGCACGCCCGCATGTGCTGCTGGCAGGAAAACGCTGCCGCCATCGCAGCGACGATGCGCCGGGAAGCGCCGCTCCTCGGCGAGCCGCTCGGCGCGGTGCTCGCGTGGCGTCCGGCGAAATCCCCCGCCGGCTGCCTCTGCAGCGAACCCAGTCGCCATCACAAATGGCAGGCGGTGCTGGAGACGCTGCACTTCGCGCTCCGCTCCGCCGGGGGCACCGCGATTACTTTGCCATGAAAATCGAACTCGCTACTGAAAACGCCACCGCCTCAGAAATGTTGCGCCCCGAAAAAAACGACCGCTCGGGCGTCGGGGTGCATTACGTCGACGCGTACTTGAAACCTCTGAAGGCCGGTGTCGTGCTGCCCGATGGCGTGAAATTTTCCGCCAAGCGCCGCGGCCTCAAAATAACCCTCGCACTTGGTGCTCAGAAGGGCGAAGGCCTGCTGCGCCGCCTGTCGGTCAGTAAGGACCCTGTGGTCATGCTCCGCGCCGCGCTGGACGAGGCGGGGGCGAAGATTCGCGTCCGCCTCTGCGCAGAGGACGGCAAACTCCTTCTCGAAACCTCCGATTCTTCCTCCTCATGAAGAATCCCAATCGATTCTGAATATGAAACTGATCGACGGAAATCAGATTGCGTCCGTCATCGTGGCCGAACTGCGAGCGGAGATCTCCACGATCCAGGGTCGCAGGCCCTGTCTCACGCTGGTTCGCGTCGGGGAAGATCCTGCTTCGGTCTCCTACGTGAAGAAGAAACAGGCCACGGCAGCGGAAATCGGTATCGAAAGCCGATTGGTTCTTCCGCCCGTGACAATCACGCAGACGGAATTGGAAGCGCTGGTGGAAGAGCTCAACGTTGATTCCGGCGTGGATGGTATTCTTGTGCAGTCCCCACTTTCCAAGGGACTCGACGAGGTGGCGGTGTTTCGCCGCATTGCGGCCCAAAAGGACGTGGACGGTTTCCACACCCTCAACCTCGGCAAGCTGGCGCAGGAAGACGACACGGGCTTCGTCGCCTGCACCCCCGCTGGTATCATGGAATTGCTCTGCCGCAGTCACGTTTCCCTTGCGGGCAAGCATGTCGTCGTGCTCGGCCGCTCCCTTATCGTGGGCAAACCCGCGGCGCTGCTTGCGGTGCAACGGAAGGCGTGGGCCAACGCCACGGTGACGATGTGCCATTCGCAGACCGCCAACCTACCCGCGCTCACTCGTCAGGCGGATGTGCTCATCGCCGCCATTGGCAGACCGGAATTTGTCACGGCGGATATGGTGAAGCTCGGCGCGGTAGTCATCGACGTCGGGGTCAACCGAGTGCCGGACGCGACGAGAAAGTCTGGCTACCGGCTGACGGGGGATGTGCACTTTCCATCCGTTGCTCCCTTGTGCAGCGGGATAACTCCGGTTCCTGGTGGAGTCGGTCCGATGACGGTTGCGCTGCTCATGAAGAATACCTTAAAGGCGTTCCGTCTGAATTCCGCCCGCCCCGCAGTTTGAGCATGGCTGTGCTCGCCCTGCCGTCGAACCTGACCCTATCCACAGGATAAGGCGGTGTGCAAAAATTAATTCCGATTTGTGTTGGGAAGAATGGTGTAATTCCAACGCGGGAGAACGTTGTGTCTGTAGAGGCTCAGTCGGCCGATTTGCTCCGGGGCGAGCTGGATTCCGGTCGGGTATGGCTTGGTGTCGAGCGAACTGGAAACGGTCAGGCCGGTGGTCGTGCGGGTTTCCCGGATGAGACGCAAGACGGTGGGATAGTCCGCGAGCGGCTGGCCCGCCCAGTGCTTGCTGATCTCGGAGAAAAGGCGGTGTTCGATGGGATTCCACTTGGAGGCACCGGAAGGATAGTGACAGACGGTGACGAACAGGCCGAACGGGTCGGCCAGCTTTTCCTGCAGCGCGTGCTTCCAGAGATTGGTATTGGCCCCGTTGCTGCCGCCGCTATCGGCGAGGATGAGCAGGCGGGTCGCGTGGGGATAGCGCTCGCGACCATCGCGCCGCCACCACCGGCCAATCGACTCGGCGGCAAAGGCCGGGGTGTTGCGGGAGGTGCCGACGGTGACGCAGCCGCGGTTGGCTTGGACATCGTAGACGCCGTAGGGGATGGCGACGCCTTGAGCGAGGGAGGGGAAATCGTGGTCGTGAACGTCAATGGCCTCCCGACTCCAGACCTGGCCGGAGTTTTTGAACCGACCGACCAATTCACGTTTCTTGGTGTCGACACTGATGATGGGAGCGTGCTCCTGAGCGAAGCGCCGGCGCTGGCGTTGCAGGTAGTGGAACTGACGGTCGCGCTCGACGCACGGTGCGCCGAGGCGCTTGCGGTTGGCATGCAGGGTGTATCCGAGTTTTCTCAACAGCCGGCGGACGGTGTTGGGACAAACCCGCAGACCCAGTCGGCGCAACAACCGGCTGATCTGGCGCAAACGCAGCCCGGTCCACACGCCCCGCCGTCCCATGGGATCGCCGGCCGTATCCGTGGCGAGCAGCTGGCGCAGCGCATTCAAGAGCTTGGCCGTTTTTTTTCCACGGGCTTGCGCCCGCCGCCGGCCCGCCGGACCCGATCCCGGAGCACCTCACCGGCGAGCAGTTCCCGGCGGCCCCGTGCGACCGTCGCCACGTCCAGCGCCAGCAACTCGGCCATGCGCTGGTCCCCGCCATGACCCTGCTGCAGGCTTTCCAGTCCGGCGTAGAGCCGGCGTTGTTGCTCGTCGAGCAGGCCGTAGAACAGCGCGACGGCGGCGGGCAGTTCGTCGGTCTGGGCCTGCCGGGCCGCCCACTGTTCCTGCCAGCGCCCGCGTTCCGCGGCGCCATACAGGTAGCGATCCGGACAGGACCGCCGTTGCAAACGGCCGCGTTCCACCAGCTGGCGCAAGGCGTCCTTGACCGGCACGTGCACCACCGCTTCCAACTCATCGGCAAAATAGCCGGCCGGCGCTCGCGTGGCCAATTCCCCCGCAGTATCGAGCAGCGTGCCAAACCGGGAAAAATGGACGTCGTCGTGGGACCACAGTCCCTGCGCATCGTAGCGGGCCAGCGACTCGAGCGTGTAATAGGCGCCACGATGCGAGTAGCTGGTGGTGTAGTCCAACTCGGCGAGTTTGCGGAACACCGTGCGGTCGGCCGAGGTTTCCAACGCCGCCGCCAACTCGGGAAACGTCGCAACCGTTTGTCGCCGGAACAACTCAACCAGTTTCTCAACAGGATAGTGGACACAGTTCATATTGGCATAATAACGCTCCATACGCGTCCGTCGAGCGCTATCCTGCCAAGTTTGGCCGACCGCCAATCTCCCTTCCATTACGAGCGAGAATCGGTCATGCCAACCGACCGCAACGGCCCTGCATCTTGGCAGCATTCAGCCCGGGCGCGTTAATCTATTCTTGAACGAACCCTAAGCGTCCGACAGCAATTCAGACGGGCCGCCAGGTTTCTAGATGCTCACCTCGCCGTTTTCGTGCCGTGGGTGGCGAGTCGAAGTGCCGATGGTAGGCTCGGGAGAGATCGCCGGCATGCCGATATCCAAGTTGAAAGGCGGCTTCCTTCACCGAGGTGCCTTCGGCAAATTTGCGGCGGGCGGCTTCCATGCGCATGCGCAGGAAATAGTCGTGAGTACTTTCGCCGAGTTCGGATTTGAATTTTCGAAAAAGGGTCGAAACCGAGATTCCGAGGTAGTCGGCCAGCCGCGCCGCTGGCTGGGCGGTATCCAGGTGCGCCGCAATCCATTGCAGGCCAGATTGCAGGATCGCGGCGTCTTCGCCTTTGCTCCCGCGGGCATCGACCTCAGCCATGAGTGTTGCTTCCAGCAATCGCTGCAAGGCATCGAGTGCAGTGTCCGCAGTTCGGCCCGCCCGCTGCGATTCTTCGCGGCACATCGCGTGGATGAGTTGCACGCGCTTCAGAACCGGCGGACTCAATCGAATTTCCAGACGCGAGGCAGAGTCCTCGTTCGCCAGCAGTGCGGTTTGCGGATTCCGATACATCCACAGGAGCATGCGGCAGGGGAGTCGTTTGGTGTCGGCCCAACCGTAGGCGTGATCGGGCCCCATGATCAGGGCGGTCCCGGCGTCGAACCTGGAGGTGCCGACTTGGGTTACAACCAAGGGTGAGCCTGCTTCCAAAACGGCAAACACCCAGCCGTCGTGACGGGAGCAGGGCATCGGGGAATCCCCGAAGCGCCGTTCGCCCCAAGCCAGATATTGCAGGCCATGTTTGGTCGTCGCCGTCGCCCGCCAATACGCGCGATCAGGTCGAGGCAGATACAGGCGGCGGGGCAGGGTCGACATCGCGCCTAGCATTTTCGGTCACGCACCCGGTTGTGCAACTTCATTTTGGTCGTCGTCGCCGCGACCGCGAGCACTATCAACGGAGTCATCTTTTACCATGCCCCTCGCACCAAACCCCGTGCATCGAAATTCGGCTGGACCTGCCCACGCCGCAACTACAGGGACTTCGCTCTTCATGCGGATGGTCCGTCTCATAAGCGACGCGCGTGGCCTCATGATCACACTTGTGTCGGTTGTGACGATCGCGTCTGCGCAGGCCGCCGCGCCCTCGTTTGAGTTCTTCGCCATGGATAATGGCGTAGGCCGCGGTGTCTGGTCACCAGAGCGGCAGGCCACGACCTTGCGCGAGATCGGATTCGACGGCATTTCGTATAATTACACCAACCCTTCCGATCTAAAGGCGTGGCTCTCGGAGCTCTCAAAGAGAAACCTAAAACTCTATGGGCTCTATTTCTCCGCACAGCTGGAGGGGGAAACGCCGTTCCCCGCTGGCCTCGTAGAGGCGGTTCAACTGCTTCGTGGCTCAGGTGCAGTGTTGTGGCTGACGATTCCCCTTCCCGGCCGTCCTGGCGACTATGAGGCGCAGGCTTTGACTCGAATAAGGGAGGTGGCGGACATGGCCGCTTCCGCAGGGTTGCGGGTGGTCCTCTATCCCCACTTGAATTTATATGTGGCGACGGCGGAACATGCGTTCGCCCTAGCTTCCCGAACCGGTCGAGCCAACATCGGCGTCACCGTGAATCTGTGCCACGAGCTTGCCGCAGGAAATGGCGGACGGCTTCCGGAGGTCATTCGTCGGGTGGCCCCTAATCTGGCGATGGTCTCAATTAATGGTGCTGCCGCCAAGCTCGGGCCCGGATGGGACTCCGAGAAATACATCAAACGCCTCGGCGAGGGCGATTACGACGTCAGGGCGGTGCTGCAAGCCTTGGCCGAGGTGAGGTACTCCGGTCCAGTTGGGGTGCAGTATTTCGCCTTGAAAGGCGACCACCTTGAAAATTTGGAGGCATCGATGCGTGCGTGGCGTGTTCTGATCGGTGCCGTAAACGTCCCCTGACTCCAAGAAATCTCGAATGCTGCCCATGACAACTAACCCCAAGTCGACCCGCCGAACTTTCCTAAAATCCGGAATCACCGGAATTATTGCCGCTTCGGTCGCACCACAGTTTATCCCCTCCCGGGTTCTTGGCCAGAACGCTCCCTCGAAACGAGTCACCCTCGGCTTCATCGGCGTCGGGGTGCATGGATTGGGCTACAATCTGAAGTCGTTCCTGCAGCAAGACGACTGCCAGGAGATCGCGGTCTGCGATGTATTTGGCCGCCGCCGTGCAGAGGCCCGCAAGGTGGTCGACGAACACTATGG
>Ga0114971_10001685_pt1 | contig 15034 bp, 13 predicted proteins | sample M_140625_MF_Meta_FD_87320 | JGI IMG/M metagenome (GOLD analysis project Ga0114971, IMG submission 87320) | Freshwater microbial communities from Lake Montjoie, Canada to study carbon cycling - M_140625_MF_MetaG | ecosystem: Environmental > Aquatic > Freshwater > Lake | place: Lake Montjoie... | reverse complement strand
GACATCCAGGATCTAAAGAAGCGTGTCCGATTGAAGTCTCAACTGGCACAGATAGATTTGAAGCTCGGTCCAGCAAAACCCGTCAAAAAAAGTGTTACCCAGCGGACAACCACGATCACAAATGGCGGCAAGGTCCTTTACCGATTGGAACATGTGCGGCTTTACGAGTTGTCATGCCGGGTCAAAACCGCAGCCAGTTCATGACAAATACAAGCCATTCAGAAAATCTGGCACGGCGACGGTCTTGCCATCGAAGTCCGCAAGCAACCCATTGATTTCATTGGGTATTTTTCTTGGAGTTTGTTTTTCATACTGGCTAGGGATGGAAACATCGCCGTTTTTGAAAAAATGAGGGTTAATGAGGGCCGTATGAACCCTCATTAACCCGCAGGAACTGGCAATAACCAGCATGAAAAAAATGGTGGAGCTGGCGGGATTAGAACCCGCGTCCACAAGTCTTTTTCGAGCAGTTCTACATGTGTAGTCGTCTGGATTGTTTCTCGCCGGTTGCATCGCACAGCGACACGCTATGCAACAAGCCAGCATCCTATTTTCTCGCCCCTCATCAAGATGCCCGATGAGGTACCAGCCCATATGTTTTACCTTGCAGCTAGGATGTCTTGCGACCCCCTAACCCAGCCTATCGGCCAACTGTTGCAAGGATCACCGGATTAAGCGGCGATTGCGAAACGTTCGTCGTTTGCAGTTAGTTTTTTTTCTGCGGATTTACGAGGTGACAGAACCTCGACATGCCCTGCTGCGCGTCCGAACCCGTGTCGAAACCAGTGCAGCCCCAAGTCCCCATTTTAGTGCAGTTTCAATATTTTCAATAGCTCAATCGGTGAATCAATTTCAAAATCGGCGCGCCAATGAGACACATTTTTTGAATCACTCAAATAACCATAGCTCGCAGCCACCGTGAGCATGCCCGCAGCCCTGCCTGCTTGAACATCACGCTCATCGTCTCCTACAAACATACACTCATTTGGGGAAACACCGATGCGCTTGGCCGCTTCTAACAAAGGCGCAGGATGTGGCTTGGAATGCGGTGTTGTGTCACCACTGATCACAGCCGATGCGTTGGCCAAAATTGAGTACTGCTTAACCAAAGGCGTTGTAAAACGTTGCGATTTATTGGTCACAATGCCCCATTTGAATTGGTTGGATTGAAGGCTTAACAAAACATTGGGCACGTCAACAAAGGGGTGCGTCAAAGATATCAAGTCACTTTCGTAGTTTTTAAAAAACTCTTCGCGCATCGCTTCAAATTCTGGATCATCGGGTGTATGACCCAATGCAACTTTGATCATCCCTCTTGCGCCCGCTCCAGCATAAGGTCTGTATTCACTATAATCTAAAGAAGGCATCTGACGAGTTTGACGCATTTTGTCGGCCGCCAATCCCAAATTGGGCGCGCTATCCAAAAGGGTTCCATCTAAATCAAAAAGAATGGCTTTGAGATTGCTGATCATGATTTAATTTTCTCGTTGAGTGGCGACCCAATAATTGACATTGGTGTTTTCATCGACCCAGTAGCGTCGCGTGATGGGGTTGTACTGCATGCCTTTGAGTTGTTGCACTTGCAATCCTGAAGCTCTGCAATCGTTGACGAGTTCGCTGGGCTTGATGAACTTTGCATATTCGTGCGTGCCTTTGGGCAACAAACCCAAAATATATTCCGCACCTAATATGGCAAATAAAAATGATTGCGGGTTTCGATTGATGGTTGAAAAAAATACCCAACCGCCAGGTTTCACCAATTGCGCGCATGCTTTCACAATCAACGAAGGGTCAGGCACATGCTCTAGCATTTCCATACATGTCACCACATCAAATGATTGCGGCTTTTGCTCGGCCAGTGCTTCAGCACTGATTTCTTGATAGGTAACACGAGGTGTTTGTGTCTCGATCGCATGCAACTGCGCAACCTTGAGGGAGCGCGTGGCCAAATCAATTCCTTTGACGTGTGCACCTGCACGAGCCATCGCATCGGACAAAATACCGCCGCCACAACCGACATCGACCACTTGTTTATTTTCAAGCAAGACACATTTTTGAATCCATGCCAATCTCAACGGATTGATTTCATGCAGTGGCCTGAATTCGCTTTGCGGATCCCACCAACGGTGTGCGAGTTCAGAAAATTTGGCGAGTTCGGCGGGGTCAACGTTAGATGTATTCATCAACAGATTCTCTTTTAAAAAACAACTTCTATACCCAAAGTTGCAAAAAAAAGCCCCGTCGAAACGGGGCTTTTAGAAGATTTGAAATGAGATCAGTTGGGACGTGTTCCAACGACTTCAATTTCTACACGACGGTTTTTGGCACGGCCTTCAGCTGTCTTATTGTCAGCGACGGGTTGCTTCTCGCCTTTGCCTTCGGTATAAACACGATTCTTTTCAATACCCTTGCTGATCAAATAAGCTTTGACAGCTTCAGCACGGCGAACCGACAACGCTTGGTTGTAAGAGTCTGAACCGACGGAGTCTGTATGACCCACAGCGATGATGACTTCAAGGTTGATGGCTTTGACTTTGCCAACCAAGTCGTCAAGCTTGGCTTTGCCTTCGGCTTTTAGAACGGACTTGTTGAAGTCAAAGAATGTGTCAGATGCGTAAGTTACCTTTGATGCAGCAGCTGGTGCGGGTGCTGGAGCCGGAGCAGGTGCTGCAGCTCTCGGAGCTGGTGGAGCAGCTGCTGGAGCAGGAGCAGGAGCAGGAGCAGGAGCAGGAGCAGGAGCAATTGCGCCATCACAATCTTTGGCGGCTGTTGCGGGTGTCCATGCACCACTGCGCCAGCATTGGCCGGAACCATTTTTCCAAACATCACCACTTGCATTTCGCCAGTTGTTTATTTCTTGGGCTCCGGCAAGAGTTGCTAGAGTTGCTGCGGCAATTAAGATTGCCAATTGAATGAATTTTTTCATAGTTCTCCTCTGGGGAAAAAAAACCGCAGTTGGACTGCGAAACAAGAGCACTTTGGATGAACCCCAAGGCTTCTTGGAATTGTGCCATATAAAAGTACACATTGGCCACCCTAATATCGGCAAGCCTTCAATATGAATGAATTGGTATCTATTTGTTGCAGTTGGACTACATACTGAGGGGTTTCACAAAAGCCTAAAATACCCAGTTGACCAGATTTAGAACGGCTATCTCAATGTCCCAGTTTGCAAAAGAAACCCTGCCCATCAGCCTTGAAGAGGAGATGCGTCGCAGCTACCTCGACTACGCCATGAGCGTGATAGTTGGGCGTGCGCTACCCGATGCGCGAGACGGACTCAAGCCCGTTCATCGTCGCGTTTTATTTGCGATGCACGAACTCAACAACGATTGGAACAGACCCTACAAAAAATCTGCGCGTATCGTTGGCGATGTCATTGGTAAATACCACCCACATGGCGACAGCGCGGTGTACGACACCATTGTTCGCATGGCGCAAGATTTTTCTTTGCGACATATGTTGGTTGACGGCCAAGGCAATTTCGGTTCGGTGGATGGCGACAACGCGGCCGCTATGCGATACACAGAAATTCGTTTGGCAAAAATTGCACACGAAATGTTGGCCGACATCGACAAAGAAACCGTCGACTTTGGTCCCAACTACGACGGCTCAGAAAAGGAGCCCTTGGTTTTGCCCAGCAAGTTGCCTAACTTGTTAGTTAATGGGTCTTCGGGTATTGCCGTGGGTATGGCCACCAACATTCCGCCACACAACCTCAATGAAGTAGTCGACGCGTGTTTGCACTTGCTCAAAAATCCAGGGGCATCGATTGAAGAGTTGATGGAAATTATTCCAGCACCTGATTTTCCAACCGCAGGCATTATTTATGGCATGGAGGGTGTGCGCGAAGGTTATCGCACAGGACGCGGTCGCGTGGTGATGCGCGCCAAATGTCATTTTGAAGATATCGATAAAGGGCAAAGACAAGCCATCATCGTTGACGAGTTGCCCTATCAGGTCAACAAAAAAACATTGCAAGAACGCATGGCCGACTTGGTACACGAGAAAAAAATCGAAGGCATCAGTCATATTCAAGATGAATCCGACAAGTCTGGCATGCGTTTGGTGATTGAGCTCAAGCGTGGTGAAGTTCCAGAAGTTATTCTCAATAATTTGTACAAACTCACGCAACTGCAAGACACGTTTGGTATCAACATGGTGGCCCTGATCGACGGTCAACCCAAGTTGTGTAATCTCAAAACACTCATCGATGTCTTTATTCAACATCGACGTGAAGTGGTCACACGTCGCACGATTTACACCTTACGCAAAGCGCGTGAACGCGGTCACGTTCTTGAAGGTTTGGCGGTTGCATTGGCCAACATTGACGAGTTCATTGCCATTATTCGCAGCGCACCTACGCCACCCGTTGCTAAAGTAGAGTTGATGGCCAAGTCGTGGGACAGTCAATTGGTGAGACAAATGTTGACGCGTGCACGTGCAGACGGCGGCATGATTAATGCAGACGACTATCGCCCCGACGGTCTTGAAAAAAAATACGGCATGGGCAACGACGGCCTTTACCGTTTGAGCGATACGCAAGCGCAAGAAATTTTGCAAATGCGTTTGCAACGTTTGACAGGTCTTGAGCAAGACAAAATTGTTAACGAATACAAAGAAGTGATGTCAGAGATTGATGACTTGCTTGATATTTTGGCAAGAGCTGAGCGTGTATCGACCATCATCAGCGAAGAACTCACTCTTGTTAAACAAGAATTTGGACAAACCAAAGTCGGTGCGCGTCGCAGTCAAATTGAACACAATGCGCAAGACTTGGTCACCGAAGATCTCATCACGCCAACTGACATGGTGGTGACGCTTTCGCACAGCGGCTATATCAAGAGCCAACCTTTGTCTGAATACCGCGCGCAAAAACGCGGCGGACGTGGCAAACAAGCGGCGGCTACCAAAGAAGACGATTGGATTGATCAACTCTTTATTGCCAACACACACGATTACATTTTGTGTTTTTCAAATCGCGGTCGTTTGTATTGGCTCAAAGTGTGGGAAGTGCCAGAAGGTTCACGCGGTTCACGCGGCAAACCCATTGTCAATATGTTCCCCTTAATTGAAGGCGAAAAAATCAACGTTGTTTTACCAATTACTGGTGACATGAGAACCTTCCCCAATGATCACTATGTGTTCATGGGCACGTCCATGGGTACTGTCAAGAAAACACCGCTCGATGATTTCAGCAATCCACGCAAAGCTGGCATTATTGCGGTTGATCTTGACGAAGGTGACTTTTTAATTGGCGCAGCACTCACCGATGGCAAACACGATGTGATGTTGTTTAGCGATGGTGGCAAAGCCGTTCGATTTGATGAAAACGATGTGAGGCCCATGGGTCGCAATGCACGCGGTGTACGCGGCATGATGCTTGATGGTGGCCAATGTGTGATTGCGATGTTGGTTGCAGAAGATGAATTGCAATCTGTGCTCACGGCAACTCAATTTGGTTTTGGCAAACGTACTTCGATAACCGAATACACACGACATGGTCGTGGCACCAAAGGAATGATTGCGATTCAACAATCGGAGCGCAACGGTAAAGTGGTTGCTGCAACCTTGGTCAGACCTGAAGACGAGATTATGCTCATCACCGACACGGGCGTGTTGGTGCGCACACGCGTGAGTGAAATTAGAGAACTGGGTCGTGCCACACAAGGCGTCACACTCATTGGATTGGACGACGGCGCAAAACTCAGTGGCTTGCAACGCATTGTTGAAAACGACGCCAACACAGTTGACGGCGATGAAGATGACTTAGATGTTGATGCATCTGATGCAGACTTGCCCAATACAGCGCCTGAGCAATAACAACGATTGAGACAACATGAGCAACTCTTCCAAACCCAAACACACGCTGGCAGATTTGCGCGTTCAAATTGATTCGCTCGATTCGCAGTTGTTGCAACTGCTCAATCAACGCGCATCGGTTGCAGAGTCAGTGGGAGAGATCAAGCGACAAGAAGGATCGCCATTTTTTAGACCCGATCGAGTTGCGCAAGTGATTAAAAACATGCAGGCCAACAACAAAGGGCCATTGCTCGATCAACACGTGTCTGCGATTTGGCGCGAAATCATGTCGGCGTGTTTGGCGCTCGAAGCGCCTCAACGCATTGCCGTGTTGGGCCCTCAAGGCACGTTTTGCGAGCAAGCGGCAGTTGAATATTTTGGCAGTGCGACAGAGCTTATTTATTGCGCCAACTTTGACGAAGTGTTTCATGCCACTTCATCGGGAACTGCTCAATTTGGTGTTGTCGGCGTTGAAAATTCAACCGAAGGTGCGGTTGCACGATCTTTAGATTTATTTTTGCGCTCACCCGTTCATATCGTGGGTGAAATTAGTTTGATGGTGCGATTTAATTTGTTGCGACAAAGTCATTCGGTTGATGGCATCGAAGTGGTGATGGCGCATCCTCAAGCCTTGGCGCAATGTCAATCGTGGCTCACAAAAAATCTTCCACACGCAGAACGCAGAGCCGTTTCAAGCAATGCAGAAGGCGCGCGACTCGCGTCTACCAATCCAGGTTGGGCGGGCTTGGCGAGTGAGCGTGCTGCTGCGCAATTTGGGTTGCACAGTGTTGCACACGCGATTCAAGATGAAGCTTACAACCGCACGCGTTTTGCCATCATCAGCTTGCCGCAAACCATGGCTACACCACCTGCATCTTCAAAAGACTGCACAAGTTTGGTGGTGTCGGTTCCCAATCGTCCTGGTGCCGTACATGATCTATTAGTGCCTCTCAAAACACACGGCGTTTCGATGACACGCTTTGAATCGCGCCCTGCCAAATCAGGTCAATGGGAATATTTTTTCTACATCGATCTTGAAGGTCACGTTTCACAAAAACACGTGAGTCAAGCCCTTCAAGAACTTCAATCGCTGTGCGCGTTTTATAAAGTACTGGGCTCATACCCAGTTAGTGAATAAGTCCTTTGCGGGCTTTTTTTAGTGGGATGGTGACATCTTGATTCAACAACTTGCACTCATTGGCTGCGGCCTGATGGGCGGATCATTTTCATTGGGACTGCAACGCGCAGGTCTTGTGAAACACGTCGTGGGCTACAGCCCATCGCTTGCAACGCGACAAAAAGCTTTGGTATTGGGCGTTATTCATACAGCTTGCGCAAGTGTTGAAGAAGCGTGCTTACAAAGTGATTTGATTTTGCTTGCTACTCCTGTGAGTGCAATTGAAAACGCTTTAAAAATAATTTCAAACGTGATGGCCGATGACGCATGGGTGATGGATGTCGGATCAACCAAATCCGATATTGTTGCTTCAGCGCGTCGTGTGATGGGAAAACGTCTGTCGCAATTTATGCCCGCTCACCCCATTGCAGGCAAAGAAAAAGCAGGCGTTACGCACGCCGATGCAGACCTGTATCAAAATCGCACTTTGATATTGACACCCTTGACAGAAACACGAAGTGATTTAATTGAACAAGCCACTGTGCTTTGGAAAACATTGGGCAGCTCGGTTCATCAACTCACACCCGACGCGCACGATCAAATTTTTGCAACCGTGAGTCACTTGCCTCATCTGATTGCATTTGCAGCTATGCACGCCATCAATCAACAAGATCATGCACAACAATTGCTGCAAATGGCAGGGCCTGGCTTTAAAGATTTTTCTCGTATAGCAGCTAGCGACCCCCATGTGTGGTGCGATATTTTTTTGGCCAATTCAACGCACATCAAACAGCAAGCGCAATTGTTTCAAAATGCCATGCAAACATGGATTCAAATGATGGACCAAGGGGATGGCGCGCAACTTTTTGAAGCCATTCAAAAAGTCAGTCAAACTCGCAGTCAATGGCAAATAGGCGCCGCCAATCAAGACGATAGCAACTGATGTACAGCATTCCTTTTTTAGATATGCCTGCATTGCAATCTGCGCAAGGTGTTGTGCATTTGCCAGGTTCAAAAAGTATTTCAAATCGAGTATTGCTCTTAGCGGCTTTGAGCAAAGGCACTACGCAGATTCATGATCTTTTGGATTCTGACGACACGCGTGTGATGCTGGACGCTCTCCAAAAAATGGGCTGCACGATCAACAAAAAAAATGACGTGCTTGAAGTAACAGGCATTGCAGGTCAAATCGATTCATCGATATCGCTTGATTTATTTTTGGGCAATGCTGGCACTGCCATGCGCCCGCTCACTGCAGCCTTGGCCATCATGGGTGCAAGTGCAACGATGCGTGGCGTGACTCGCATGCACGAGCGCCCCATTGGTGATTTGGTCGATGCATTAAGACAATTGGGTTGCGTCATTGATTACACCGCCAATGAAGGCTTCCCCCCCTTGCAGCTCAAAGGTTGCCCGTCACCCAAGCTTGATGGTCCGATCCGAGTAAGGGGTGATGTATCGAGTCAATTTTTGACAGCGTTGTTGATGGCGTTGCCGTTGGTGGCTAAACAAAACATCACGATTGAAGTGCAAGGCGAATTGATTTCAAAACCTTATATTGAAATCACACTCAATTTGTTAGCGCAATTTGGAATCGTCGTGAAACGCGACCAATGGTCGCGATTTGTAATTCCTTTGGGCAGTCAATATATTTCTCCAGGCGTTGTGCATGTGGAAGCCGATGCATCGTCTGCGAGTTATTTTGTTGCATTGGGTGCGATCACTCAATGATCAGGTGTTCGAATTCAAGGTGTTGGTTTGCAATCGATTCAAGGTGACATTCGATTTGTTGACTCTGCTAAGCAAATGGGCGCTCATATAACAGGCGGGCCCAATTGGTTAGAAATCAAACAAGGCCAATGGCCTTTGAAGTCCATTGAGTTGGATTGCAATCACATACCCGATGCTGCGATGACATTGGCTGTGATGGCGTTGTTTGCAGATGCACCTAGCACCTTAAAAAATATCGGTAGTTGGCGCGTGAAAGAAACCGATCGCATCGCTGCCATGGCATGCGAAGCACGCAAATTAGGTGCGCACATTGAAGAAGGCCCCGATTGGTTGCGCATTCATCCCATTGCAAAAGGCCAATGGAAAAGCGCCAGTATTCATACCTATGAAGATCATCGTCTGGCGATGTGTTTTTCTTTGGCGGCTTTTAACGCAGATCAATTGCCAGTGCGCATCGAGGACCCCGCCTGCGTGGCCAAAACATTTCCCGATTATTTTGAAACTTTGTTTTCGGTGTGCAAAAGCAACACAATTCCAGTAATTTGTATCGACGGCCCCACAGCGTCGGGCAAAGGGACACTGGCTTGGGCAGTTGCTCAGCGCTTGGGGTTTAATTATTTGGATTCGGGCGCGCTTTACAGAATTACCGCCTTAGCGGCTGTTCGGGCGGGCTTATCGCTTCAACCAGAACAATCCGATGCAATCGCACAATTAGCCACCCAATCCAAAATTCAATTTGATGGTGAGTGCACACTCTTAAATGGGGCTAATATTTCTAAGAATATACGAACTGAAGAGGCAGGAATGAATGCCTCAAAAGTATCTTCTATGCCTGCGGTACGACAAGCCTTGGTTGATTTACAACACAGTTTTAAACGCCTACCGGGCTTAGTTGCCGACGGTCGCGATATGGGAACGGTGATCTTTCCCGCGTCGCCTCTCAAGGTCTACTTGACCGCTTCTGCCGAAGAACGTGCACAACGAAGGTATAAGCAATTGATTTCAAAGGGTTTTTCAGCTACAATCGATACTCTTCGCGCCGATTTAGAAGCCAGAGACGCTAGGGACATGTCCCGAAGCCTTGCGCCCTTGGTAGCCGCGCAAGATGCAATGCAACTGGATAACTCCAATTTATCGATCAATCAATCGGTGGATTTGGTTTTATCTTGGTGGCAAAGCAAACAGCCCAAAGCGTCAAGCCAAAGCTAAAACCGGCCCCTGTTACTCCTTCCGTGCTGCTTGCACATTGGTAATAGGGATCAACAACTTAACCCGCGGATCATCCGCACAGCAACCACCGTCGATTACATCTGGCTAGTTTCAATAGCAGGCTTTTTCGTCGATGGTTTAGGAAATTAAATGTCAGAATCTTTTGCAGATCTATTTGAAGAATCCCTCAAACGCTCAGAAATGCGCACCGGTGAAGTGATTACCGCTGAGGTTGTTCGTGTTGAACACAACCACGTTGTGGTTAATGCAGGCCTGAAGTCTGAAGCCTATGTACCTATCGAAGAATTTAAAAATGACTTGGGCGAAATTGAAGTTCAAGCTGGTGACTTTGTGTCTGTTGCCATCAGCTCCGTTGAAAACGGTTACGGCGACACCATACTCAGTCGCGACACAGCCAAGCGTTTGTCATCGTGGTTGTCTCTCGAAAAAGCATTGGAGTCTGGCGAATTTGTAACTGGCACCACCAGTGGCAAAGTCAAAGGTGGCCTCACCGTGTTGGTCAATGGCATTCGTGCATTCTTGCCCGGCTCACTCATTGATACACGCCCCATCAAAGATTTGTCGCCCTACGAAAACAAAACCATGGAGTTCAAAGTCATCAAGCTCGATCGCAAGCGCAACAACGTTGTGCTGAGTCGTCGCGCTGTGGTTGAAGCTTCTATGGGTGAAGAGAGAGCTAAGTTAATGGACAACCTCAAAGAAGGCTCTATCGTGCATGGCGTCGTCAAAAACATCACCGAGTACGGTGCGTTTGTCGACTTGGGTGGTATCGATGGTTTGTTGCACATCACCGATATGGCATGGCGTCGTGTACGTCACCCATCCGAAGTGGTGGTTGCTGGACAAGAAATCACAGCCAAAATTCTTAAGTTTGATACCGAAAAAAACCGCGTGTCATTGGGCCTCAAACAAATGGGTGAAGACCCATGGTTTGGCGTTGCTCGTCGCTACCCACAAACCACTCGCATGTTTGGCAAGGTCACCAACATCGCCGATTACGGCGCATTTGTTGAACTCGAGCCTGGCATCGAAGGCTTGGTGCACGTCTCCGAAATGGACTGGACCAACAAAAATGTGGCTCCTAGCAAAATCGTCACATTAGGCGATGAAGTTGAAGTCATGGTTCTTGAAATCGACGAAGACAAACGTCGCATTTCTTTGGGCATGAAACAATGCCGCGCCAATCCATGGCAAGAGTTCTCTCTCACCACCAAGCGTGGCGATCGCGTCAAAGGCCCCATCAAGTCCATCACCGACTTCGGTGTGTTCGTTGGTTTAGCCGCAGGCATCGACGGATTGGTTCACTTGTCTGATTTGTCATGGAATGAAACAGGCGAAAACGCTGTTCGTGAATACAAAAAAGGTCAAGAAGTTGAAGCCGTTGTATTGGCTGTCGATGTGGAGCGCGAGCGCATCTCCTTAGGCATCAAACAATTAGATTCCGATCCTTTCACCACATTTGTGTCGGTTAATGACAAAGGTCAAACCGTTACAGGTAAGGTCAAAACAGTGGACGCCAAAGGTGCAGAAATTGATTTGGGCGAAGACATCATCGGTTACTTGCGCGTTAGTGAAATTTCTCGCGACCGTATCGAAGATGCACGCACTGTTCTCAAAGAAGGCGACGAAGTCAATGCAGTGATCGTTAACGTCGATCGCAAAACTCGCAACATTCAGTTGTCCATCAAAGCCAAAGACGCTGCTGATCAAGCTGACGCGATGGCCAATTTGAGTCAACAGTCTTCACGCGATAACGCTGGTACAACCAGTTTGGGCGCTTTGTTGCGTGCCAAGTTGGATACCAACGAAAAGTGATCTGCACTGACTTGATATGACGCGCAGTGATTTGGTCGAAGAACTGGCCGCACGCTTTAAGCATCTCACCCATCGCGATGCCGAGGTTGCCGTAAAGGCAATGCTCGATGCTATGGGTGAGGCGCTCGTCAAGGGTCATCGCATCGAGTTGCGGGGGTTTGGTAGTTTCTCTATCAACCGCCGCCCTCCTCGCATGGGACGCAACCCTCGATCAGGCGAAAGCGTGGCTATTCCCGAAAAACGCGTGCCTCATTTTAAACCGGGCAAAGCGCTCCGTGAAGCGGTCGATGCCAGAACGCAAGAAATGCTCACAAAAAAGAAAGCGTGACAGTCTAGAATCACCTCTTCACTGAGGAGATCTTTTGAAAAAAGTCATATGGCTGCTCCAGTGGATTCTGAAGGCAGCCATTTTTTTTACGCTATTTGCTTTTGCGCTCAATAACCAAGAAGACGCGGTGGTTCGCTTGTTTTTTGGCACTGAGTGGCGCGCACCCATGGTATTGATCGTATTAGCCGTCTTTGCGTTGGGTGTGGCGGTTGGCGCCTTGGCCATGGTGCCGCGCTGGTGGCGTCAACGCAAACTAGCTAAGCAATCGATTAAAACTGCCGAACAGATTGTTCAACCCATCGCTCCCATTCAATCCACTCCACCCAAAAACGATTACCCCTATGGACCTTGATCTGAGTTGGATTTTTATTGGCTTACCTCTGGTGTTTGTATTGGGTTGGTTAGCTTCGCGTTTTGATTTGAGGCAATTGCGCTTTGAAAATCGACAAAATCCAAAAGCGTATTTTAAAGGTTTGAATCATTTGCTCAACGAGCAACAAGATCAAGCAATTGACGCATTCATTGAAGCCGTTCAACACGACCCCGATACCTCTGAATTGCATTTTGCACTTGGCAATTTATTCAGACGACGCGGCGAATACGAACGCGCGGTTCGCGTGCATCAGCATCTTTTAAAACGCGGCGATTTATCCAACAGCGATCGCCAACGCGCGCAACATGCATTGGCCTTGGATTATTTAAAAGCTGGCATCTTGGATCGTGCAGAAAATGCTTTGCTTGAATTAATAGACTCACCGCTCACCCATCAAGCCGAATTGGCTTTGCTCAACATCTATGAACGCACCCGTGACTGGGAAAAAGCAGCCCGCATGGCCAAGCGATTAGACAAGGCAGACGAGGGAAGCTTTTCTGTGCGGCAAGCCCATTATTTGTGTGAACAAGCACAAGTTGTTGATAAACAAAACACAGATCAAGCGTTAACACTTCTCAATAGCGCAATTGCGTTGTCACCACGCAGTGCACGCGCCTATGTCTACAAAGCACAACTGCTCATTGAAAACGAGCAACCCGACCAAGCCTTTGAAGCTCTCTTGACTTTGCGCGATCACGCGCCTGCTTATTTATCGCTAACTAAAAATTTGTTGTTGCATTTGGCTATTCACGATCAACTCAAAGCATCGGTGCACCAACTTTTGCAAGACTGCTACAACAATCAACCCAATTTAGATATTCTTGAAGCCTTGGTCGATATAGAGTCGTCAATCGATCCTGTTGCTGCACGCGATCGTTTTGCGCAACACTTACAAAAAACCAATTCGCTGATTGCGGCCACTCGCTGGTTATCGGGTGAAAAATTTACGCACGAGAATTTACATCCCTCCGTACAAAAGGCATTAGACGAAGCAACAAAACCACTCAAAAGATACAGATGTGCGGCTTGTGGATTTGAAGCGCAGCAGCATTTTTGGCAATGCCCCGGTTGCCAAGCGTGGGACAGTTACCCCCCTCGTCGAATTGAAGAGTTGTAAATCAATTATCTTTTAACTTCAATTTCAACGATGCGTCCGTTGCAAGTGGTGTAATGAAATTACTCAACTCATTTCACCATCATGTCTCAAAAAATAATTATTGCAATTTTATTTTTTTGGTTTGCACATGCCAACGCACTCGATATCAATCAAGCCAAAGAATCTGATTTAGACGACTTGCTGGGTTTGGGTCCTGCAATGACGACACGCATGCTCAAAGAAAGAAATACAAAAGCCTTTCAGAGTTGGTCAGACCTCATGCACCGCGTTAAAGGCATTGGCAAAAGTACAGCTCATTAATTATCCAAACAAGGCCTTAAAGTTGAGGGCAAATCTTATTCGCCATATCCACCACCGCCCGGCGTGTGAATTTCAAAAATATCGCCTGCTTGCATTTGCACCTGAGTAATATGATCAAGCGTTTCTATTGATCCATCAACACGAATCACACGATTGATACCCGTCATTCCATCTTCGCCGCCATCCAAACCAAATGCGGGATAGACGCGACCGTTGGACAACATACTAGCTGTCATCAGCTCCAAAAATTGCACACGACGAATTCCGCCATCGCCTCCGCACCAATGACCCGCACCGCCTGATCCTTGTCTAATGTCGTAGGCCAATAAGCGAACTGGAAAACGAAACTCCAAAACTTCTGGATCGGTAAGTCGCGAATTGGTCATGTGCGTTTGAACCACACTCGTTCCGGCAAATCCACCCGTGATCAGGCCAACAGAATCAAACAAGGGGCCAGCACCACTCCCACCGGAAATCGTTTCGTAATATTGATAGCGTGCATTTCCAAATGTAAAGTTATTCATGGTAGGTTGGCTACCCGCCATTACACCCAACGCGCCGTACAAAGCATTGGTGATGCAACTCGACGTCTCCACATTGCCTGCAACCACGGAGGCAGGCGGCAAGGGATTGAGCATGCAAGCTTGCGGAATATTAACGGTGATAGGTTTGAGGCAACCCGAATTGAGCGGAATATCATCGTCGACCAGCGTTCTAAACACATACAACACAGCGGCCATACAAACTGCTTTGGGCGCATTGAAATTATTGGTTTGCTGCACTGATGTGCCAGAAAAATCCACCTGTGCTGTGCGCGTTTTTGCATCGATTTGTATAGCCACTTGTATTTGTGCACCATTGTCTAATCGAAGCACAAAAGAATGTTTCTTAGATGCATCATTGCCCCATCGATGCGCCAACTTTGTAATGGCTCGACGAACCGATTCTTCAGCGTTATCTTGTACATGCTTCATATACGCTTGCACAACGGGTAAACTGTATTGCTCGACCATGCTTTGCAATTCTTGAACGCCTTTTTCGTTGGCGGCAATTTGCGCTTGCAAGTCCGCCATATTTTGCGAAGGATTGCGACTCGGATATTTACCACTGCGCAGTAACGCCAACATTTTTTCTTCTTGCAAGACGCCCGCGTCTAATAATTTAAAGTTTTGAATCTGCACGCCTTCTTCTTCGATCAGCGTCGAAAAAGGCGGCATCGAG
>Ga0114971_10001684_pt1 | contig 15049 bp, 9 predicted proteins | sample M_140625_MF_Meta_FD_87320 | JGI IMG/M metagenome (GOLD analysis project Ga0114971, IMG submission 87320) | Freshwater microbial communities from Lake Montjoie, Canada to study carbon cycling - M_140625_MF_MetaG | ecosystem: Environmental > Aquatic > Freshwater > Lake | place: Lake Montjoie... | reverse complement strand
GGCGATTTCCATTTTGACTGCGTGTGCAAGCGACTCATCGGAAAGATCAGAAAAATCCAACACGCTCGCGGTGATTAGGTGAAATCCACGCGGAGCAAATTCGGGTGCCACATTGGTGACTTGTGCAAAATGGCGCACAAGACCAGAACCGCTTTCGGGAAGAACCAAGCAAGGATTGGGATAGATGGATTGACGCGATTTGAAATACACCACGGCCACGCTCCGAGCGCGTTCTGGAGCCGGTCGTTCCAGAAGCTTACAAACAGTAGGTTCGTCGAGCGCGAGAACGATGGAAGAAGCCGCGATGTGTTCACCGTTTTCCAATGTCAGTCCGCAGGCGCGCTCGTTTTTGATGTCGAGAGCCATAACCCGAGTTCGCAAGCGAAGAGAGTTTGAGGGTAGTGCAGAAGCCATTTGCGCGGGGAATGCGGCGATGCCGCCCGCCGGAAGCCAAGCGCGGCCGGTGGAGAATTTTTTGAGATAATAAAGGAAAAGTCCACTGCTCGTTCCAAGATCACTATCGAGAAGAACACCACCAAAAAAAGGTTGCGCAAATCGGGAGACAAACAAAGCGCTGAAGCCAAATCGACGGAGAAAATTCTGAGTGGAAAGATCGTCCCTTCGTGCGCAGCGAGAAAGTAGGAGGGAATCACTCGACATCACCGTACGAGTCACAAGGGCACCAAGGAGAAGTTTGTCCCGCAAAGAAAAGGCCGTTGTGGTGAGGTCCTCAACAAGGGCATGGGGATGACGGAGTGGATTCGCCAAATGCGTGAATCTGCCTCCATGAGCGAGGAGTGCCCCAGATTCAAAGTATCTGGGCTGTAAGGAGGCGATATCGACTACCTTCGAAACGGCGCTATAAGAACTCAGGACAACCTGAAAACCATGATCCAGAGTGAATCCATCGCGGAAGCTGGTACGGAGGCGTCCGCCGGGGGCGTCAGCGGCATCGAGGAGAAGAATCGGCTTGCCTTGGCGGTGCAACGCGGTGGCGCACGAAAGCCCAGAAAGCCCAGCGCCGACAATCACAATCATGCTCGGAACCTTCTATTTCTGCCGAAGAAAAGAAAAATGGATTTCATCAGCCTGCGACGAGATCGAGCCAAGACGGATTTTCCATAGCATGATCATGAATTTCACAAAGTATCATTTTCAGTGTGGCTTCGGGTTTCCAGCCCCACGTTTTTTCAGCGAGGGAAGAATCGAGGATCGCCCAAGGGATATCGAATGGGCGGATTGCATCGGAATGGGAGAGCAATGCGGGATCGTTATGGGGCGCGGCGGACCCTGATTTATCCGCACACCAAGAAGAAAGCTCTTTAAGGGACATCGAATTCTCGATTCCGCCGGAAAAGTTGACGATGCGAGGCTTATCATTTCCGCGATGGTCTATTTGGCGAAGCAGTGCAGAAGCGAGATCACGCGGATGGAGGCAGTCGCGAACTTGCAAACCAGATCCACCGAACCCGATGTAGCGAAGAGGGCGACCGGCGATCCAGCTGTGAATCCAATAAGAAAAAATCCCCTGGTCGGCTTTTCCAAATTGCCCCGCGCCGGCGAGAACACCGCAACGGTTGATCCAGACAGGAAAACCAAAGGCTTCGCCGTATTCTAAAGCAAGCCATTCCGAACAGAGCTTCGTGCTTCCGTAGAGGCTGATCGGAGGTTGGGTCGAAAAACCTTCCGTGATTCCAGCATGCGACCAACCGGGACCACTTGCGGTCGGCGGCATCTCAAATCGTCTCGCTGAATGCGATATGGGCAACGAAGCCATGGCCGCGATGGAGTAGACGCGGCTCGTGGACATAAGCGTGAATCCGGCATTCCATTTTTTGCAAAGCTCGAGAAGGTTCACCGTGCCGTAGAGGTTTTGATCCACTAGGTCGCGGCTCGATGAGCCATCGACTCCCGCAAGCACGCTGGGATTCGCAGCGCAGTCGAGAACCCAGTTGCAGTCGGGAAGAGAATCCAGAAGCGGAAGGTCGCGCACATCACCGATGCGGATGTCGCAACCCAGCGCGCGAAGAGGTTCGATGTTGGTTTCGCTTCCCTTGCGAGAAAGGTTGTCGATGCCGATGATCGTCAAGTCGGGCCGATGTTCCAAGAGGGAGCGGACGAGGACGCTGGCTGCAAAACCGCAAATGCCTGTGACGAGGATTTTCATTTGAGGTGCGTTGGGTTCAGGATCAGAGGCGAGTCCGCCAAGCCGTTACAATTTGCTGAATGGTTTCCGGAAGACTGATGGTGATGTCCCAAGCGGGATAGTGGGCTCTCATTTTGCGCAGGTCGCTGTAGTAGCAAATGTGATCGCCGATGCGGTTTTCATCGACGTAGGTATGCACTTGTTTTTTCCCAGTGAAAGATTCGGCAATGGCAAAGGCCTCCAGAATCGAGCAGGAATTCGCCTTCCCGCCGCCTAAATTATACACTTCGGCTACACGGGGGGCTTTGCAAAATTCCCACATGAAGCGGGCGACGTCTTCGCTGTGGATGTTGTCGCGTACTTGCTTTCCCTTATATCCAAAAACTTTGTATTCGCGGCCTTCGAGATTGCACTTCACCAGATAGCTGAGAAAGCCGTGTAACTCGACACCGGTGTGGTTTGGGCCGGTAAGGCAACCGCCGCGCAGACAGCAGGTCGGCATATTAAAATAACGTCCGTATTCCTGCACCATCACATCGGCCGCCACCTTGGATGCGCCAAAGAGAGAGTGCTTCGATTGATCGATGGAGAAGGTCTCCGCAATACCGTGCTCGTAGTTTGGGTCGGCGTAATCCCAGCGCGTGTCGAGTTCGTTCAGAGCGATCGTATTCGGGCGGTCGCCGTAGACTTTGTTCGTGGACATGTGAACAAAGGGCGAGTCTGGACAAGCGCGGCGGGCGGCTTCGAGCATGTTAAGCGTTCCCACGGCGTTGGTGTCGAAGTCATCAAAGGGGATCGCTGCCGCGCGGTCGTGTGAGGGTTGCGCTGCAGTATGAATGATGATGTCGGGCTTCACGCTCGCGACAAGGTCAAGGTCGCCTTGGCGGTCGCGAATGTCGAGTTCATGGTGAATGAAGCCTAGGATCAGGTCGGCGAGTCGTTTTTGATTCCAGCGGGTGTCCCCTTGAGGGCCAAAAAAGGTAGCGCGTTGGTTGTTGTCGACCCCATGAATCGTGCAGCCCTGACGGGCAAAAAAAAGCGAGACCTCGGAACCGATCAGGCCGGAGGAGCCAGTGACGAGCGTTTTCATATCGACCCAGAGACTAAATGGGCTGGCCCCAAAGTAAAAAAATAAAATGCGACAAATTGGAGGGAGTTCTGATTATAGGACGCGGAGGATCTGAGCGCCCAAGCAACGCAGCAACAACTTTTACAGAATGAGCTTCCTCAGGACCAATGCGGATTTCGGCGTGCCTTGGAAAAATGAACCTCCATGTGAAAATGGGTTTTTCTCTCTCCCCTATCGCATTTGAAAAGCGTGTGTTTTTTTACATTATACCCCTTGATCTATGTAAAGAGGATCACTTCAAATGGCATGAATGAACTTAAAAAATTCTCTTTTCAGACTTGGCACATTTCTTTTTGTCCTTGTAACGGGTATAGGGCCTGCATTCTGCAATGAACTGCCTTCGTGGAACGATACAGCTGCGAAAAGAGAAATTTTGAATTTCGTTGAGAGAACCACTACCGAGGGCTCTCCAGATTACCTACCGAGGGATCAACGCATCTCTGTTTTTGACAACGATGGAACCTTGATCTGCGAACAACCCATCTACATCCAGTTCGCTTTCGCCCTTAATCGAGTGAAGGAATTGGCGCCGACAAAGCCTGAGTGGATCAATAAAGAGCCTTTCACCGCGGCTTTAGACGGAAGGATGAACGGGAACGGCCTTACACATGAGGATCAAAACCGTGATTTTGCAAAACTGGTTTGGTCTACCTCTGAAAACCAAGCAGCTGGAGACTTGGCGATAGGGGTATGGGATTGGCTCGATCGCGCCGAGAATCCCTCTTTAAAAAAACCCTATCAAAAAACGGTTTACCTTCCAATGAAGGAACTTCTCGAGTTTTTGCGCTCTAAGGGATTTCAAACCTACATTGTATCGGGTGGCGGCTCCGAGTTTGTCAGAGCGTATTCGCAGAAATTCTACGGCATTCCTCCCGAACAGATCATTGGATCTCAGGCGAAGATGGCCTTCGTGGAGCGAAATGGGCGACATGAAGTTGTGATGGAGAGCGAACCCGAGTATTTCACAAATGGTCCAGCGAAGCCGTTTGCGATTGTACGCAACATAGGAAAAAGGCCTGTGTTGGCTTTTGGAAACTCGGATGGAGATCTCGAGATGCTTCTGTGGACAACGACAGGAGGCGGCCCGCGTCTTGGTCTTCTTCTCCACCACGATGATGAAAAGCGTGAATTCGCCTATGACAGGGCTTCAGTAGTCGGTCGACTCGACAAGGCGTTGGACGAGGCCACAAAAAGAAACTGGCGCGTGGTGAGCATGAAAAACGATTGGAAGCAGGTCTTCCCTTGAATCCGAATCTAGTCGTCTTTTGTCAACTGCAGGAAAATGGAAAAGTCGCAATCTTTCGCAAGCGCTAGTTTGTCGTAACGACATCCATGGTGGCTCTACCTGTGTAGCGGGCTAGGGAGATGATTTCTTGACCACCGGATTTTTGCTTTTTCACGGCCATTGTTCCGTCGGGGGCACGCTGTCCTTCAGTCAAGGCCATATGAAGGCCGGTGGTGCTGGAGGGAATATTGACTGCGCCCGACGTCGTGAATTGAAGGATCCCGAGTTGCGACTGTGTCGGTCTGGGGGTAGGCAGGGAATCGAGTATGTTCGCGTCCGGTTGGCTGTTAAGGATCAAAGAGCTGAGATCCTCTCCATGAAAAAGAATGCCTTTGGGCAGTTTGATCCAGCGGGTGATAGGCACCCAAGTGCTGGTAGTGTCGTTTTTTCTTAGGATGACCATGGAATCCTGCTCGTCAGGATTTGTTGCAGGAGTTCCGTTTTTTTTCCAAAAAAGGACAACGACTTCTTCTCCTGTTTCGATCGCCGAGACGCGGGCTTGCTCTAGGGTATTCATCACAATGGTGACGGCGCCCTTACGACCTAACGGGCTTGTAAATCCAGAAAGTGATGGACCCGCCAACGCAACGAGGATTGAGATGATGGCCGTTACGCAAAGCACTTCAAGCAGCGAAAATCCGAGAACTCCGGAAGAAATTATTTTGTGATTCTTCGCGGGCTTTTCGTTTATTAATCCCCCCCCTTTTTTTAAAATTTTCATAATGCTTGGCCTGATTCCACTTTTGCTAACCTTGACGGTTTTCAAAACTTTCAATCAGACTTTTGCACCTTTGTTATTGGACCAGGGATAGGCAATCGACAGAATGTAACGAATTCGCCACATCGTGCCTCCTCTAGGGTGAACTGGTTGGCATTGCGCGATATGTCACGCTGAATCCCAACCCAGCCACTGCAAAGAGGTGGCGATATTAATCTGCATTTTTTTTGTGGGATGAGTTGGTTTCAGCCCATTCTTGATTTGAGTCCGAGATGCGTAGCGCGGGGCGGGTTGGTATTTCGGCGGCAGGGAAAATGATGCCGGTGTAGTTGTGGTTAGGCTTGAATTTAAACACGGCCAGTTGGCGTTTGTATTCGGAATTTACATTCTCGTTCTGAACGAGGAAAATCTCGGTCGCTCCTGGCGGAACGATGATTTCGCGCTGTTCGTTCGTTGCTAGGGAAAAGGTTTTCAAGGTGCCGATGGAAAGGTAGATCGGATCTCCTTTGCGGAAGTTGGCTATGATGAGTCGAGACATACCGAGAAACATGGCTCCCTCTGGTAATGGAAATTCCTGTATGGCGGTGATGCTCACCTTTTCGTCGCTGCGGCTTATTTCTCCATGCACGACGAGAAGAGTGACGCTGCCTTCCTCGAAGGTGGCGGAAAGTTTGGCGGCGGGGAGTTCGCTGGCAGGGTCGGGATTCTTGAGGAATTCACGGTTTCGGAAGACATCAACCGTGTCTTTTTGTTTGTAGGTGATCTGCCGCACCAGTCCTCCTTCGCCCACCCTTACATCGTTAGCGAGAGGTTCGTCATGGAATTTAAGGTCGAGTCCAGTCTCCCATTTTTCGACGCCATTGCGGTAGGTGGCGTTGAAAATTTTGACATGAGCGGCTTTGGGTTTTTCCTGTTTCTCCTCGGCGTTTGCGATTGGGAGGCCGAGAAAAAAGAAGACCGCAATGAATAGGTAAATGTCGTGTTTCATGGGTCAATACGAGAGCGTGCGGGGGATAAGGGTCTTCCATCCGACTGGGGCGACGGGTGATTCCCCGCTGGTGGTAGGATAGATGGGTTCGAGTTGAATAACATTTTCTGTGATTGATGTGGAGGCGGGAAAGAAGGTGTCCGTGCCACTCTTGGTGAGGATCTCGCCGGTTTGACCCACAATATAGACCGAATACGCTAGACTCTGCGTAGTCAGGAGATTCGCTGTTCGTCGTAGGAACTCCTCTTTGCCCCCATCCGAAGACGCACTCATGGGAACACCGGGCACGATATTTGTCACGGAGGTCCCATTTCCCCAGAAGGCGGGTATGCGTGAAAGGTCGCCGACAGAAACAAGAAAGCCATGCGTGGAGTTGGTGGCAAAATTGCGGATCGCGGCCACGGTGTTCGTGGGATTCAGAGTCTGGTTGCCGAGCAGCAGGGAGGCACCGTTCGTGGCCTGATTTTCATAGATGAAATTTGTGAGAGCTGTTCTCAAAACGACTCCCAAGCCGTCGCGGACTACGCTGTTCGGGTTGATGCGGCCGGCCGTGTTTGTGTCAGTGCGAAAAACATCCATCAGCAAAAACGCGTTCTTTCCGTAGGCCGCGTTGGTCGCCGAGTCGCTGCCGCGCCCGCCCAGCCAGTTTTGATAGTCCGCAGCGGAATTTGTCGCACGGTTGTTCGTCGGGGAGTCCGACTGCCCGATGCGTAGCGTCGCTCCCATCGAGCGGTAGCCCTCGATGTCGTATCGCACGGGATCGTAGATGTAGCCAAGTTCCGCCAGCGAGGTGAGGTTGGTGTTTTTGTAGTTTGCGTTCCCAGCTGGGTCGGAGGTGAATTCGTAAAGCCCCTTTCGCCAGGTATTGATTCCCGTATAGGAGCCCATTTTGTCGTAATTAAAATTCAATGAGCCAAGGGTTGTTTGGTTTGACGTATTGAGTGATGTCCCTGTGCCGTCATCGGAGTTTTTCCAAGATTGCGAGGTGGTTTTTTTGATCACCGAGACGATTTCGAAATTTGAGCGCAAGTCGCCGCGTGTGTAGCGAGGTTCAGTTGAGGAACCGTTCGGGGCATTGTTAATTGTGGATGATTCTGGGTCATTCAGGCAGGTTGAGCACCAGGCTGGATTTTGTGAATCCCTGTAAAGATATTGTCGAAGAGTGGAATAAATCCGGAATGCGCAGTCGATAATTCCCGAGGAACTAGCGAGGATGAGTCGCTCCTGTTGATCTGGATAGCTCGGAGAGACAATCGACTCCGAGTTATAAACTGCGTAGCGTAGTGAGGTAGAGTTTCCACTTCCACTATTTGTTGCCCTCGTAGTAATGAAGTAGTCTTCGAATCCTGTGGACGTTGAGGCTGGGGTATTTCCACTAGTATTGATGAGATTCCACTGCCCCGCTCCGGTTCCAAACGTGAGTTGGTAGCGGTTTGTGGTGGTCGTTCCAAGAAGCCCGCTCTGGCTGTCGCAGGGAAATGTGCCTCCATCCGTTGTGAAATACACCAGTCCGCTCGGCGGGATCGATAGGTTCGCGGGCAAGCGCATTTTCACATCCGACAGCCGAAGTTTAGCGGGGGTTCCTCCGCTCGAAGTCGGGAACGCATTGATCCAATTTCCTCTGCCGGCGAGCAAGATGTGCGGATCGATTCCGAGATCGGCGGATGTGATTGTTTTTCCCGAGATGTTTTGAAGTTCCACATAATGCCCGAAGCGCAATTGGACTGTTACAGGGGTTGTGCTTGAGGGCGGATGAGCTCCGGCAGGTTGGTTTACAACTCGGGCGACGCGTGCATACTCCGATAGACACAATCCGGCTTCTTTGCCGAAGGCAAGTGGCAGGTCGCCATCTTGGAGAATCGTGGGATCGAAGGGAATGAAATCAGGGCTGTTCCCCGCGTAAGCCGAACCGTCCGATTGAATGATCGTGGCTTGACTGTCCGCATCAATAAAATCTCGGATATTCGCCGCAATGCGAGTGGTATAAGCCTTTTGATGGTTGGCTGTCGGCGTGGTTGTTGTTCCATTAGAAAGCGTGTAAAATCGCTCACCGAATTTCGGGAGGTTGTTGGTGATCGCGTCGCGGATGGTGAGGGTCTGGTTGGCGATTTGGCTCGCATCTGTCGTGGAGGTCACGAGCGCATTGAGATTGACCCTTCGTTTGCCATCGAGCGAACGATCGTCATGCCGTGAAAAAGTCGTTATAAATGGTTTTATCGCTTCCCATTGTGATTCGGATAAATCGCCCGTTCCGGCGATGGAGTTCTTCACGCTTTTTGGGGTTAGCGGCAGGGATTGGATGTTGGCGTTTGTGAAGGCGAGGAGGTTGGCTAAGTTGCTTACGGTCAAATTCCCAGTCGCATTCGGTGTGTTGGTAAGTGTCGTCAGGGCGAGATCGCTAAACCCAAATCCATTTGAGCGGGAGTGGGCACCTGAAGTGTTGGCCGATTGGCCGGCATAACGGATGTCGACTTTACTGCATTCGTCATCAGCCCAGTAGGCATACCGGCCGATCACTTGGCCTGCGGTGTTTTTAATATAAACCCAATTTGCAGAGAGGGGAGGGATGGAATTTGTATTTGTGAAGGTGTTGCGGAGTCCCACAAGTCCGCTTGGAAAACGGGCATTGGTTTTATTGATGTCGCACCAGATGTCATTCGAGTTTGAAAGAGTGCGTGATACGTTGTTTCCAGAGCGGTCGATGTCTTGAATGGAAATCGCCGCTGATGAGAGAAAAGTTGCGCTGAAATTTGTAAGGTCGTTGAAGTTTGTGAATCCTGTGGAAAAGAGTGGCACCCGCTTGGTTATGGTTCCAGTTGAGGAAAAAATCCGTTTTCCAAGAAAAAGATAAGGGTTTGTATTTGAACCTAAAACATAGAACGTGGAATAGGGACCATCGGCTTTAATATTTTCAAGGCGGGAAAGAAAATCCTGCATTCCCGCCTCCGCCGCCAGGTCGGCTTGGTATTTATTCTTCATGCTGCCCGCAATCTTCCGCTCGAGGCTCATGCTAGTTAGGAAGGCCACGAGGATTGTGCTCAGAACCACGACCACGAGTAGGGTGGTGACAAGCGCGGAGGCTTTCTTAGTAAGATGGTTTTTGGGAGCCATTCTGTTATGTGTCAATTACGGGATGTTGATGCGCGTGGTGAAGGTTTTGGTGTTTTTAAGGTAGTCGGGGGAGTTTGTGTTGCCTGAAAAGGCGTCCCACTCTCCGGAGGCTCCGCGTGCGCCGAAGCGCATGGTGCGTTCGTTGTTGACGGCAGTGAGCTGGATTTCGACGATATCCGGCATGGGGGTTGCTGCGGATTGAGTCCAAGTCGTGAAGCTTCCCGGCCCATTTGTTATAAAATAGGTGGCATTGAATCCGACGACATTGCGAGCCAGGATTTCGGGTTGCCTGCTGGGGTCAAAGTCCAAGACATCTGCGGGGCCGCTGGAGTCTGAGAGCTTCGCAAAGGTCTCGTTGCTCTCCACAAAGTACCGGTAGAGGTTGTAGGATTGACGACCTGTGATGCCGGAGACGGGGCTTTTGTTGTCGTAGGCAAGGAAGTAGCCGACGGTGCAGACATCGCTGAGGCTGTTTGTTTCTTGAGAGGACAGGGGGAAGGTGGCTAGGAAGGCCACATTGGTGGAGTTGGGATAGTTGGAGATATCTCTACGAAAAAAGTTTGTATTTGTGGAAGCGAGGACATGTCGCAGGTCGGACGAGATGATTTGCAAGGCGGCGCGGCCCTCGCGGTAGGCCTCGACTTTGTTTTCGGAGGTGCGCCATAGGTTGGAGGCGCCTTGAACAATGTTGAGCAGAATGACAAGAAGGATACAGAGGACAGATATAGCGACAAGGAGCTCCAATAAGGAGAAGGCAGAGGATTTTTTAGACAGGATGACAGGGGGTATAAGTGAGGCGGGCAGGGATCGGTGAACGGCCTTAGAACGAGCCTTTATCTGTTCATTTAAGGATTCTTGAGCCATAAAATTTCTGCGGTTACTCTCAAAAATCCTATCTAAAAACCGATCAACGTTGTGAACGAGTTCGTGGTACGGGCGGCAGGCGGGGCCGCTGCTGGGGCTCCAATGTCGATCTGCACGCTGGAAAGGTTGCTGGCGCCTATGTTTGTGGTGACGCTGATCTGGGCGTAGAAGTCGTAGGCGTCGGTGGCAGGTGCGGAGTTTACATAATCATGGGCAGTGCCGTTTTCTTTGAAGGCGAGGAAGTTGTTCGTACTGTTTGCAGAGAGGTCTAAGATTCGTGGTGTTCCATTTGGGGAGAGCGTGATTGTCCTAACCGCACCAGTTCCTGTCTTGAGTTCCGAAAAAATCCGCTGTGCGATTAGCGTGGAATCCGTCTGGCGCATGCTATCTTGGGCGGATTTCATAGCCACAGGCATCATGCCGACTATTGCCAATACGGCGAACGAGACAATGCCGAGGGCGATCACGACTTCCACCAGCGAAAAGCCGAGGGCAGGTCGTCGAGATATCGGGCAATCACTCATTGCAAGTCCAGCATATCCATCTTCTAGAAAACAAGTTAATTCTTGCTTATCGGATTTTTGCTTTCTAACAACGCCAACGCCGCTTGCATCGCGCTGACTTTCGGTCAAGACCATCTGAAGGCTCGCACTCGAGCTGGAAGGGCTTTTGATCGCGCTTGCAGTAGTGAACTGAACTGAACGAAGTTGTATATCCGAGAGGACCACAGGCAGGGTGGGCATGGTCCGTGCCATAGCGATCGACAAGCTCGCTGAATCCTCCCCATCCCAAAGCGCTCCAGTTGTCAGCTTGATCCAGCGGGAAACGGATTCCCCGTTGCTGGCAGCTTCATTTCCGAGCAGAGCCATCGAGGAATTTAGCGCGCGTGGAAGTGCGGGAAGGCTATTTTTTTTCCAGAAGAGGATGAAGTTTTTCAAAAGTGAATCCAACAAAGGAGACTAATTTGTCGGAAATACTGGGCAAATACTGAAATGTTACGAATTCGATTCATTTGGAGGTCCGTATGGAGATTGGCGCGGGCGCCTAGATAGTCTCTTTTTGCTCCGCTGGGCGGGGTGCGAGAAAGTAGACCAGTCTCCACACGGCCGAGACGGCCATGCCCCCTTCTTTTGTAGTACCGGACTCTGAATCATTCATTGCCTTTGGGCAGCATCTACGGGAAATACGATGCCCGCAAAATCCATCTTAAGAAATAAGCCTGTGACCAATACTAATGCCACAACTCCTGCGCGGCAGGAGACGTGACGAGCATGCTCGTTGGCTGTAGCGATTGGTTCTGGGGCTTGGTTTTTATTTTCTGAACAGATTAGTGATTAAATAACCCTTCCACATTAGCAGACCAGAAAGGGCAACTACTGGAAGATAGATATATCGAAAGTAAGGAAGATAAGGCTGAACCTCTACTTGGGGACCGTAAATGAACCCGAGTAAAGGCAGCGCAAAGATGATATGAATCCAACGCAATATAGAACGCTTCGTAACTTCTTTCATGGTTTTGGTCTGGTTTTATCTTTATTTGCCGACGTTGTTTGGTCACACAACACTCTTGTTTTTACCCCAGTGAGGTGGCCCCGATTTAGACTACGACCCAATCAAATTAAGCGATGTTTGGCAAGAGTGCCTGACTAGTTGGTTTTAGGTTTATTGAACTGCTCCTCCAACGGTTTTTAACTCTTAGCCTCTAGTCTGATTTTTGGGGTCAACTCACTCCATGCCTAATTTGAAAGACCCCTCCGTTGAGATCGCCCCCCATTCCTTCTAATTTTAGTGGCCCCCTTGCGATTACATGACGTACACCAACACTGGCTCAAGGGGACCAAGAAGCAAGGATTACATTAGTTTTTCGGCAACGTGAGCCAGCGCTATTTGACCGCCCATCTCGAGCCGTCCGCAACACTCCGGTCGCATTGCGGTCGTGGGTTACTGGCATTTTGTAAATATCTTCTAATGTAACAATTCCGACACACTGGTTACAAAATTGTCACAGCATTTCGTTTGATGCCTTGGTCCCTACTCGGTCACTCTTTCATCCCGAAGCGCCCTGCATCTCGCTTCTGAAACAAACCAACCAAGGTTCGAAATGCCGATCCCGACTGAACAAGGACAGCCAAAAAGATGCACCAATTTAAAACACACCGGCCCGCGACTTGCGTGCGTCCCGGCGTTGCCGAAAAAAGGGAATCCTCGCTCTCCTCGCTCTCGGTCGAAAATGGACATCGCGGCCTCGGAACGATCGCGAGTTATTCAACATCCAACATCCAACATCCAACATCCAAAATTCTAAAACTCCTCCCGCGCCGCCCCGTTTGGAAAATCGCTGGCCCGGTTTTAAGGCTGGGGAAATGTGTGGGGTTGTTGGCGGTGATGCTCATCTTCGTAGCCCCGACATCCAAGTTGAAAGCTGGCACACAGTTAGATTTTAATAGTTCCACTGCGCTGACTTCAGCAGGGAACTATAATGGCTCAGTATCTCCAACTAATACATCAGATGTATTACTCAATCGCTCGGGAGCCACTCTTACTATAACCTCCGGTAATGTTGTAATGGAGTCCCTGTCTGTCACCAACAACGCCACATTTTTGATTGGTAACGGTGGGTCCTCTGGAGCAAGAACTCTTACTCTCGGGAACACTGGGACATTCACAAACGCGGTCTCTGGCGGGGTGAATGATTTAATTTATTTGGCGGGAACATCAAATTTAACAATCCAACCCTCGGTAAGCGCTGGAACACAAACATTAAGCCTTGTTCTGGCCCAGTCTGGAAACTTTTCTGTGGCTTCAAGTGCTTCACTCAGCATTGCTTCAAACATATCAGGCACAAGCTACGGCATCACCAAAACCGGCGCTGGCACACTCACCCTCAATGGCACCAACACCTACACCGGCACAACCACCATCAACGCCGGCAATCTGACCATCAGCGGTGGTTCAGCCATCGCTGATACTGGCACGGTGACACTCGCGAACACGGCAGGCGTGAATTTCAATGTGAACTCAACCGAGACGATCGCTTCCCTCCAGGGCGGTGGAGCTAACGGCGGCAATGTGACGATCGCGAGCGGTCAGACACTCACCGTGGCCGAGGCCAATACGAATACATTCAGCGGATCGCTCCAAGGCTCTGGAAACTTCACAAAATCCGGCGCTGGCACGCTCACTTTGAACGGCACCAACACCAATAGTGGCGCTGTCTCCGTCACGGGCGGCACAGTCCTTCTCAGCGGGGCTTCTGCTCTTTCCGGCAGCACCTCGCTTCTCAGTGCCGCCAGCGGCACGACGATCAGCTTGGCAGACGGAGTCGGCCGCACGATCACGCTTTCCAACGGCAATCTCTCGCTCAGCAGCGCGACTATGGTTTTTGAGTTGGGCTCGACCAGCGACCGCCTCACGCTCACCAATGGCCTGGCGACATTAAGCGGAACGAATACGATCAGTCTTGCCAATCTCGGTTCCTTTGCGGCTGGTAACTACACACTCATCAGCGCCGCGAGCGGCTTGAATGGCGGCACATGGTCGCTCAATTCCTTAGCCGGTCCAACTGGGTTCACCTACTCGCTCAACAGCACGGCGACCACACTCAGCCTGATCGCCACGGCGAATTCCAACAATTTTTACTGGACCGGAAACGCAAGCACGAACTGGTCTGGCAACAACTTCAGCGCCACGGATGGCGGCGCCAGCACGCTTTCGGCGGGAAATTTCAGCGTTACATCCGATCTCATCTTTGCCGCCGCAGGTGCTGGTAATCTCACCACTACGATGAATTCCAACTACACCGTGAATTCCTTGGCCATCAGCAGCCCGGGCGTCTCGATCGGTGGTGCCAACACCCTCACCGTTAACTCCACAGCCTCCACCGCGATTGCCGTCTCGGCAGCGAGCGGAAGCACGACTATTAGCGCTAATCTTGCAGGTGCTTCAGCGGGTCTTACCAAAACCGGTGTAGGAACTCTAACCCTCTCGGGAGCCAACACCTTTGGCGGCGGCCTGAGTATGAGCGCAGGAACGCTCAACTTAAATAGCTCCACAGCAGCAGGCAACGGAGCTATAACGATCAGCGGCGGCACGCTCGACAACACCAGCGGCTCCAGCGTCACCCTCTCCAATAACAACACGCAAAGCTGGAACGGCAACTTCGCCTTTACTGGCACTAGAGACCTCAACATGGGAACCGGAGCCGTGGCGCTTGGAGCCAGCCGCACCGTCACAGTCAATGGTGGCAACCTGACCGTCGGCGGTGTCATCTCAGGAACTGGTTTTAGCCTCACAAAAGCCGGTGCAGGCACACTCGTTCTTAATGGAAGCAATGCTTACGACGGGGGAACTACAATCAGCGCAGGAACACTTCAAATCGGAAACGCTAATGCCCTTGGCTCCACCGGCAACATCACTTTCAGCGGCGGCTCGCTTCAGTATGGCAGCGGCATTACGCAGGACATCTCATCCCGCATCAGAAACAGCGGATCCGCCATCATCGTCGATACCAACAACAATAATGTCACCTTCGGCACCGCCCTCGATGCCACCAACACCGGCGGGCTCACAAAACAGGGCACTGGCACCCTTACATTATCCGCCAGCAACACCCTCACCGGAGCCATCCAAGTCAACGCCGGCACCCTCGCCACCAGTGGCTCCGGAGGATTTGCCAGCACGGCCAACATCACGGTAGCCAGCGGAGCCACATACAATGTCGGCGTCACAGATCAAATCAACTCCCTCACCTCGCCCGGCAGCCTTACTCTTTCCTCGGGAACCCTGACCATCAGCAGCACAACGGCAAG
>Ga0114971_10001683_pt1 | contig 15058 bp, 11 predicted proteins | sample M_140625_MF_Meta_FD_87320 | JGI IMG/M metagenome (GOLD analysis project Ga0114971, IMG submission 87320) | Freshwater microbial communities from Lake Montjoie, Canada to study carbon cycling - M_140625_MF_MetaG | ecosystem: Environmental > Aquatic > Freshwater > Lake | place: Lake Montjoie... | reverse complement strand
TTCAAAATTTTCTTTTTTTAAAATTTTGGCAATATCAATCGTACCCCTTTCAACACCTCCACTTTCTAGCGATGGCAATAATTGCATTACCGTTATTCTTTTTGTATTTTCCATAATTTTAATTAACGATTATTGTTTCTTCGCGTTTTGCGCCTGTTGAAATTATTACCACTTTAGCCACGCATAACTCTTCAATTCTTTTAACATAAGTCAATGCTTTTTGCGGTAAATCTTTTAATGATTTAATGCCAATAGTAGAAGTTTGCCAGCCATCAAATTCTTCATAAACCGGTTCAATCTTAGACCAGAGTTCAATATTTTGCGGAAAATAATCGTAAGTTTTATTGTCAATTCTATAAGCAACGCAAATTTTAACTTTTGGCAATTTGTCCAAAACATCCAATTTAGTTAAGGCAATTTCTTTAACACTAGATAGCTTTACAGCTTGTTTTATCAAGACTAAATCCAACCATCCACAACGCCGATTTCTTCCCGTCACCGTACCGATTTCTTGACCCTCAATTCGTAAAAATTCACCAATTTCATCGGTTAATTCAGTTGGAAATGGACCAGATCCAACCCTAGTTGTATAAGCCTTGAGAATTCCAAGAGTTTTATGAATTTTATCAAAACCCAAGCAAGAACCAATTGCCGCTTGGCCTAAACTAATATTACTCGAAGTAACAAATGGATAAGTTCCGAAAGAAACATCGAGCAAAGCTCCTTGTGCGCCTTCAAACATAACAGCTTGACACTGCTCAAGTTTTTGAGCAATTTCAAAAGCTGGTAAAGAAAATTTTGCCAATTGGTCTTTAATCATCATCAATTCAGCAATGATATCTGAACTTTCGATTACGGGTTCACCCAGACCCTTTCGTAAGGCATTATGAAATAACAATAAATCTTTAACTCTATCAACTAATGTTGGTTGATGATGTAAATCACAAATTCTAATCGCCCTTCTCCCAACTTTATCTTCATGGGCTGGACCATTGCCTCGACAGGTTGTGCCGATTTTATTATTACCTTTTTGATTTTCTAAAATTTGATCAAGTTGACGATGCAAAGATAAAACTAAGCAAACATTTTCAGCGATTACTAAATTTTGCGGAGTAATTTTAACGCCATTTTTTTCAACTTTTTTAATTTCATCAAAAAGTGAAACTGGATCAACAACCACACCACTTCCAATTACAGAAAATTTTCCACGAATAATTCCCGATGGCAGTAGACTTAATTTAAAAACTTTATCGTCAACTTTAATGGTGTGACCCGCATTATTTCCACCTTGAAAACGCACAACCGCATCAAATTTATCTGCCAAAAAATCAACGATTTTGCCCTTACCTTCATCACCCCATTGTAGTCCAATTATTGCAGTATTATTCATGTTAATTTTTAAATTTATTTTTAGCGTTTATTTGTTGATTTGGATAACTTTGATTAATGGTAAAATACTTACTGCAGTAAGGACAAACCACGTGATCATCATCTCCCATATTTAAATAAACCAAAGGATGAGTTGATAAATTTTTTGCACCATCACAGGCGATAATTTTAGTTTTAACATGAAGCACTTCAAAAGCAATTTGCTGTGCATGATTCAAAGCAGTCATTTTGTAATTTTTAGTTTTAATTTGCGTAATTGCTAAAAATGATTTAATAAATTTTAAAATTTAATTTGAAAATCAAAAATAAAAACTAGAATGTATAAAATAAAATTTAAATAATTTTTTTAAATTAATTTTTCACTCAAGCCAACATATGTTATTTATAAAACCAAGTTTTTCAACAAGCAAAATAATAATTTTTTTATTAAGCTTTTTTATCCTTATTTTTCTAGCTCAAAAAGGTTTTTGTGCAACCACCCCTTGGCAGAAAACTAAAAATGAAGCCATTGAAAATCGTCTAATCATTAGCACATATCAACAACAAAATGATAAAAAAATTATTGGTGCAATTCATTTTAAAATCAAAGATGGCTGGAAAATTTATGGTAATGATGTTAATGGCATAGGAATGCCTCCGAGCCTTGATTTTAAAGGATCAAACAATTATAAAATTCATGAGATTTTTTTTCCAAAACCCGAAATTGGCGAAGAAAAAATTGGCAATGAAATCATTAAATATTCTTATTATAAACATGAAGTTTTAATTCCTTTTCGCCTTGAATTAAGTGAATTAAAAACTCAAAATAACTTAAATTTAAAATTAAATTTTGCTTATTGCAATGATGTTTGCATTCCTCATGAGCAAGAATTCTCTTTAGATTTTGACGATAAAATCGATCAAAAATCACTAAAAATAATTCAAAAATTTTACGATCAAGATCTCGGAGTAGAAAAAATAGAAACAAATAATAAATATCAACAACCAACAACAATTAATATTAAAACATTATTTCTATTTTTATTTTTTGCCTTTATCGGAGGCTTAATTCTCAACATAATGCCTTGCGTTTTACCAGTTATCTCCATTAAATTAATGTCGGTAATAAATCATTCAAATGCACCGCTTAAAAAAATCCGCTTAGCATTTTTATCAACTTTTTTGGGAATTTTATCATGTTTCATTATTTTAGCTTTAATTGCTATAATTCTAAAACTTACAGGAAATTCTCTTGGCTGGGGATTACAATTCCAAAATCCATATTTCATAATTTTTATTATCATTGTTTTGATATTTTTTACCGCTGAATTTCTTGATGTTTTTACCATAAATTATAATCAACTAATTGCTACTTTATTAGCTAAAAAAATTCACAAAAACGAATTGAAGAAGAATATTTTTATTCCCAATTTTCTTTCGGGAATATTAGCTGTATTACTTGCTACACCTTGCTCCGCCCCATTTCTTGGTTCAGCGATTTCATTTGCTTTAACTCAAAATTCATTAACTATTTTGCTTATTTTTATTGCCATTGGAATTGGTTTTGCAATGCCTTACTTAATCTTATTTTTTTCACCGCATATGTCATTTAAATTACCAAAACCTGGTCGTTGGATGTATCGCATTAAACAGCTAATGGCGGGATTTTTAATGGCTACAATTATTTGGTTAATTTATATTCTTGCCAAAAATATCGGCGCAATTCCAGCTTACATAATTGCATTTTTATCGATCGGAATTTTTGCATTTTTAAGTGCAGAAGGTAAAATCAAAAAAATTATTTTCATTAGCTGTTTAATTTTTTTAAGCTTTACTTTGCCTTTTGAATATAAACAAAAACAAGATAAAATCACAGCTGAGTTCGATTCATTATGGATTGAATTTAGCGAAAAAACTTTGGATGATTTAATGATTCAAGACAAAGTAATTTTAGTTGATATAACTGCCGATTGGTGCATAACTTGTAAATTCAATAAATTACGAATTTTAAAGAGCAAAGAAATTATCGACAAATTAAAAAATGGTGAAATAATCGGCTTACGCGGTGATTTAACATCACCTAATGAAAAAATCATGAACTATATGAAAAAGTTTAATCGCTTTGCCATTCCATTCAATGTAGTTTACGGTCCCAACGCCAAGGAAGGAATTTTAACTAGCGAACTTTTAAGTAAAGAAGAATTATTGAATGCAATTGATCAAGCGCAATAATTATTACTTTTAAATAATTTATATTTATTTTAATTATGGATATTACAAAATTATCAATATTTGAAAGCCTTGAGGCTCTAAGAAAAAAACAATTTAGCGCTGTCGAATTAACGCAAGCCTATATTAAAAATATTGAAAATAATCGCCATCTCAATGCCTTTATTACCGAAACTTTTGACTACGCAATTGCTCGAGCTAAAGAAAGCGATGCCAATATTTCTGCGGGTAAAATGGGTGAATTAGAAGGAATTCCTTTGGCGATAAAAGATTTATTTTGCACCAAAAATATTCGTACCACTTGTGCTTCAAAAATGCTTGAAAATTTTACACCAACATATGAATCAACGGTAACTCAAAAACTTCTTGATTCTGGTTCCATATTTCTTGGCAAAACCAATATGGATGAGTTTGCGATGGGTTCTGCAAATGCCAATTCATATTTTGGAAAAGCCATTAATCCTTTTAAAAAAAATAATTCAACTGAGGATTTAGTTCCTGGAGGATCATCAGGAGGTTCAGCAGTTGCGGTTTCGGCAAATCTATGCGCTGGCGCAACTGGATCTGATACAGGTGGATCAATTCGTCAACCTGCGTCTTTTACAAATTTAGTTGGCGTAAAACCAACTTACGGCAGATCTTCGCGTTATGGTATGATTGCTTTCGCAAGTTCACTTGATCAAGCGGGAGTTTTTGCTAGGACAGTTCGCGATTCGGCATTACTCCAAAAAATTATTTCGGGATATGATTCTAAAGATGCAACTTCGTCGCAACGCGAAGTTTTGCAATTTGATAAATTATTAAACTCTGATTTACGTGGAAAAAAAATTGGTATCGCCGATGAATATCAAATTGACGGAATGAATGAAGATATTTTAAAATTATGGGATCAAGGTAAAGAAATCTTAAGAAAAAAAGGTGCTGAAATCGTAAAAATTAACTTACCTCATACCAAATATTGTGCTGCAATTTACTACATCATCGCTCCCGCTGAATGCTCTTCAAATCTGGCCCGTTTCGACGGAGTTCGTTATGGATTTCGTTGTAATGATGAAAATTTATCGCTTAACGAAATGTATGCTAAATCAAGAGCTTTAGGTTTTGGAGCGGAAGTTCAAAAACGTATTCTAATTGGCACTTATGTTTTATCGGCAGGATATTACGATGCGTATTTTCGCAAAGCCCAACAAGTTCGTAGATTAGTTGTTGAAGATTTTAAAAATGCTTTTACTAAAGTCGATGCCATTCTAACCCCTTCAACGCCAAGTTCGGCTTTTGCTTTTAGCGAAATGAAAAATTTTGATCCTTTGCAAATTTATCTAAATGACGTTTTTACAATTCCAGCAAATATGGCTGGACTTCCAGCAATATCAGTTCCCGCAGGATTTGATAAACAAGGTTTACCGCTTGGGCTTCAAGTTATAACCAGAAGCTTTGATGAACAAACCATGTTTGATGTTGCCTTAGCAATTGAAGAGGGAATTTAGATTATAATCTTTTTTAGATGCAAAATAATTTAATTAACGGCAATAAATATAGAAGCGATATTGATGGGCTTCGAGCCATTGCGGTTATTGCAGTTGTAGGTTTTCATTTTTTTCCTAATTGGATTTTTGGTGGATATATTGGTGTTGATATTTTTTTTGTAATATCTGGTTATTTAATAACTTCAATAATTTATAATCAACTTTTAGAAAAAAAGTTTAGTATTATTAACTTTTATGTAAAACGAATAAAAAGAATATTTCCTGCTTTAATCACTGTATTAATCGCAACAATAATTTTTGGATATTTTACTTTAACTGATAAAGAATATGAACTGCTAGGCAGGCATGTAAAAGCAAGCGCAACATTTTTATCAAATTTTTATTATTGGCGCGAAGCTGGTTATTTTGATAATAGAGCCGAATCAAAGCCATTACTGCATTTATGGAGCTTGGCAATAGAAGAGCAATTTTATATTATTTGGCCATTTATACTTTTGGTAATTTATCGATTTAAAAATAAAATTTTATATCTGACGATTTTTTTGTTTTTACTTTCATTAATTTTCAACATTGTAAATATTTATTTTGATAAAATTGAAACTTTCTATTCACCATTTACAAGATTTTGGGAATTATTAGCAGGTTCTTTTTTATCTTATAATCAAGTTAAAGAAAATAATTTTTTAAAAAATATTAAACTTCGATATATAAATATTTTTTCAATTTTGGGGTTATCATTAATTATTTACGCTTTATTTGTCTTTAACAAAAATACAAATTTCCCCGGCATAAAAGCCTTGATACCAGTATTTGGAGCGTGTTTAATAATTTTTTCAAATAACAATTCTTTTATTAACAAAAAAATATTATCTTCAAAAATATTGGTATATATAGGATTAATTAGTTATCCAATATATCTTTGGCATTGGCCATTACTTTTCTTCTACAATCTTGGATTAAAATTTAATGAACCTGAAAATTCGCATTTAATTGAAAAATTTATTTTAATTTTATTAACAATTTTTTTATCATTTTTGACTTATAAGCTAATTGAAATTCCAATAAGGTTTAAAATGAAAAGTAATAAAACTCCGATTATTTTAATTTTACTAATGCTAGTAATTGGCTTAATTGGCGTTGATTTATATAAAAATAATTCCAAAAGTATTTTTATAATTTATCGCAACCAAAATTATTCACCATTGATGAAAAAAATTATTGAAGCATCCGAATTTAGATCCTATCCTGAGCCTCCTAGGCAATATTCAATAACTCAAGATGATATCGAATATAAAGCTCTAGGCAAATCAAATAAAAATAATATTTTATTTTTGGGAGATTCTCATACAAGTCAATATTGGAACGGGATTTATGAAATTATAAAAGATCTTTCCGATAATTCATACCGAATCTTGTTAAAAGATACATTCGATATTTCATCAATTGAATTAAAAGATAAAATAATTCATAATCACTCAATTAAAACTGTGGTTATTTCGCATTACTGGTCACTTGTTTACGGCAGTCCAAAAGTTAATCAAGAAATAAGATGTTGCGGAGATGGAAAAGGTGGAATTGTTGGATCAGTAATTTCCTCAATTAAAAATTCACAGCAACAAGATGAACTAGATAAAATTATCAAAAATTTTGTAGAAAAATTAAGAAAAAATCATAAAGAAGTTTATATTATTCTTGATAACCCTTTTGGAGAAGAATTAGATGCTCATTCCTCAATTGACAGAGGTTTATTTTCAATAAAATATAAAGAACCAAAAATACTTAAAACATCTGAAGCCCTTCAAAGAACTCAACCAATAAGAGATCGCATTATTAAAATTGCCAATGAAACAAACTCCAAAATAATCGATCCTTTTCCATATCTGTGCGATAAGAATATCTGCAAATTAATAGATGAAAATGGAGAAATACTCTACAAAGATTATGATCATTTATCTTTATACGCTAGCACTCATCATACAAAATATTTAAAAGTGATTTTTAATAAAATTAATATGGATAAATAAAAATCTTTTGTTATTAATCTCATAAATTAAATTTTACTTTTTTTCAAAAATTTGTTTTTTTATTAACTCAATAAAGTCAGAAACATTATAAATTTGCTGATTTTCTTCGCCTAATTTTCTTGCCGAAAGTGAATTACTTTCTAATTCCTTCTTACCAACAACCGCAATGTAAGGAATTTTTTGTAAGGAGTGTTGACGAATTTTATAGGAAATTTTTTGTGCATCCAAATCAACTTCAACTCTAATTCCTTGATCTTGCAATTGTTTAAAAATTTCTTTTGCATAATCATCAAAATCATTAGTGATTGGAGCTATTACAACCTGCACTGGCGCAAGCCAAAGCGGTAGTTTTCCAGCATAATTTTCTAAGATTATTCCAATGAAACGCTCCAAACTTCCAAGAATTGCGCGATGAAGCATTACGGGTCTTTTTCTTGTTCCATCTTGCGCGATATAATTCACGTCAAGCCTTTCTGGTAAAACAAAATCAACTTGCAAAGTTCCGCATTGCCATTGCCTTTTCAAAGCATCAACTAAAGTAAATTCTAGTTTAGGACCGTAAAAAGCTCCTTCACCAGGATTTAATTCGTAATCCAAACCTGCATGCTTTATAGCTTGTTCTAATGCTTTTTCTGCTTTATCCCAAACTTCGTCACTTCCAGCTCTTTTATCGGGACGAGTAGAAAATTTTACCAAAATATTTTCAAAACCAAAATCACGATAAACTTCTTTAAGTAAGTCACAAAAGTCTGAAGTTTCGGAATTAATTTGATGCTCTTCACAAAAAATATGCGCATCATCTTGAGTGAATGATCTGACGCGCATAATGCCATGAAGAGATCCCGAAGATTCATTGCGATGACATGAGCCAAATTCTGCCATACGTAAAGGTAGTTGCCGATAAGATTTTAAATCTTGATTAAAAATTTGCACATGTCCAGGACAATTCATTGGCTTTACTGCTAGTAGGCGATGTTCGCTTTCAGCAATAAACATATTTTCATGAAATTTTTCCCAATGCCCCGATTTTTCCCATAAACTGCGATCAATTAATTGCGGAGTTTTAACTTCTAAATATCCTTTTTGTGAAATTTTTTGACGAATATAATTTTCAATTTCGCGATAAATAATATAGCCTTTGTGATGCCAAAATACTGATCCAACTGCTTCTTCTTGAATGTGGAATAAATCTAATTGTTTTCCTAATTTACGATGATCTCTTTTATCTGCTTCCTCAAGCATCTGCAAATAATTTTTCAAAGATTCTTCGCTCTCCCATGCGGTTCCATAAATTCTTTGAAGCATTTCATTTTTGGAATCACCTCGCCAATAAGCTCCTGCAACTTTCATTAATTTAAAATATTTGACATGAGAAGTTGATGGTGAATGCGGTCCACGACATAAATCAATAAAATTACCTTGACGATAAAGTGAAATTTTTTCATTAATAGGAATTGAAGAGATAATTTCTGCCTTATATTTTTCACCAATTTTATCAAAAAATTTTATTGCCTCATCACGATCCCATTCTTCTCTTTTAATTTCATCATTACGCTTGGAAATTTCACGCATTTTATTTTCAATTTTTTCTAAATCTTCTTCGCTAAAAGCTTCTTTTCGAGCAAAGTCGTAATAAAAACCATTTTCAATTGCAGGACCAATAGTTACCTGAGTTTGCGGATATATTTCCTTAACAGCCTGAGCCATTAAATGAGCGCAATCATGACGAATAATTTCTAATGCTTCTTTAGATTTTGGGGTAATAATTTCAATTGCGCAATCGCAATTTAATTGGAAAGATAAATCTTTCAAATCGCCATTTACTTTAATTGCTAAAGCATTTTTTGCCAAGGAAATTGCAATTGACTTAGCAATCCCAACTCCATCAATTCCAGATTCAAAATCTTTAACTGAAGCATCTGGTAAGGTTATTTTAATCATCGCTGGTTTCATAAATTATTAAAATTTATTAAAAATATTTTTAAATTATTTTAAACTTATTCATTTTACTTTCAACTATTGATAAATTTTATTTCAATCATTGCATTAAAAAAAGCAAATTTTATAATTAAAAAAGCTTATCGCAAATCTTTTTTAAATTTTAAAAAATTTAAAAATAATAGAAATTCTTATGGGGCTATAGCGTAGTTGGTAGCGCGTTTGCATGGCATGCAAAAGGTCACGAGTTCGAATCTCGTTAGCTCCACCAATCATTTCAGAACTAATATATTAAACTTTTTTTAATCAATTTTTTGATTAATGTCAGCAATAAACTCAATATTTTACTAAATAAAAAAATCTGGAAAAAAAATTTAAAAAACTTGCATTTAATCAATTTAAAAAAAATTATAGTAAAACTTATTTATTTAATGTTATTTTAAATTATTAAATTTTATTTATTTTTTATGAGAAAAAAAATCTTTAAAGCCTTTTCATTAATTGAATTATCAATTGTAATTCTCATCATTGGCATTTTAGTTGCAGGTGTTACGCAATCAAGTCGATTGCTAAAACAAATGCGTCTTGCTACAATCAAAAATTTAACTCTTAATTCACCAGTTTCTTCAATTAAAGATTTAGCAGTTTGGCTAGAATCAACAATGGATCAGAGCTTTCTTGATAGTGAAGAAAATACGGGAAGTACTATTTCCGTTTGGAATGATCTCAATCCCCAAGCTTCAACCAAATATAACGCAGTTTCACCTTCAACAGCTGAAAGCCCAACATATTTAGCGGATGGCATAAATGGTTTACCTGCAATTTCTGGTGATGGCTCAAATGATTCGATGCTAATTAATGGTCTTATTGATAGTTTTGAAGGAACTGGATTTACGTGGATTGGTGTTATTCAATGGGTAAGACCATCTTCGGGAGCAAGAGGATATTTTGGTTTAAAATCAGATTATGGAAGTTTTAACAATTTAACTTCGGTTTTTCTTGATGATTGCAATGGAACCCTAAATTGTTTTCGAGTTACTTCAAGAACCGATGGAGGACTTGCATCTTATTTTGGCTTTAATTCAGCATCATTTAACCAATACCAACCTCATATCATTAGCATTGTTAGAAAAACTAATTCACTCATGAATTATGACAATGGAACACAAATTGGACCAACCGTTAATGACTCTTCAGTTGCTGGAATTTATCGCACCACAGGTCCATGGGCATTATTCAAATACACCAACTCAAACACTCTTTACTTCCAAGGCTATGCTGGTGAATATATCCTTTATGGTCGAGCACTTAAAGATGATGAAAGAAAAGATATTGAAAAATATCTCAGCAAAAAATGGGGTATAAAATTAACCAGCTAGCTTATAAATTTTAATAATATTTTAAACTATCTACCCACTCCATTCTTTTTGCTTGTTCCGTCTAATCTCCCGATATCATCAATAGCCGGAAAATCCGTAGGCGATGTTTCAATAGTTTTATCTTCTTCATTATCTGATCCAACTAGATCTGGCGGTGTATCACTTTCATATCCTTGAGATAAAGCTGGAACCTCGCTATTCATTGATTGAATTTGGCATGAAACCGCATTAAAATCTCCTTTTGAATTTTCGCCGAAAAAATCTCTTTGTAAATTATAATTTTCATTAGTTACGGGACCAAATTTTGCCATTGGTTGATCGCTACTTAAGCTAAAAGATGAAGTTGAAAAATGATTTCGAGAAGAAGTTAGTAAATTTTCTTGTGCTATTCTATTTTCCCAAATTTGTTCATGAGTTATTAAACCATAGGTCAATAATTCTCTTTCATCTTCAGTTAATACAATGGTTTTTTCATCTTTTGTTAATATTATTTTATCACCTTCTTGAGTGAATAATATTTCATTATTATCTTCCACAGGCTCAGATTCAGAATCTTCAAAAAGATGAAGATCTGCCTCTTGATCTGAATCTACTTGATCTGAATCTAATTTAAAATCTGTTTGAGTTTGAGTAGAATAATTTCCAACAAATGATGATGACGAACCATGAATATCAGGATTGTAATACTCTTGATAACTCAAAGGAGGGGGAAATATTTCTTTTGCACGATTTTTTCCCTTATCATCTTGAGCGCTTCTTTTTAGCGTGGCATTACTATAATCATCAGATACATTACCATAGCGTTGCATGCTTAGATCAATAGCTGCTTGAGTTTCAGCCTCAGAAAAACCAACATCCCTTTCCATAAAAGAATCATTACCATCATCATTACTCAAAGGACTTCTATCAAGATTTTTATCTGGATTTTCTTTTGTCATAAAATTTAAATTTAATTAAATAAAGTAAATTAAATTACAATAAATAAAACTGTTTTACTTTAAACAATATTAGTTATTTTCTAATTGTTTTTATAAATTATATTGTTTTTTAGTAAAGTCAATAATTATTTAAATAATAAAAACATATTTAATAAAATTTCTTAAATTTATTTTGGTAAAATAATTAGATATCTTGACTTGGGCTTTTATTGGATTAGATTAGCAAAATTATTTCAAAAAAATTTCCTCAAACCAATAATTTCGTGATTCAATGACTAGTTCAATTAAAGACTTTAATAAAAAAACTTTATTGTTAGTTCTTGGAATATTAATCGCTATAGGTCCTTTGACTATTGATGTTTACCTTCCAGCATTTTTACAAATGTCAAAAAGTTTTAATGTTGAAGCTTCGAAGGTGCAATTAACTTTAAGTGTTTATTTTTTAGGAATTGTTTTAGGGCAAATTTTTTACGGACCAATCATTGATCGCTTTGGCAAAAAACCTCCATTAATTTTTGGTTTAAGTTTATTTATTATCAGCTCTGTTTTATGTTTTTTTGCTAAAAATATTGAACAAATTATTATTCTTAGATTTTTTCAAGCAATTGGTGGATGTGCAAGTATTGTAGTTTCTAGAGCAATTGTTCGCGATATTTATTCACTTCAACAATCAGCTCAAGCTTTTTCAAATTTAATTTTAGTGATGGGTTTAGCTCCGATAGTTGCACCTTTTATTGGCAATTTAATTTTACAAAAATTTGATTGGAAAATGATATTTTTATTTCTTGCTTTTTATGGATTAATTTGTTTTTTCTTAGCAATTTTTAAAGTTCCTGAAACTGGAGGATTTAAAAAAGAAGAAAAAATTCGCGATGCTTTTAAAAAATATTGGACGATTTTAGGCGATGATAATTTCTTAATCAATGCATTATGCGGAAGTACTATGATGGCATGTTTGATGAGCTATATGACTGCCTCTCCATTTCTATATTTAGAATTTTTTCAAACTTCTACAACTTTTTACAGTGCATTATTTAGCCTTAACGCCATTGGATTTATTGCCCTTGCTCAAATAAATGGTATTTTGCTTAGAAAAAATAAAGTCGAAAATATTTTAAATAAATTAATTTACATTCCTTTGGTTATTGGTTGTTGTTTAGTTTTAACTGCTTTTTTTAAACAACAATTATTTTTAACAACTTCTCTTATTTTTATTTTAATTTCAATATGCGGAGCAATTAATCCAAATACCTCAGCTTTATCGCTTGCCAATCAAGGAAAATATACAGGTTCTGCATCTGCATTATTTGGAACTATTCAATTTGTTACCGCAACAATTTTCTCACTTTTAATAAATTTTTTTCACGACGGAACTGCAAAACCAATTTGCTTAATCCTTGGCAGTTGTGGAATTTTATGCTTTATAATTAAAAAGATTTTTGGTGAAAAATTTATTGAAAAAAAACGCAATAAAAAATTATTAAAACAAAATTCTGCAGTAAATATTTTGAATTAGTTTATTATAATACTTTCACAAACCCTTGATATTATTGAGTTCATAATTAGCCATTTTTCTGCAGGAATAACAATTTTTTTACTATCAATTTCAATAAAATTTTGTTTTTGCAATTCAGTTAATTTTTTTATTTCAAAAATTTCTATAAATTTTTTGTTACTAATTTCTTCAATTTTCTTTATCTCAATTCCACCTTTTAATCTCAAACCCATCAATAAAATTTCTTCGATTAACTCAATATCTTCAACTATTTGCATTGATTGAATTCCAACTTGTTTTTCTTTAACTTTTTGCAACCATAATTGCGGTTGATGAATCATCATTATTGCATTTCTTTTGTAAGAATTTTCATTTTCAAAACATATTCTCGAATGAGCTCCAGCACCTATTCCAATATATTCGCCACTTTGCCAATAACATAAATTATGTTTGGATTGATAATTTTTTTGCGCATAATTTGAAACTTCATAATGCTCGAAACCTTTAACATTCATGATTTCATTCGTTGCATCATAAAATTCACTTGCCAAATTTTCATCGGGCATTATAAATTTTTGACGCTTGAAATCACTAAAAAATTGCGTACCTTTTTCGATAGTTAACTGATAAAGCGAAAGATGATTAGTTGAAAATTCTAATGCTTGCAATAGCTCTCTGCGCCAATTTTCAATTTTTTGTTTAGGTCTGGCATAAATCAAATCAAATGAAAAATTATTAAAAAATTTTTTTGCCAATTCAATTGCCGCAATTGATTCTTGAAGTGAATGTTGACGTCCTAAAAATTTTAAATCCTCACCGTTAAATGCTTGAATACCAAGTGATAATCGATTGATACCAAATTCTTTAAAGTCTTTAAATTTTTGACTTTCAACTGAAGTTGGATTGGCTTCAAGGGTGATTTCGCAGTCATTGGCAATTATCCATAAATTAGAAATTTTTTCTAAAATTCCTGCTACCAAAAAACTAGGCATTAGCGAAGGAGTTCCTCCGCCAAAAAAAATTGAAGTAATTTTTCTTTTCCCAATTTTTTTGGCAAAAAATTCTAACTCCAAAATATAGCATTCTAAAAAATCTTGATGATTTATTTCGCTTTGCACATGTGAATTAAAATCACAATATGGACATTTTGCTTTGCAAAATGGATAATGAATGTAAATTGAGAGTTGCTTTAACATTTCTTAAGGTTAGTATTTTTAAAAAAATTTAATTTAAATTTTATGCTTCAAATCGCAATAGTAGTCTTTCGTGAAGTTTTAGAAATTGCTTTAATTCTTGGAATTTTAGCCTCTGCAACTAAAGAAATCAAGGGTCGCAGTAATTACATTTTTGCTGGACTTGCCTTAGGAATTTTATTAGCAATCGCTCTAGCTTTTTTCACCGATCAAATTTCCAATAGCCTAAATGGCATGGGGCAAGAATTTTTTAATGGCTTAATTTTACTAGCCTCGGCATTTATGATTGGCTGGACAGTGCTATGGATGCAAAAACATGCCCGAACTCTATCGGGCGAATTAAAACGCTTAGGAAATTCAATAAAAGAAGGAAAAAAACCACTTTATGCGCTTTTGGTTGCAGTGTTATTTTCAGTGGTTCGCGAAGGTACTGAAATTGTTCTTTTTAGCTATAGTTATTTTATTTCTGGTACCAAAATTTATCACTTAATTGGTGGATTAATTACAGGAATTTTTTGCGGAAGTTTAGTTGGAATCGCCTTATATTTAGGAATTCTCAAGGCTTTTGGAAAATATTTTTTTATAATAACAAGTTATCTTTTAATCTTCTTTGCATCAGGAATTGCTTGTGCTGGAATTGGTTTTTGGCAAAATGCCGATATAGTTCCAAGCTTTAAAAATCCCGTTATTGATCTATCAAATATTATTGCTCAAAATAGTTGGTTTGGGAAATTCTTAAACATATTCTTTGGCTATATAGATCAACCATCCGCAATGCAATTAATTGTTTATTTTTCGACATTAACAATTTTACTAATTGGACTAAAAATTGCTAAAAAAATTTAGTGTTAAAAATTCAATAATTTTAGTTTTTAAATAATAAATTAAGAAGTTTATTTATTAATAATAGCTAATAATAATTTTGTTTTTTTAATTTAAAATAATTAACTCTTTGATCTTGAAGGGGTTTCTGTTGTAAGGACTTTTTTTCCGCTGGGTTCAAATGT
>Ga0114971_10001682_pt1 | contig 15059 bp, 11 predicted proteins | sample M_140625_MF_Meta_FD_87320 | JGI IMG/M metagenome (GOLD analysis project Ga0114971, IMG submission 87320) | Freshwater microbial communities from Lake Montjoie, Canada to study carbon cycling - M_140625_MF_MetaG | ecosystem: Environmental > Aquatic > Freshwater > Lake | place: Lake Montjoie... | reverse complement strand
GGTTGTCAAGAAGTCGTGTCCAGAAGGCAAGGTGCGAAACCCTGAAACTGGAAGGTGTATCTTAATAAAGAACGCAAAGGTAGCGAAGGCGAAAGCGGTTGTCAAGAAGTCGTGCCCCGAAGGCAAGGTGCGAAACCCTGAAACTGGAAGGTGTATCTTGATAAAGAACGCAAAGACAGCAAAGGCGAAAGTCGTTGTCAAGAAGTCGCCTATTAAGAAGCAGAAGGACAAGAATGCGGTTGAACTTTCTGTGTTTACTTACATTAGCAAAGATTTAAATTTCAGGATGACAGCATATTACAATGAGATTATATTTGTCAAGTTCGGTAACAAGGTATATATAGAGATTTCAGAAGGAGATGAACAAAATGCTCCTGTGAATGAAATGTTGGATATCCTTATGCCTTTCAACGAACTTATGAACAACAAGTATTTAAAGAAATACTATGAGTTATCGCTTATGGCGATTGGAAAGCCAAATATTGATACTAATTATTACAGTGAAAACGTAAATATCAAAAATAACTATTATCTTATCGATACACTGTATATTGTAGAAGATCCTTTAACCAAAATTAAGTTTGCTAAGAAAGGCAATAGTTATCGTCATTTTAACCTGGCGAAGTTAAAAAAGATGACAGTTGCTGACGCGTATAGCATAGAAGAGTTCAATAACGAGTATAATATTAGATATGGGGTTGATGATAAAACGCTTGACGAGGTGGTCGCTAATTACACGGCTCTCGCGAATCAATTATAAAAAGAATTAAAAATAATAAATCATACTTTTAAGTATCCAATATATACAAAGCATCTCCCCATTTATGTATTGTCATATTTGTTAAAACCCGTTTAAAGTTAAATTGTGCTAGATATTCATCTATTTCGTGAATTAACGCACAATTTTTATATAATTCTTTTGAATTCACTTCCAAATAAAGCACCTTTGCATGTTTGATGGATTGCGTTGCACCTTTTAATGCCAATAGTTCTGCACCCTGAATATCAAAGTTCCAAAAATCATATTTTGACGCATCCAGATTGTTTCGTTCAAAGAACGTGTCAATCGTAATACTATTCATGTGTATTTTGTCTATAAATACAACTCCTGGGTGTTCGGTTGAATGCGTTCCAAAGTCTAAGATACTTGACGATTGTAAATTGTTCGCGACATTAAATAAGATGTCTTCATCGTCCTTGTCTGTGATAAGCGCGTGATATACATTAGGTATCCCTTTTGCGATAGATTGACGCACCTTGAACGCTAGAGCATCTACCCACACGATATCTTCGGATTTAATTCCAAATTTATTATAGATCGTCAATTCTTCGCAGTCGTGTGCACCTACGTGGAAACATCCTTTAATATTTATTTTTTTAGACGATAATATACCTTTTATTTCTTCAACATCAATAATCATAGATGGCAAATTATGTATGTATATGTTTTGTGTATATGCCTTATATATGCTTTGCTTATTTGCGACTTTGCGACTTACGCACAAAAATAAAAAATATATAACATAAATCCTAACCTACCTACAATTCCTTAGTTCATCTTACGCCACACTCTCATTGAGAGTTTGACGCATTCAGCAGCTGTATAATAAGGGTATTTATTTTTTATTTCGCGCGTCTTGCTCCTAATAAAACTTCGGAGCATCTTTTCCTTCTTTAGTTCTTCCAATGCTTTTTTCATACATTGTGCGCGACTAAGATGGGGGTTGTCAATGCGAATTGCTACGGATGTCCATCGCATAAAGTTATGGACATTGATATTCAATGCGACGGTGGATACGGAAGTTGTCATTTTGCGTTGGTTTGCGTTGGTTTGCGTTGGTTTGCGTTGGTTTGCGTTGGTTTGCTTTGGTTGGTTCTTACTAATTATTTGTAAGAACTACTGTCAATTTTCAATGTTATCTAGTATTTTTAGAACATATTTAGTATAGTATATATTTAATATTATTTTTATATTCATGTAATTTTTATATCGGCGTATTATAGAATATAATTTATAAAATGAATAAAAAAGCAAATGAAGCGCTATGTATCCGCAATACGGGAACATGGGCGAATGTTAAACCAGAGCATAAGTTTGACTCCGCAAAGTTTAAACCCGATATCGTATTGAAAGACCTCCCAGACCTATCCCCTAAGATATACAATATGATACAACGTATCAACGAACTTGACGCAAAGGATATGGCGAATGAAAATCGATATTATAAGCATATCATATATAGCGACGTATCCGGTGTATATGGGGCAAAAATGGTTGCGTCCTCTCTAATCGCCAATAAATTCAATCTCATATATTCCAATAAGTTCGCGATCAAACCCGATCTTCAGGACAAGGACAAGGATAGAACATTTGGTCTTTTAACGACGTCAACAGTTTATCAAAAACCACTCACGGTAGGTTTAAAGAAGAAGATGATGACCCTTATGAACGAGCGCCCTGCGAATATCAATGGTAAAAATATGCGTATCATCGTATTAGATTCGGGATATAAGGAAGGGTTAGATGTGTTTGACGTAAAATACATGCACATCTTAGAACCTCTAGAGACAAAGGCTGAATATACACAGGTGATAGGGCGAGGAACGCGATATTGTGGGCAATCCGGATTACCATTTGTCCCAAACGTAGGGTGGGCACTGAATATTTTTCGCTACAATATCAAGTATGACAATGACACAACGGTTCATGATTTATATATTAAACATAGTAATAAAAACATCAGCGCTTTTAATTTTATTGCGGATATAGAGTCGATTATTATTGCGTCCGCTGTGGATACCCCTCTTACCGAAAACTTACATTTACTAAGCGAGAAGAACAACCGCTTCTATGATTATATGATAGCGAAGAATAATATCAAAATAGAAAAACCGAAACGAAAGGACTTGATAGAGGTCGTAAATAATATACGCGGAAAAATCTATACGAATGAAAATAGCATTGATTGTAAGAAGAAATGCAAAGGACCTCTCGAAGATTTCCCGTCGGCAAACGCGTTACTCATTATCGCCGCGGTTTTTACAATTGATAAGATTGGAGACCGCGACGATATTCGCATGAAAAAAGGAACAAAGAAACTATATCGAGGAGAGGAGAGCAACAAAGTTCAAAACTATATAAAGGATTCTGAATTATTAAAATACTTAAATGAACGGTTCCCGAAACCGCTCTTGTGTAATATAATAGATAAAAACCAGAACTTTTGCAACGCGATCAATAAAATATGGATGAATCCTATACCTTTTTTAAAATTATATGGTGATAAGATTATTGAGAATCTCAACTACTATAAGAAGGTGAATGCGATTACAGACAAGAACTTTGCGGACGCCCTGAAATTTATTTATGAATATAAGAGTCAGTTGATAATAAAGAAACCTACGTTTGAACCGGTACCACCGAAAATCAAGATGACGAATTTTGAATTATACAAATATGTAGAGAAGCACTACGCGCCGTATAAATGGGCATACGTAGATATCGTAAATAAATGCGTTGCTGAGGTACCAGTAGTCGCGGATGCTGTGGTAGCAGATACAGATGATTCTGTTCCAGTTCCTGTCGCACCAGTAGCACCAGTTCCCGCAAAGGGATATAATATCGTCACGTTCTCTCATACGCAAAACTTCGTTCAAAAGTTTTTAACCCCTCAATCGCCCTATAAAGGATTATTATTATTCCATAGCGTCGGTTCGGGGAAAACGTGCACCGCAATTGCGACCGCTACGAATACATTCGCAAGGGAGGGGTACACGATATTATGGGTGACAAGACATACACTTAAAGAGGATATTTGGAAAAATATGTTTGACAATATTTGTAATGTGATCATACAAGATCGTCTCAATAATGGCGAAATATTGCCTGCTACGAGAGCGAAACGTATGGAGTTTATAGGTAAGAATTGGTTACAACCTATCTCTTACAAGCAATTTACGAATCTTATTAAGGGTAAAAATAAATATTATAAAGAGATGGTGGATTTGAATGGCAAGGAAGACCCCTTTCGCAAGACACTCATTATTATCGATGAAATACACAAGATATATAGTTCGTCACTTTCGGCATTAGAGAAACCGAACCCTGAGGTTCTTCAAACGATGGTACAAAACTCATACAAGGTATCTGGAAACGATTCGCTGAAAATGCTTCTTATGACTGCTACGCCGATTACGGATGATCATATGAGTTCGGTAAAAATACTGAATTTATTATTAGAGAATTTTGAACGATTCCCTGAAGAATTTGAGCGATTTAAAACGATGTTCTGTAATGAGAACGGGTTATTCACAGAGAAGGGTTCTCAAGAATTTATGAATCGTATTACCGGTTTAGTAAGTTATATTGATCGTGCGAATGACCGCAGTCAGTTCGCATATCCTGTAATACGCGATGTGTTGCTTGAAATTGAAAAGACGCGTGTATCCAATACGGGATTAAATGAAATAAAATCAAAAATACAGGAATACGAGGATCGCTTGAATAACAAAGAGGTTAAATTGACAAAAGATGAGACGAAAGAGTTAAAGAAGGAACTCGCGACTATGAAGAAGGAACAAAAGAACGCAGTAAAAGACAAAGATACACCGAATAACGTTATTGATTTTATAAATAATTGTTTTATAAAGAAACCATTGGTAGCACGCAAAAATACCAAGAAGGCGATTGCTGAAGATGACGTGGATGATGGTAATACTGTAAAGGTTATAAAAACTAAAAAGGCGACAGTCGCTAAAAAGACAAAGGCTATAGCGGAAACGGAAGATGTGGGCGTTGCTAAAGCTATAAAGGTTGTTGAAGATATTGAAGATATTGAAGATGTCGAAGATGTTGAAGATGTCGAGGTAGGTAAAGTGGATGATGCGGTGATAAAGGCAGTAAAAACCAAGAAGGCGACTGTCGCGAAGAAGACAAAGGCAATCGCTGACACAGACGCAACAGGCGTTTCGGATGGTGTGAAAGTTGCGGTGAAGGTAGCAAATACAAATGTACCTGTCGCTAAGAAGGCGAAGGCTGCGAAGGCTGCGAAGTCTCCTAAGAAATGCAAGGAAGGTCAAGTGTTAAACCCGGCTACCGGGCGCTGTATAAAACAAAAGGTAGCCGCCCGTGATGACAAGTATAGTTTTTAGTCTAGGTGCGTTTTAATGAATATAAGAATAATAGGAAAATATATATAGATATGTATATATTATTATTTTCAATTGTTATATCAGCATTTGTTTTAGGTGCTTATCAATATATAGATAGTATAAACAGGAATAGCGAAGCAGAACCTTATGATGTTACCAAGGATTTATTCACGGTGAATAATATTATGGCGTATGTATTGATCGTATCATCTATATTCTCTGTGATGTATATGGCGTTTAATGACGACACTGATATATTTTCATCGCTTGGTATAATGGAGAATGACAATACATCCTATGAAATAAAAAAAATGAATGTGAATCCAAGTGTTCTAAGAAATACCACCGACCCTATGAAGATGGGATTTGAACCCTATAATAGTGGTGGTAGCGGAAGCAGTGTTAGTGATGGTGGCGGAGATGCATCTTCTGTGTCATCTTCTGAGTGCTCGGCAGATAGCGAGTAATATCTTCTTTATTATTTTTATCAATATTTATATTTATTTATATTTGTATTTGTAGAAAGAGTAATATAATGTTTAAAAATAAGGAAAGGGTACCTCCTGATTGCCCTGAAGGAACAGAATTACATCCAAAAAGATTAATATGCGTTGAAAAATGCAAAAAAAACCGCATAAGAGACCCGATAACTTTCAATTGTGTAAAAGATCCAAATGTTCATGTTGTAAATCCTTTAACAGGAAGACAAGTTCAGCCTGTATATCTAAAAAAAATTAAAACAAAAAAAGCCAAGACACTACAAGCAACGTTGAGACGAAACGGAACACAAAGCAACTATTTAGAAAAACCAAGGAATGCTAAGGCACTACAAGCAACTATTAGAAGACATTTAACACAACAGGAGCATTTAGAAAAACCAAGGAATGCTAAGGCACTACAAGCAACTATTAGAAGACATTTAACACAACAGGAGCATTTAGAAAAACCAAGGAATGCTAAGACACTACAAGCAACAATTAGAAGACATTTAACACAACAGGAGCATTTAGAAAAATCAAGGAATGCTAAGGCACTACAAGCAACTATTAGAAGACATTTAACACAACCGGAGCATTTAGAAAAATCAAGGAATGCGAAGGCACTACAAGCAACGATGAGAAGACATTTAACACAACAGGAGCATTTAGAAAAATCAAGGAATGCTAAGACACTACAAGCAATGATGAGAAGACATTTAACACAACAGGAGCATTTAGAAAAATCAAGGAATGCTAAGACACTACAAGCAACTATTAGAAGACATTTAACACAACAGGAGCATTTAGAAAAACCAAGGAATGCTAAGACACTACAAGCAACTATTAGAAGACATTTAACACAACCGGAGCATTTGGAAAAATCAAGGAATGCTAAGGCACTACAAGCAACGATGAGAAGACATTTAGCACAACCTGACAAACCCTTTATACCTCCTGTCGTCGCTAAGAAAACGTCTTCTTCGTCGCCGAAACATAGTATGCGATTTCTAGACGGTAAGCGTAAAAATACAACTGTATTTATTAGTAAAAATAAATATTAATACGATACCACATAAATATTATTGTTTGCTTATCAAATAAATAATATTTATATTAACTTGGGATTAACTTTCAATACCTTCAAGATCCTATTATATAGTTGGTGCGAAAAGTTGGCAACCGTGGAGTTTTCATATTCTCTAATAATATTTTCTGGAATGTTTAATTTTTGTGCTAATTCTTTTTGTGATAAATTACACGCGTTTCTTGCGTTAGATATTGCGAGAGATTGTTCGCGCGTTATTTTGTTCAACTTAGGAATTTCATCGTTGTCTAATCGCTGGAATTCCTTATTCCCCATAGGTTTCGCTGACTGATGCTGTTGCGCTTCCTTCTTTGCCGCACTATTACTTCGTATTACAACAGGTTCCCAGTCTTGAAAGCAGTTGTTCATATTGATAGTAGTTATATTATAACATGACTTATCTTTATATCTTAATATCGATAATGTTGTCTTTTAAAGTCTACTATAATATTATTATTATATTATAGATATGTTTTCAAAAACAAACGCTAGCACTTTATTAGAAGAAGGATTAAAAGAAGCAAATTTAAAAAGAATATATACAATAATAGATAAGGGTTTTAATAAAGTTGATTTAAAATTAGATTTAAAATTAGAAATAACTAATTATTTAAAAAAAATAACGTGGTTGTGTAATAGTTATATTGACAATAAATTTCTTGGAAATGATGAAATAAATTTCTTGTCAAGAAATATTTGTCGATATAAAAAAATAATAAACGCAGTATATGATCTAATTGAACAAAGTCATATCACTACAGATGAAGAAAAAAAAAATTTTAAAATAAATCTTCATAATTTAATTTCTTTTGGGGCTCCACGCAAAAAGACGGATAAAGAATTTAATTATGAAGATGGAAGGAGATTATTAGAAACAATCGCTGACCGTAGAAGAGACATTAGAAGATACATAAAAATAAAAAAAGAAGCAGAATACATAGAAGCAAGAGAAATAAGAGAAACACAAAGAGAAGCAAAACAGAATGAAGCAAAAAAATATATGGAGAATTTTTTGAAAGAATTAAATGTTGACAAAAGTTGTCTAACTGAAAGTTCTGATATTTATGATTTATTACAGATAACTAAAATTTACTTAAAGCGTAATCTAAACTTGTCTTCTTTACAATTACCATCGGATAGTATAACTACAATTATATTAGAAAATTTTGTCTTGGAAGATATAATAGCCTTATTTACAAAATTGAATTTAACAAAAATTACAACGTTGATTTTAATACATAATCTGCTTACATTTAGCGACAATTCTAAAATTTTAGAGTTATTGGAGAAAATAGATAAAATGACGAATCTTACTTATTTTGAGTTTAGCAATTTTAAAATAGATCTTAGCCTTTCAAAGAAAGATAGTTATAATATAGATCTTAGCCTTTCAAAGAAAGATAGTTATAATAAAACTTGCGTGGAATTATTTAGTAGCATTTTAGAAAAGAAATTATTAACATTTTTTTATTTTGATAATAATACTTTTAAAGATGACAATGCTTTAATAAAATTTGAAGATAATCTTACCAATTATAGGGCTTCTTCTATCAATTATAGGGCTTCTTCTATCAGAGAAAAACGGCTTTTTATCGACAATGAACTTAAAAAAATCTTAGAATTGTTGGTTATATCACCAGGTATAAACCCTGAAAGTTATATTTATGTAAAATGGTTAGAATGGTTATACTCAACTTCTACCGAAGTAAATGTTCAAGCTAAAATTCTGATAGAAGTTGGAAAAGTTAAAAATAATGACCCCTATAATATTTATGATACTTATAGAGATTTTGAAATAAAATGGAAAAATAAAAAATTGGATGATTGGTTAAAGTGGTTGATTACAAATGATAAAATTTATCATATTTTCTTTCATGTAAATGATGATATTGTCGAGCGTTTAAATATATTTATTAAATATTTCAGAACAAAAGAAGTAGAAGCAACAGAAGTAGAAGATATGCTAAATGATATTGTAAACTGTCTTAAAAAATGTGGAGACTATGCTTTTTTAAAATCACTTATTGATTTATATTATAATCATATACCAACAGAACAAAAACTTAGTGAAAAATATAAAAATGTTATTTTAGATATAGTAGGCTATAAAACCATTATCGATAAAATAGATGATAAAGATTTGCTAGATGGAGGACGTATAATAAAGAGCAAGGAATCTAAAAAGGCACCTAAAAAGGAACCTAAAAAGGCACCTAAAAAGGCACCTAAAAAGGAACCTAAAAAAGCACCTAAAAAAGCACCTAAAAAGGAACCTAAAAAGGAACCTAAAAAGGAACCTAAAAAGGATCCTAAAAAGGATCCTAAAAAGGAACCTAAAAAAGCACCTAAAAAGGAACCTAAAAAGGAACCTAAAAAAGCACCTAAAAAAGCACCTAAAAAAGCACCTAAAAAGGAACCTAAAAAGGAACCTAAAAAGGAACCTAAAAAGGAACCTAAAAAGGATCCTAAAAAGGAACCTAAAAAAGCACCTAAAAAAGCACCTATAAAAGCACCTAAAAAGGAAATAGCTACTCAAAGAATCAAAAGCAAGAATCAAAAAGAATAAAAGGTAATTGTAAAAGATAATGCCAATAATTCTTTATAAAACACTCAAGTAATCACATCATAATAGACCTTTTTATTTAGTGAATAATAACAAGCCGGTTTAAACTTTCTACCAAATAAGCTTTTGCTACGTAATAAATGTTCCAACTCTTCTTCGTTAATACTTTTATAATTTTTCAATTCTCTTTCTGACACATATTTATAATTCATATCCTCCCAGTTCGCAAATGTCGTCGCAACTTCTGGAGGTGAATGATAGGATGTCGCTATTATTTCGTCATCCAGCGTATGATTATAAACATAAGAAAGATAAGAGATATAACACAATTCGTCGGGTGCATACGTATCCTTGAACCATAGTAAATAATTATTTGCGCCTTCGCTAGCACTCGCATTTTTCACTAATAACTCGCTGTGTTTGCGATTGAGAATACACCATTGCGACGCTTTCTTTATATGCTTTTTTGGTATATATTGTAGGGCGACTTCGCAATCTGGAAAGCAATCGTCAGGATCTGCGACGTGAAAATAGGAATGCTTTGGTTCAATGTAATTATAGAGATGATCAAATGATTTCAATGGAATACACGATCCAGATAAAAATACAAAGTGTGTATTCGCTGGGTCTTTTAATGCCTCGCGTATCAACTGGTTTTGCGCCTTTACGATGGATATATCCGCGTATTTCGTATTTATTATTTTACTCTTATCTATCTTATATTCGTTGAAAAACTCCAGTTTATCATCCACCTTATAATGAATGTAGATGTTGTAGCGATTCTTACGGATACCTTGAAAGTATCTATGCCATATGCTCTCGTGATTGATCATATCATATATTAAAAAGAGAAATGCGATCTTATTCATAAATATACTTGTCAATATTAACGACTCATATATTTATATAGTAAAAATAAGTTGTTCACGCTGGGACTTGAACCCAGAATCTTCGCTTCATAAGAGCGACGCCCTAACCGATTAGGCCACGCGAACAATCATAGTGTAGCGACGAGTTTATTCTCAATTCCGCTACAACCTATATAATAGGTCTAATTCTTATATGATTTTTACGCTAATATATATAAAATATAAAATTGATGAATAGTAATTAGATTAGAGTAGTGTAATCAATCATCATAATATGAGTAATAAAGGGAGAGGTAGTAGATGTTCTATAAATGGAAAAAAATACGAAGTAAAAGTATTCAATATAGTTAAAAATTGTAAACTGAATGATAAACCATTTAACACACAATGCGAAGACGAACTGGGAGGAAACACGTCCAAAAACGATATCAGTTGCAATATGAATTCAATTGGTGATATATCAATTGAAATAAAAAAGTCAAGAACCCCTGATTGGATGCAATGTTCAATACATTATGATACTATACATAAAAAATGGATAGGAAGCAAATATAATAAAATTCCTGACGCTTCCAAAAAGATATTTGAAGATCTTATTTCCAATATGACCTTATTTAACGGAAATATACCGCCATTTATGGTAAATAACATAACTCACGAAGAATGGTTGAAAATAAAATGTGAAACAAAAGATTATAATGATTTTTATATTGATTGTCCAAATGATACTATAAAGAAATTATATTATCATAAGGGGTGCTCATATATTCAAATATCCGATAAAGGTCTATATCATTTAGGGGATGATAAATGCGAATTTAACGTGCCCGAATTTATATGCGATCAGGAAATTCGAGGAAGAACTAAAATACACCAGCGTAAAAATAAAAAAGGGTTTTGTAAACTATCTGTGACTATTGCGTGCAAACCCAAAAATATAAATAAACTAATAAATAGTGAATTCAACTTGGATAATCAATCCAAACTACCAAATAATTTAGTTTATGATGATAATCTCTGAGGATTCCTTCGTAGTGTTCATACCGTATTTCCAACAAACATCAATAATCGTAAAATCCTTATACAGGTCTCTAATAAACGCACAATTATTATAAGTTAGAACCCAACCTTTCTCTTTTTTTAGAAAATTAAATAACTGTGTATGATCAAACCCTTCGTGAAGATCCCCATTATTCCCGTATAACTTGGATTTACGTTCTAAGTAATATGGTGGATCTAAGAATAGTAATGCGTTAGGATGTTGAGGTTGATGTGTAAGAAAATCGTAAAAATCTTCATTATATATTTCAATATTCGTAAAATCAAGCGCCTCTATCTTATTAATAGACGATTGTGTAAATCTTTTACAACTTGCTTCTTGCGAAAATCCACCAGACAATGTAGAACCGCTAAACGAACAACGATTGATTACGAAATAATAGATCGCCTGTTGTAATGTATCCGTGTCCAAATCCAGAATTGTTTTACGATAGTCCATGAATTGTTCTTTTGATACCGAATCTATCGCACGCAATCCTTCGCATAATGCCTCCTTGTCTATTTTAACCTGTTTCCAAAAATTATATAATGGTGTAAATTTATCATTCGCGATTAGCATTACGCCATACTTATTTTGCATGTAAAACTCAAATGAACCACCGCCGAAGAATGGAGAAATAATTGTGTCAAACGAGGTTATATCAAAATGTTTATGTATTACATCCTCAATTATTTTACATGCCCTCGTTTTTCCACCAGGATATCTAAGCGGTGATACATTCGTTGTCATTCAGATATAATGTGTATTATTATATTTATATTATATCAATTATTATTTTCACTATATTCATTTAAGTTATTTGCGAAAGTTAATTGAGAGTTAAATAACACATCATCATATTCAACTTGTATAGTCTGCTCTTCTTGGTTCGCGTTTTTTCTTTTAGCAACCGCTTCAGTTTCTAATCCCCTATTTAATTGCCATATTACAAAATGAGGAATGGGATATTCTAATTGCTCGTATATATTTACATATTCTTTCGTAATATTGCCAACACATTCAGCATTTATCTTCGTAGGTTCGGCACGTAAAATAATATCTACCCGATGATACATATTTTTCATCCTTTTATGGGTTTGTTTATAGGTTAATTCACGTTCCGCAAGTTTAAAATTGCTTACCAAACTTAAAATTGTAGCTGTAATACTATTGATAATAATATTCGTATATTTAATACTTCCAGAGTCTGTTTCATTCATAGAGTTTAATATTGTCATTGCCCCTGAAGACAATATCAAAGGAATAATTATGAAAGAGCGTATTCTTGAAAACAAAGTACAACTTTTAGAGCAAAGGACAGATATAACTAAAGACTTGTCTTTTATTTCTTTCAATATTTTAAAATGAACATTATATAACCCATCATCAACATCATCAACATCATCAACATCATCAACATCATCAACATCGTCTATAGTTTGAGTTGTAGAGTTTATTAAGGTCTTGGGAAGGTTATAATTACAGCATATATTTAATAGCGAATTATTAGAATACGTCTGGGGTAATATTGTCCCATTAAGCGACTCTGGTGATTTAGAAGTATAATTCATTACATAAACTGTAATGATATTATTTATATATTATAGTGTAAATAAAAAATAAAAAGACCTTATATATTTAGTTTTTTATGTACGGTTTCTATAGCACCTTCAATCCATGCTTGGCGTTCGCTGTATGTTTCGCCTAATATATAGATATCCTTTGGAATAAATATCTTATCCATTTTATCCTGTATATCTTTTGTATTTATTCCGACATTCCACATATGATCTCCTGCTTCCCAGAAATGCATAGTGATCCATTCAGGTTCCTTGATATTTTTATCCGGAAACATATCATTCAATATTTTTGTCAAATATTTTTTGACATCCTTTTCAGTTTTAAAGGCATTCCAAAAATCGGCATTATATCGGTCGCTATAACTGATCTGTATTAACCCACTATTATAATCTATTGGAATAATAAACTGCAATTTATTTTGTGTATGTATCTTGGGCATATCTTTAAACCATACATCCTTATATTGGGCAAATATTCTCAATAAATGTCCGTCGCTTACAGTATTAAAGATATTCTCGTATTTCTTGAAATACCCTATTTTCATATAATCACCTCGTTTAATTGTTAAATATAACTTAGAATAGGTATGTATGCCACCATTTATTTTTATATGTTTTTTTTCATCATTGATATCTTCCATCATTGATGAAAAATTAACAGAAACACCAGCATCTATTATATATTTATATAGGACATCGCATAATATATGGATTCCATCGCGCAATACGAAAAATTCATTATTGCGAATATCAAAATCTTTTCGCAATGTCAGGAGGCAATTATAGGCATTCATATCATACATCTCACCAATATATCCGAGAGATATCTTGAGCAACTCAACCTCATTCTCTCTCAATATTAGAGAAAAATAGTTATGTAAATTATATAAACGCGGGTCATATTTATTGCCATTCAATTTTCTTTCAATTGCATATCTCCACAATTCATTTAAGCTTTTGAAATTCGATTTATAATGTTTCAAGAGTTCTTCCTCATTCATCAAGTGTCCCTCGACAAAATACTTGCTATTTTTGCTAATATTTATTATCTGATCTTGAAGTTTAAAATCCTTAATTATTTTCATTACATATTTATGCTTCTTTCCTAATCTCCCGGCACCCACAGAATATCTAAAACCATTGTGTTCATTCGTATAAATACGCCCACCTATTCTTCCAGAACCCTCAAATATAACTATATCAGTAGATGGTACACCTTTTAATATCAATTTATATGCCAAATACAACCCAGTAATACCTGCGCCAATTATAATATGTCTCATGTTCTATATCTACATATATTATATTTATCATAATTACACCAACCGAAAAGAAAAATGAGACAATACTATTTATTTTTAAATATCTTAAAACTATGTTTTAGGTAATTTGTTAAATGTTCTCGCTTTATTTTGGTAGTTATTATATATTATTTATTTTTTTAAGTATCATAAAATAATTGAATAGTCTCTATTATTTTATTTGTGCTATTATTTATCGAAGTCCAGTATTTTATATGTGTTTCGAGCGTGTTTAATCTATATTCCCAGTCTTCTTTATATTTAACAACACAAATACCATTCATATTTTGTTCCCAACACGAAGGTATTTTTATAGTTCCCTTTCTATAACTATCAGGATTAAATCTAATAAATACAATAGGTCTGTGTCCTACATCTTGTGATAGCTCCATAATACGCTTATTCTCACAACTACAATCGTAATCTTGGTGGGCGTTCTCGTCTATCTCTATGATTAACACTTGAAATCCTAAATCTAATAATATATCAGGTCTCCTCATAGAGCAACCATCATTAACCTTCTTATCAGTAATCCAAGTATGTTCTAGAAATCTTTCACAAACAAACTCAGCAACTGCCCTCTCTTTTGTCTTGTAGTTTCTTGTGACTGGCTTGTCAGGAAAGGTATATATATAGCATCTTAAACAGTATCCGTCGTATTTGTTATTATACCCTATAATTTTAGAACACCAATCGTGAATACAAGTTTTTGATTTTACATCAACCATTCCTTCCTTCTTATGAACTGAACAATATAATCCGATTGTTTCTCCTTCAATATTAAAGGTTGGTATAGTTTTACAACCTTCATGAATACAAGTTTTTGATATAACATTTTCCATTCCATTCTTCTTATGAATTGAACAATATAATGCTATTGTTTCTCCTTCAATATTAAAGTTTGGTATAGTTTTACACTCTTCATGAATACATGTTTTGTCTTTGACATTAATCATTCCATCCTTCTTATGAACTGAACAATATAAACCTTTT
>Ga0114971_10001681_pt1 | contig 15060 bp, 10 predicted proteins | sample M_140625_MF_Meta_FD_87320 | JGI IMG/M metagenome (GOLD analysis project Ga0114971, IMG submission 87320) | Freshwater microbial communities from Lake Montjoie, Canada to study carbon cycling - M_140625_MF_MetaG | ecosystem: Environmental > Aquatic > Freshwater > Lake | place: Lake Montjoie... | reverse complement strand
GGTTCCCCGCGGGGGCACGCGGTCTTCGAAGACCTCGAACATCAGCGCCTCGTTGGCCTGCGAACTCTCGAGTGGCAGGTCGAGCATGGCGGTGGGGAAGTTGGAGACGCAGATCATGTCGCCACCGTCGGCCTGGTAATACTCCTGTCCATCGGCAGGGTCTTTCCAAAAGACGCTTCCCGCGAACACCCAGTCGGCGTCGAGTTGAAGCTTGGTGGTCGTTGAGCGAATGAGTTCCTGCGCGCGGCGCTGCTGAAGCCGCCCAGTTTCGTCGTTCCAGCGCACGATCACTTCGACAGCCGGGCCCTGGGCGGCGGAGTATTCCGGGTCAAACGAGACTGGGCGGCCGGGTTCGAGTCCGATCGCCAGCAGGGCCGCGTGCATGAGACGCGCCGACGCGGCGGTGGCCACGATCGCCTCGTGCTCCTTGGTGTGTCGCGGGCAGGCAAACACCTCGATCATGCCCCTGTCGAGAGCGATCGCACCACCGACGACCACCTCCTTGCGGATCGGATCAATCCAGATGTCTTCGGTGGTGGAGAGCCGCCTGAGATCCGGATGTCGGTCGGGCTCCGGCGTCGCGACCGGTGCGGAAGGCTCCTCGGCGCGGGTGGGGGTGGGCAGGATTGGGGTGGCCAGCGCCGCGGCCGCCACGAGCAGCGAAAAGGCTGCAGGGTGGCCACAATGGAAGAATCTCGACATGTGTCGCCCTCGGTGGCGGGCGGTGGCTACCGCCTTGGCCCTCCGATACGATACCGCCGTTCCGATCCGGCCGCGATGAGCGGTCCGGCACCACCCGATCGCCGCTGTCCCACGTCCATCCAGGAAGCCCATGGTTGCCACGAACGAAGGGCGGCGTTCGAGCCGCTCCGGCACGAAGAAGTCGCAGCGGGAGCCGAAGCAAGCATCACAGCCAGATGCCGGCGAGGTCTCGAACGGCATGAGCATCGCGTCTTCGAGCGTGCGCCGGGCGGGCGACGCACCGCGGATCGTCCCGCCGCGGGTGGCGGCTCGGGAGGCGGAGCGACGGATCTCGTCGCTCGCCGCCGCGGTCGACACCCTTGACAGTCGAGAGCAGCTTCGGCGACTCGCCTGTCTCGTCCGCAAGGACGGCCGGAACGCGCGGCGAATGGCATTTCTGGAAGCGGCGATCGGCGAATGCCTCGACGAGGTGTCGGGCTCGCCCGCCGGCCGCTGGACGGTCTGCGAAGCCGCGACCTGGGCTCTGGCGTGGATGGCGCGGACCAAGCGTGCCGGGGGATCAGCGGGCGGCCTCCTCGAGCGGTTGGTCGGCCAGGCGAGATCGGCCCAGGCACTGCTGGCGTCGGGTGACACCCAGCCGGCGCGGTTCGTGCTGGTGCTGGCCCACCTCTTCGCGGACGTCGAGGCCTGCCGCTGCCTGGAGGCTGGCGCTGCGGCGACGGTGGCGGCGGAAATCGAGCGGCTTGTTTCAGCCGATGGGATCCCACATCTGAACGGCTCAGGTGCGATCGTGGAGCGCGTGGTCCGATGGACGTCGGTGCGCGATATCGCCGGCGCGATCGGTGGCGGCGCGTGGTCGAAGCCAACCGAGCGGCGGTGGCGGGCGGCCGCGACCGCGGTGCTGCGGCTGCTCGGCGGCCGTGGCCGCGCGCTTTCCGGGGCTGGGCGGATGCCGGAGTCGCTCACGGCTCCACTCCTCGACGCATTGGCAGAGTGTGGCCGACGTCGGGCACGCACCATCAAGGCCGTCCGCGAAGACCGCACCACCATCGATGGGCGGGGTCTGCTCGGGAGAGATCTCCACGACGCGGCCGCCGGTGTGGCGATCATTCGCACCGGCTGGGACCGTCGCAGCGTGCGGGTGATGCTCGACTATCGCCATCCCGTGCCTCGGCTGGAGATCGCCGTCGGTGACCGGCTGCTCGTTGACGGGCCTTGGCAGTGGGAGGCCTGGGCCGATGGCCGGGCGGTGGAGCCGGAAGCCGGCTGGACGGTGTCGTGCTGGGAATCGGACCGCAAGGCGACGTTCCTCGAGATCACGGCACCGCTGGGTGGCGGCCGTCAGATTGAACGGCAGGTGGTCGTGCTCCCCCGGGACGGGATCGTGCTCCTCGCCGACGCCGTCACGTCGTCGACATCACCGGCGGCCCTGCGGTATCGCGGCATTCTGCCGCTGGCCGCCTCGCTCGACGCGGAAGCGGCGGCGGAGACCTGTGAAGTGGTCGTTGCCGATACCCGGCCGCGGATGCTCGCGCTGCCGCTTGCCATTCCGGAGTGGCGGGCAGGTGGTGGCGGGGAGTTGCGTGCCGACTCCGGGACGCTCGTGCTCTCGCAGGCGGGATCGAACCGGCTCTACGCACCGATGTGGCTCGATTGTGATCCCCGCCGGATCGGCCGCCCGCTCACCTGGCGGCAACTCACCGTGGCCGACACGCGGATCATCCTTCCCCGCCACCAGGCTGCGGGCTTCAGGGTGCAGGCTGGTCTCGACCAGTGGCTCGTCTATCGGGCGCTCGATGCCGCCAGAAACCGCACGGTGCTCGGCTGCAACGTGTCGTGCGAGTTTCTCGTGGGGCGGGTTCGCAAGAGCGGGGAGATCGCCCGGACCCTCGAGATCCAGTGACATTTTCTGTGGACGACTCCCAGCGGGACCGTTTTCTCGCCAATCTTGCCGCGGTCCGAGACCGTCTTGCCGACGCCTGTCGCCGTGCCGGCCGGCCTGCGGATGACGTACGGCTGATCGCCGTGACCAAGTATGTCGACACGGCCATCACGCGGCTGCTGGCGGAGTGCGGCTGCCTCGACCTCGCGGAGAGCCGACCGCAGCTGCTCTGGGAAAAGGCTGCCGCCATGAGCGACATCGATCCGCCGATCCGCTGGCACGTGGTGGGGCACCTGCAGCGGAACAAGGTGCGGCGGACACTGCCAGTCGTCTCCCTGATTCACACGCTCGACAGCGAGCGGCTGCTGTCCAGCCTCGAGGCGGAGGCCGCGATCACTGGCCAGCCATGCAACGTGCTGGTGGAGGTGAACCTCTCGCCCGACGCAGCCCGTTCGGGAGCAGCTCCTGCGGACGTGCCGGCGCTGGTCGCTGCGACGGTTCGCTCTCCACATGTCCGCCTGCACGGGCTGATGGGAATGGCAAGCCACCCGGATTCACCAGCCGCCGACGCACGCCGCGATTTTGCCAGCCTGAGAGAGCTTCGGGACCGGCTTGCGGCGGACGTGCCGGCGACGTCGCTTCGCGATCTCTCGATGGGGATGAGCGGCGACTTCGAGGCGGCGGTGCTCGAGGGCTCGACCATGGTGAGGATTGGCTCCGCCTTATTCGAGGGGCTTTGAGCGTCATCACGCGACGTCGCAGAGCGACGAGGTATCGCAAACCGTGGCGGCAGGGTAGCCTTAATGGCAGGTGATCCTGAATCACTCCCCACCGCCATGGAAACACCCGTCTCTCCCGCCGAACTGCGGCTGCACGTCGAGCGGATCGTCAGCCACGCGGAGTTCGAGGATTCGCCTCGACATCGCCACCTGCTGCGATATCTCGCGGATCATTCGATTGCGACCAGCGGGCGGAGCCTGTCGCCGCAGGCGATCGAAGCCGACGTCCTCTCCCGGAGTGCTGGTGGCCGTGGGCAAGCGGTCACGCCGGCTCTCGTGGTGGTGGCCGACGTCCGCCGCAAACTCGAGCGGTATGCGGCTGGTGCAGGACGCAGCGACACCATCCGGATCACGATTCCCCGGGACGACTGCCGTCTCGAAGCCACGCGGCTTCCGCCGCCAAGCGTGGACCCCCTCGAGCACACACCCGCGCCGCCCAACGCGGATCGTTCGGGGGTGATCGTCGTGGAGTTCGACGCCGAGCCCGCCGTTCGGCATCTCGCCATGCCCCTCGCGACGGCGATCGGCGAGCGGCTTGGTGAACTCGCGAGCATCACCGCCACCGTGCGCTCGCGACGCGAGATTGCCGATCGGGGCCTGGCGATCGAGCACGCGGTGGCGGCGTGGCAGGCTGAGGGCGGCGTGCACGGGATGCTGATAGCCTTCTCCGGTGAGCAGGCTTCGGACGCGTCGCTGGGTGCCTCGGTCAGACTGCTTGGGGCCGATGGAGGCGTGGTCTGGACGCTGTGGTGCGAGCAGCCTCTGGGCATGGTCGGCACCGACGATGCCGTACGACTGATGGCCCGCAAGGTGGCGGAGTTCGTGGCTGGCTGCCTAAAAGTTTCCCGTCAACCCTCGTGACCGGCTGGCGTGACCAACCCATCCGCTGCGTCGCAGGATGCGACGCCCTCAAACCCAGCTCGCCGGGGCCAGAATGGCCCGATCAACTCATCTGCTGCGTCGCAGGATGCGACGCCCTCAAACCCAGCTCGCCGGGGCCAGAATGGCCCGATCAACCCATCTGCTGCGTCGCAGGATGCGACGCCCTCAAACCCAGCTCGCCGGGGCCAGGATGGCCCGGCGAGCGTAAATTTAGTCGAAGCGAACCTCGAGAATCTCCAGCTTCATCGTTCCCGCCGGCACGTCGATCGCCACTTTCTCGCCCACCTTCTTCCCGAGGAGGCCCTGGGCGAGTGGGCTGGCGACGTTGATCCGGCCGGCGTCGAAATCCTCTTCACCGGCGCCGACGAGCACGTAGCTCTCCTCGTCGCCGAACTTGAGATCCTTCACCACCACGGTGGCACCGAACACGACCTCGTCGGTCGCCTCCTTGGCCCGCTCCACGATCACCGCCCGGGCCAGTTTGTCGCGCAGCAAGTTGATTTTGGCCTGCAGCATCCCCTGGCTCTCGCGGGCGCCGTGATACTCGGCATTCTCGCTGAGATCCCCCTCGCTGCGGGCGGCGGCCACCCGCTGGGCAAGCTTGGGCATCTCGACCGTTTCAAACTGATCGACCTCGGCCTTGAGCTTGTCGTAGCCGGCACGGGTCATGGGAATGCGATCAGACATGGCTTTCTCCTGGATGACTCGCGAACCGCCTGCGGTCCGCAGTGACGCCGTCAGGCCGACGTCGAGGTCTCGGGCAAGTAGAGCAGGCGACCACAGCTGCGGCAGATGATGATCTTGCCGAGCAACACGTCCGAAAGCATGTTGCCCGTGAGTTGCTGATAGCACCCACCGCAGGTTTGGCCGTCGACGGCGGCCATCCCGTCGGCACCCTTTTGCTTGACGACGCGGTCGTATTTCTCGCGGACATCGTCGGCGAGATCCTTTTCTGCTGTCTGGAGTTCGCCGCGGACCCGCGCGACTTCGGCCTCCAGGCGGCCCGTCTCCGCCTTGACCTTGGCTTCGGCCTCGGCAAGAAGTTTCCTGGCTGCCTCGATCTCCTTCTCAGCGGCGGGCACGGCGGGCTTGAGCACGTCGATCCGCTCGAGCGCCTCGAGGATCTCGTCTTCGAGCACCTTGGTCGCCATCCGGTCGGCGGCGATCTGGTCGCCGAGGGTCTGATATTCGCGGTTGGTTTTGCAGGCGTTGAGCTTGGCTTCGAGGTCGGCGATCTTCGTCTCCGCCGACTTCAGCTGAAGCTGCTTTTGATCCGCGACGACTTTCGCCTTTTTGACGTCGTCGGCGGCAGCCGCTTTCTTCGCATCCGCGGCCTGGACCTGCCGAGTGCGGGCAGCGACGGCCCGCGGGCCGGCAGCGAGTTGTTCGGCCAGATCCGCCAACTGGCGGTGCATGCGGTGGAGCGTGCGGAGCGTTCCGGTGGCGACGGCGACGGTCATACGGATGGATCTCGTGGCGGGGCGACGTCCCGCCCGTGGGACGGAGTTTACCAGACGCGAGGGCCGGAAAAAGACGCGGGCCGGACGCCCTGACGGCGTCCGGCCCGCTGGAGAACTAGGGCCCGCGGCCTCCTCAGCCGATGGAAGGCTCCATGAAGTTTTCCAACTGCCGGGAGCGAACCGGGTGCTGGAGCTTCTTCACCGCCTTGGCCTCGATCTGCCGGACTCGCTCGCGAGTGACGCGGAAGATCCGACCCACCTCCTCGAGCGTGTAGGTGTAGCCGTCGGTGAGCCCATACCGCAGCCGGATGATCTCCCGCTCGCGATAGGTGAGGGTCTTGAGCAGCGCGTCAATCTTGTCACGAAGCAGCCCGTGCGTCGTGGAGGTCGTCGGGCTGGCGACGCCGACGTCCTCGACGAACTCGCTGAAGCTCGCGTCTTCGCTCTCGCCGACGGGCCGGTCGAGGCTCATCGGCTGCCGTCCCATTTCCAAAACCCTCCGGGCCTCTTCGAGGGGCACTCCCGCTGCCTCGGCGATCTCCTCCGGCAGCGGTTCGCGACCGAGCTCGTGGAGCAGCTTCTTCGCCGTCGTTCGCAGCTTGGAGAGCACATCGATCATGTGCACCGGGATGCGGATCGTACGAGCCTGATCGGCAATCGCTCGGGTGATCGCCTGCCGGATCCACCACGTCGCATACGTGGAGAACTTGAACCCGCGGCGGTATTCGTACTTGTCGACCGCCCGCATCAGGCCGGTGTTGCCCTCCTGGATGAGGTCAAGGAACGACAGCCCGCGATTGCGATACTTCTTGGCGATCGAGACGACGAGCCGGAGGTTGGAGGCCGAGAGATTCCGCTTCGCCGCCTCGTACTCGACCTTCAGTTTTTCAAGCATCTGCACCCGGGTGCGGAGCGACCGGGGGCTCTCGAGCGTGGTGAGCATCAGGTCGCGGAATTCCTTCCGCATATCGGCGCGGTCGTCGCAGGAGAGGTTCCCCGCCTTCATCGCACGCAGGTCGGCCTGCAGCCGATCCATCCGCGACGACATGCCGCGGAGGATCTTCACCAGCGGCTGCACCCGCCTGGTGCGCAGACTGAGTTCCTCGACGAGGTGGAGCGACTTGCCGCGAAGCCGTCGGAATCGCACTCGGGCGTCGCGGACATCCTCGGCGGTCGTCTGCGTGCTGATCAGCTTGCGAAACTCCACCCGGCTCTCACTCATCAGGTGGTCCAGCGTCGCCAGGTTGTGCGGCATTCGCGCCTGGATCTGCTCTTTCGTGAGCCGTTCGGTGAGTGACACCTTGATCGTGCGATCGAAGGGGAGCTTGGACTCATGCACCTTTCGGAGCGTGTCGACCGTGGCCTGGAGCGAGTACGCACAGCCGAGGATGGCCCGCCGAAATCGCTTTCGAGTCACCTCGATCCGCTTGGCAAGCGAGATCTCCTCACGCCGCGACAAGAGCGGGATCTCCGCCATCTGGGCGAGGTACATGCGAATCGGGTCGTTGGCCGCGTTCGACGGCGGCGTCGTGGTCGCCTCGTCGCGGCGCGGCTGCGGAGCCGGAGCGGCCGCCACGAAAACCTGAGACGCCGAACCGGCGCGCGGCTCCGGCGGCGTGTCGACGAGCTCGATCCCACGCTCCTCGAGCGCCACCAGCAGCGTGTCGATCTTTTCGGGATCGACCGCCTCGTCGGGAAGGTAGGCGTTGACCTGATCGAAGGTCAGGTAGCCGAGTTCACGGCCGAGGGTGATCAGGCTAGCCAGTTCGACATCGCCGTGGCCCGAGGCGGGCTTGAGCGGAGCGGCCTGCGGGAGGCCAAGGTCGGACGAGGTTACACGGTTCTTCATGCGTCGGTTCTCCTTCACCATCCTATCTCGCTCGCCGGCCGCCCCCCGATTGCGACGGTAGAAAATCCGCCGAATCGACTGCAGCGACGAGTTGGACGCCCTCACCCCTCCTTGGGTTCGGAAGCGGCCTGTACGGAACACGGTGCGACCCCGTCTGGCATCCCCTGCGCGGCCCGCCGTTCGGCGAGCAGCCGCTCGAGGATCTCAGCCTCGGATCGCGAATCAAGTCTGTTGGTCTTCAGTGCCCGGGCTGCGACGTGTGCCTGCCGTTCGGCAACGCGGCGGCGCAGGGCCTCGGTGAAGTGGCCGACCCGCTCCTCGGGGTCGAGGCTGCCCCGGGCCGCACCCGACTCGTCGACGGCGACAAGCAGGCTCTGCAGCACGGGATCAACGAGTTCCAGGAGGAGGTCGGCGAGGGCGACGCTCCGGCCCGAGGCGTGGAGGCGTCCGGCCGTTTCGATCACCGCCCGGCAGGCGGGCGTCTCGACGTCGGCGGGCGTGACTTCCCGGATAATCAGGCCGACGCTGTCGGGCACTCCCACGAGCACCTCGAGAACCTCTCGATCCCACGCCGGGAGGCGGGCGGGACGGACGTGGTCGGGATCTGAGGCGATCGCGGGTGCAGCCGCGTTGCCGCGGAGTTCGAGCATCCGCGTCCGCAGCACGTCGCGGGACAGGCCGAAGCGGCGGGCGAGCCGACCGAGAACCTGATCTTCGCGAAGCCGGGCCTGCGAACCGGCGAGGCTCGAGCGGCTGGCCGCGGCGGCAAGGGCCTTGAGAACGCTTTCCACCGAAGCGAGGGCGGCATCGTCGCCGGCATCGGCCGCCAGGCCCGCCAGCACCTCATCCATCCGGTAGTCGAGCGGGTCGCAGGCTTCCGCCACGAGGGCCTCGAAGGCGTCGCGACCCTGCTCGAGGATCAAATCGCAGGGATCGACGCCGGATGGCATCCGGGCGATCCGCACGTCGATCGGCTCCGCGAGGAGAACCTCCAGCACCTCGTTGGCCCGACGGCGGCCCGCGTCATCGCCGTCGAGCACGAGCACGATCCGATCGGCGTATCGCCGGAGGAGCTTCGCATGCCGCTCGCCGAGCGCCGTGCCAAGCACCGCAACCACGTCGTCGATGCCGGCTTGCCGGGCGGCGAGGCAGTCTGTGTAGCCCTCCACCACGACCGCCCGACGCGACGCCGCCATTGCCTCGCGGGCGGTGTCGAGGCCGTAGAGCATGGAACTCTTGGAAAACAGCGGCGTCTCGGGCGAGTTGATGTATTTCGCAGAGTCGGGCCGGTCACCGGGAAGAACGCGGCCGCCGAAGGCCACGCACCGGCCTTGGGGGTCGCGGATGGGGAACATCACCCGACCGCGAAAGCGGTCATAGTGGCCCGAGCGATCGTCCCGCTCGATGACGAGACCGGCCTTCACGAGGTCGTCGCGGCCGATACCGGCCGCCACTGATTGGCGGAGCAGCCAGTCCCACGACTGCGGAGCGAAGCCGATCTGAAAGCGGTCGATCGTGGCCGGCGAAAGGCCTCGCGAGCGGAGGTAGTCGCGGGCCGCAGACGCTTCGGGAGCGGAGCGGAGGCAGTCACGGAAACGTTCCGCAGCCCACGCCTGCACCGTTCGAAGCGTGGCCTTGTCATCGACGGGAGGGCCGCCGCGGCCGCGTGGCAGCTCAATCCCGGCCCGATCAGCGAGCTGCTCAAGTGCCTCGCGAAACTCCACCTTCTCCATCCGCATCACGAACGAGAAGACATCGCCACCGATGTCGCACACCCAACAGCGGTATGTCTGCCGGTCGGGATTGACCTGGAGGCTGGGGCGGCCGTCGTCGTGCCACGGGCAGAGCCCCGTCATGGCCTTGCCTTGCCGACGCAGGGAGATGTATGAGCCGACCACATCGACAATGTCGATGGCCTCACGGACCCGCTCCTTGACGTCGTCCCGCAGTGGCGATGGGGGCTGGAGCGGCACGAATCGGGCCTCGAAACGCAGGGGAAACCGAGTGACTTTCAGGTGACCGACGCAATCTATGCCTGGTCAAAATCCCGGTCAACGCCAGGAAATGCCCCCGCATTCGACCCAGCTTACCCCGACATGAGCCGTCCCCGGGGCCTATTGTCTTTTGGGCGGCTTACGAAAGCGGGGATCCTTCTTCTTGCCTCGCGAGAGCACGTAGGCCACGAGATCAAGCACCTCGTCTTCGTTGAGCTGGTCGAGCAGGCCCGCAGGCATGAGCGACGCGGCCGACTGGTGGATCGCTTCGATGTTCGAGCGAGCGACGGTAACCACCTTCGTCGCGTCTTCGGGGTCGATGACCAACGTGATCTGCTCAGGCGACTCTGCCACCACCCGACCGGTGAAGACCTGGCCGTCAGCAGTCTGCACCACGCTTGCCCGGTACTGATCGGAGACCACGAGACTCGGCTCGACGATCGCCTCGACAACGTCCTTCACCTGGAATCGACCACCCGCCTGCGTCAGGTCGGGGCCGGTCGCGCCCCCGTCGCCGGCGAAGCGGTGGCAGACAATGCACCGGGCCGCAGCAAACGTCCGTTCGCCGTGGGCGAAGTTACGGCTGCCGGGCTGGAGGCCATCGTTGGCGGCATTCAGGACTTCCGCGACCGTCCACTTTCTCCCGGGACCCTCTGGCTTGGGCAGCGGTGGGGGCACATACGGCTTGCGGATGCCGTTTGCGACCAACGCCAGTTTTTCGGTGTCGCTGAGTCCATCAAGACTCTCGGTCTCGATATTCGACAGGAACTTCTGGAAGCTGTTGCCTCCGCCCCACTCGCGGCTGCGGGCGAACCAGTCGAGGTATGCCCGCCGGTCTTCGACCGTCCACAGCTCCTTCTCCGTCACGGTCCGCAGGACGTAGGCATAGTGGATCTGGATCAGGTCGGAGCGACGCTCGAGCGACGAGCGGATGGCCGACCCATAATCGGCATTTCGCTCGACGAGGCGGCGGAGTTCGTCTTCGTTCGGAGCAAGGTTGGTCAGGTCGGCGGAGTCGGTGGGCGCCGCCAGCATGCCGACGAGCCGCGGCACGATCTCCGGCGCCCGAACGGCCACCAGCACGCTGGCGAGCTGACGATCGAGATCAAACGAGCCGGACGGAAAGATCGGCGAGATCTTCTCCGCGATCCGCCGCTTCACCTCGGCCGGTGGGTCGCCAAGCCGCACGATGGCCAGCTCGCAGGCACGGGCGAGGTCGAGCCGGGCCGCGTCGTCGAGTGTCTCGGGATCGAGGCCATCGAGGGCGGCGAACACCGCCGGCTGATCCGACGGCTCGCCCTGCCGCGCCACGGCGATCGCGGCGGTGATTCGGCCCATCGGTTCGGCGACGGCAAGCGCCATGTCGCGCCAGACCGCGATCGGCTGATGCTCGATCGCAACGCGAGCCGCATAGCGGATGAACCGGTCGGGATGGGCGAGGTATGGGATCGACTTCGCGACGGCGACGGCCGGATCCTCGACCCGACGGTGGAACGCCTCAAGTTCCTGCCGCAGCTGCCGATCGGCGGCGCCGGCTGGATCGTGGGCATGCACCGCGGCGGTCGGTTCCGCGCCCGCATACCGCACCCTGAACAGTTCGCTGTCACCGCCGCGGCCACCGACGGTGAAGTAGAGGCAGCCATCTCGCGCCACCGTGGCGTCGGTCAGGGGCAGGGGAGTGCGGGTCAGAAACTCCTCCTTCCTCCCCACGTAGGTCGAACCCTGGGGCTCGAGGTGGATCGCGTACATCGTCCCGAACGTCCAATCACAGGCGAAAAGTGCCTTTTGGTACTTCGCCGGAAAGGCCGCCCCGTAGCCAAACGTCACGCCCACGGGAGAGCCGGGGCCGATGTCGACGAGCGGTGGCAGGCTGTCGGGATACCACGCTGGCCAGTTGGCGGAACCGCTGCGCCAGCCGAGCTCGCTGCCGCTCGTTGCATGGTTGATCCGCGTGGGCCGGTACCACGGCATCCCGAAGTCCCACTCCATGTCGGAGTCGTAGACAAACAGTTCGCCATCGGTGTTGAAAGCCATGTCGTAGGCGTTGCGGTAGCCGGCCGTCCAGACGTCCCACTCCTTCCCCTCGCGGTCGGTGCTCACGACGTAGCCGCCAGGCGCGAGGATGCCGACGGCGTGGCCGTTGGCGTCCCACATCCGCGGGATGACCTGGTCCTCGTCCCAGTTCGCCGGGAGTCGGCTCGTGGCTCCGGCCGGCAGCGACGTCCGCCGCTGACTCGCCCGGATACCGCCCATCGTCTGCGGCTCGGTGACGTTGGTCACCTCAAACGGCAGCTTGGTGTGGTTGCCGCAGATCACGAACAGCCGCTGGCCATCGGGCGATGGCAGGATCGCGTGCGGGCCATGCTCGCCTGCGCCTTCGAAACTGCGGAGCTTCTCGACGCGATCAGGCATGTCGTCGCTGTCGGAGTCGGTGATGCGGTAGAGCCCACTGCCAGGGCCTCCGTTGCAGACGACGTACAGCGCGTCGAATGCCCAGAGCAAACCTTGCGCGGAAGTGATCGCCGCGGGGATCCGCTCGACTTTCGTGACGCCCGAGCCGTCGAGCGGTGCCGGGGTGATCCGCACGAGCCCCTTCTCGCCCTGGTCGCTGGCGATCAGCCGCCCCTTCGCGTCGGTCGTGAGGCATACCCACGATCCCAGTTCATCCTTGGGCACAGTGAACAGGCGATCGACGACGAATCCCGTCGGCACACGGAACGCCGGGCCGAGGACGTCGGCCGGAGTGGTATCGGGGTCGGCGCCGGCGTCTCGCACCGGCATGCTCGTGACCGGCTGCTCCCAGAGCGTGCGGTCGGGGCCCGCCGCGCGGTTGGGATTTTCCACCTCCGCCATGGCCCACGGGCCGGCGGAACAGATGGCGACCGCCGCGATGATGCCAACGTGCCAACGCATGATTACCGGTCTCACCGACGTCAGGACAGGAGCCGATCGACGCTCTCCAGCAGCCGATCCATCGCGAACGGCTTGCGGATGTAGTCGTCAACACCGAGCATCTCGGCATAAGCCTTGTGACGGCTTCCCTCGTTCGCGGTGATCATGATCACCCGCATCGGATGAGGGCGACTGCGGCGGAGCTTTTCCAACACCAAAAAACCGCTTCGCTTCGGCATCATCATGTCGAGAACCACCAGGTCAGGCTCCTCGCCCTCGGCCACTACAAGCCCCTGATTGCCGTCGCGGGCCACGAGAATCTGGTAGCCGCGAGATTCGAGCACCGTCCGCATCGACTCGACGATTTCCGCGTCATCATCGACGAGCAAGATTCGCTTGCCGGCCTTCCCGGCTGGCGCGGCAGGCGACGCCTCGACCTTCTCGTCCTCAACTCCTACCGCCCGAGTCGCCTTTTTCGCCGCTTTTTTGCCTGCCATGGTCCGAACGTCCTGAGGATTCGTGAAACACCGATTGCGTGTAAAACTCCTACCGGAGCGATGAAAGATCGTATCACGCGACGGTTTCGGGAGCCAACGGACGACGTACAACCCGCTGCCCACCCAGGCAGCAGGCCGCGCCGATCAGGCCAACGGCGGCACCGCAGGCGACGTCGCTCGGATAGTGGGCCGACGTCACCACCCGCTGGATGGCCGTCGCTCCAGCGAGCAACACGAACAGCACCCACCCATGTGGGTAGCGCCAGGCCAGTGCGGCAGCGAGGCCCGCAGCCACCGCCGAATGGCCCGACGGAAAACTCATCAAGTCGTTCAGGTGCGGCTTATCCACCGCCAGCGACCCGTCGCCGAAGGTGCCCAGCCACGATGCCACACTCGCCAAGTCGGCCGCCCGCGGGCGGACCCGCTCGACGGAGACCTTGATGACATCGGCAAGCAGACCACCTAAGTAGGTGGCAGCGATCATCTTGGTGAATGCCCGCTCGCCGGCGCCGAAGCGGCCGGGCATGGGAAAGCGGAGCGTCCGGTCGAGCGTCACCACCGCGATGAGAACGACCGCCGCGCCGAGCGAGTGCCCGGAGATCTCCAGCAGATTGACCAGCCGACCGATCTCACCGGGAACGCGGTGCGCCTTGAACCAGTCGGCGACGGGGAGGTCGATGCAGAACGCCGCGGCGCCGGCGGCGATGAGCCCGGTCGCTGCCGCGAGCAGCGAAAACTGAAACGCCCCGATTGGTCGGCGGGCTGCGGGCACGTGGCGGGTCACGGTCATGGAGGCAGTGTGCCAGACGAGCGCGTTGGCAGTCGAGTGGCATTCTGCCCATGCCGCTGAAGTCCGCCGGTGAAGCTGGGTGAGGGGCAAGGGGCAGTCCCGCACCGGGGGCCGTGTCATTGCCAGAGGCTGCGGTCGAGCAGGCGGTAGTTGATCGCTTCACTCACGTGGCCGCATGAAATCACTTCGGCCGCGTCGAGATCCGCGATCGTGCGGCCGACCCTCAGCACCTTATCGTGGGCTCGTGCCGACAGACCGAGATCGGCGACCGCAGCCCGCAGGAGTTCGATCGCCGCCGGCTCCATGCGGCAGTGTTCGCGAATCTCCCGGCTCGACATCCGGGCGTTGCAGCGGACCTCGCGGCCACTCCCGCTGCCGAAACGTGCTGCCTGCCGAGCCCGTGCTGCAAGCACCGCCTCTCGCATCTGTCCGCTCGACGTGCCTCCGCGCGATGCAGCCAACTCGCGAAACGGCACTGCTGGAACCTCGAGATGAATGTCGATGCGGTCGAGCAGCGGCCCAGAGATCTTGCCCATGTATTTGTCCACCTGCGGCCCGGTGCACTGGCAGGCGCGACGCGGGTCGCCGCGGTACCCGCACGGACACGGATTGAGCGCCGCGACCAGCATGAAATCCGCCGGAAAGCGACTCGTCGACTTGGCCCGACTGATCGTGACCGCCCCATCCTCGAGCGGCTGTCGCATGACTTCGAGCGTCCGCCGCTGAAACTCTGGAAGTTCGTCGAGGAAAAGAACGCCGTTGTGAGCGAGTGAGATTTCGCCGGGCATCGGAATCGAGCGGCCGCCCACGAGGCCGGGCTCGGAAATCGTATGGTGAGGAGCGCGGAACGGCCGCGTGGCCATCAGCGGCTGACCAGGCTGCATCAGACCAAGGGCGCTGTAGACCCGCGTGGTTTCGATCGACTCGGCAGCCGAGAGCGGCGGGAGGATCGTGGGGATACGCTTCGCGAGCATCGTCTTACCGCCTCCCGGCGGACCCACCATCGCAAGGTTGTGTCCACCCGCCGCCGCCACGCAGATCGCCCGCTTCGCCGCCTCCTGACCGCGCACGTCGGAAAAGTCGGTGTCGTAGGTGGCAAACCGATCAAACCACTCATCGACGCGGGGCGGAGTGGGCGGAATGTCGATTTCACCGGCGAAAAACTGGACTGCCTCCGCGAGCGACGACACGGCAATCACGTCGATATCCTCGACGACGGCGGCCTCGGTGGCGCTCGCGGTGGGAACGACGACGCCCTTCAGCGGCCTGCCGTGGAGCCCGCATTCCCGCTTCTGCCGCGCCGCCGCCATCGCAATCGAGAGCGCGCCCCGCG
>Ga0114971_10001680_pt1 | contig 15065 bp, 14 predicted proteins | sample M_140625_MF_Meta_FD_87320 | JGI IMG/M metagenome (GOLD analysis project Ga0114971, IMG submission 87320) | Freshwater microbial communities from Lake Montjoie, Canada to study carbon cycling - M_140625_MF_MetaG | ecosystem: Environmental > Aquatic > Freshwater > Lake | place: Lake Montjoie... | reverse complement strand
GTTGTGTGATCTGGTTCACCGACTGCTTCGCAAGGACCCGGCAGCGCGACCATCGGGTCCTGCCGCATTTTTGGAGCAGCTCGACTCGACCACGGGCGCGGCTGCCTCGAACGGGTTGCTGCGCTGGATTGATATTGGCAGGGCACGGTGGTCCGCTGCTTGTTTGAGCATGGCTTTGGCACTTGGCGCGGGGATATCGCTAGGGGCTGTTCGGGGCTGGCAGGAACGGGTATTGGCACATGAAATGTACACAGGCTCGCTTCCCGAAACCGGTATTGATAACGGTGAATCCGGAGCTGAAAAACTTTCAGGCGAGGCTGCTTTGCGTCAAGCCGTAGAAATTTATTTATCGGGCAGGGTTGAGGGCGCTACGGTTGATGCCGGATTGGTGGTATGTCTTGATCTGGGATTGATGTATTTACAGCAGGAGCGTTGGGACGAGGCCTTGCGGTTTTTCGGGCGATTGGACCAACCCAAGCAGGCTTTGCATTTTCAAGCACTTGGGAAACTGGGTTCTGGAATCGCGCTGGCCCTTGAAAATAAACCCGCGGAATCAGTGAAGGAATTCAGGGAGTTGGGGCCTCTGTGGCGTGATGAAATCTTGCGCGAGCGCGCGTGGCGAAGCGCGCTTGATTTGCAGATTCCACGCAGGCCTGCCCGATTTCCAGGTGGTCCGCCAGATCAGACGCCCTTGAGGTACTGGTTGGGCAAGGCTATAGAAGTGAATCGCAAAAATGGACTTCCCGATGCTGATATTCCACCCATTCTTAAGCGTCTGACGGCCGAGCTGCCGGGGCCCAAAATAGGCACCCCGGCACGCCCTTGATAGCAATCAGTTCGACATGAGTTTCTTCAAAAGGTCTTCATCGACTTTTGCCTTGATGCCAAAGCTCGAACCTTTGGTTTCGAGCTTGATCACATCGAGCAAACTTTCCACTTTCTTCCCGTTGGGCCCGTTCTTGTTGGTGTTTTTGACGAAGGGAAAAAACTTATCTTCGATGGTCTTCCGAAGCGTGGTTGCGGAAGCGCCGTCGGGGGTATGCATGTTCATGGCCACGGCGATGGCGTCGGTCATATCGAGTGTAAGAGACCATGAGTCCACGTTTTCGGCAAACTCACGAATAGCATCCGGACCGCGCATTTCTTTGCGCGATTCGGCTGTAACGAGTCCCACCATCCACGCTGCCTCTCGTCCCGTCATGCGTTCTAGTGCTGTTTTCAATTCACGGGAAGGCTCTTTGCGAATTCCACCCGTCAAACACTCGATGATATCTTCTTTGACATTGCTCACAACGACCGCTTCCTTGCCAATGAAGCCTGCATAAATCGAGAATGCCGGTGTGGGTAATTCCCACAATGTGGCTCCTTCCTCTTGGGTTTTTTTCACGGGCGCGCCGTTTTCCTTGCCCTGTTTTTCAATGGCCTTGGCAATCTTGGATGGTTGGAACTTCCCGCGCGCCACGACCACGAATCGTCCCTTTTCACGCTGGCCGCGTGCTGCTACCAGAACTGATTCCACATCGCGGAATGGATCCACTCCTGTGCTTTCAAGGATTTCCTGAACCATTTCGTTGGTGGAGAGCAGAGTTTTCAGGGCCAAATCCCAACCCTGTGATTTCAGCAAAGCGGAGTCTAGCACCTGCTTTGGGCGCATGGACCATACAAATTCCGCATCAGAAGGTATCATGCGGTCAGGTTCAACCCCGCGTACAGCGGGCAGAACAAGTAACATTCCCACGATTGGGGTAATCCAGCGGGCAAGCATGTTGGTTTCCTTTTCTGTCGTATACCGACGTACTGGTCTTGGTTCAGGGATTGTTACCCGCTGAGAGACCGGACAGATTCAATATTCCCCTGAAATCATCCAGGGACATGGCAGCACGCAGGGTAACAGTGGAACCACGCGTGCTGCTCCGCATGTTCTTCACCGTTGATAGTACAGGCCGATATTCGCGTTTCTGGTTGGCCAGAATTCCCAGAAACCCCAGAGATTGGTTGGACAAATCTTCAATGGATTCGCGCATGGCTGTTGCTGATGGCGCTTCGCCGGCATCAAGTGTAATCTCGAGGCGAAGATCATTTCCTACGAACGCGAGTCCGCCTGATATGGAGCGAACGTTGGCCAGTAATTCTCTAGCCGGACCTTCCGGAATTGCCGCGCGTTCAATGGCTTGTCCAGACACGGCAAACCGGATAACTGATTGCTCATCCAAACCTGTCACGGCTTGCTGGAAATATTTGTTGGAAAGGGAAATGGATGGTTTGGGCATTGTTGAATCAATAATGTAGTCTTTGGCCGGAGAAACAGCCAAGGCACCATCTGGGGTTACAGCCAAAAACACGCTTTTGGCTTTGTTTTCTACTAGAGTTGCCCGGAATATTGTTGTTGTGCCGATGGATATCTTTTCTATTCCATTTTTGGAACTGGCCGAAGAGAGTTTCTGAAGGCGTTCAAGCATGGATATGGCATTCCACGATCCGCGTGCCACAATCATGAGGCGTTCGGTGTCCTTGGCGCCTGCGGCTGTGAGTGTGATTTTTCCCAAATCACGCAACGGATCAATTCCCAATTTATTGAGCGCCTGATTCAGTACCGTTATTTCATGAATGCGCGACTTGATGAGTGGAACAACTGTTTCCTGACCAATGCCAGATTGAATGATCTTGCGAACGTCTATCTCCAAAACGAAGGCAGTGTCCGAGGGAATCAACCTGTCCTGACTACGGCCTTGAGCGCATGCCATAACCAACAATCCCGTCAGGATTATCGTTCTTGTCATGGACTGCGGCCCTCTTTACCAATTGCAAACATAGAATAGCCGGGGTGGTAACTGCGTCGCAAGATACCAAACTCAAACTCATACTTTTTCAGGCTGGTCGAAATTCAGGTCAATCAGGAAACAGCTAACAGGAAAAATTTGAGATATCCCGACTCGGGGCAGGACATGGCAATCGGGTGATCTGGAGCTGCTCCAGCCGCATGGAGAATTCGTGCGTCCCTGCGTTCCTCCGAGGCAACTTGGCCTATCAGATTTTCCAGCATTTCCCTGGAAACTGAACCCGTGCAGGAGCAGATAGCAACTCTTCCTTCTGGTTCTGTCAATCGTAAGGCAAGTGCGATGAGGCGTCGGTAACCACGCATGGCTTCCTCGACACGGTTCTTGGCTCTGGCAAACTTCGGGGGATCAACAATGACCAGACCGTAACGCTCACCCCGGCTTACGCGGGCTGACAAGTCATCGAAAACCTCGGCCTTGTGGAATGTGATTTTGTTGGAAAAACCATTGGCCTCAGCATTTAATGCTGCAATGTCCAGTGCAGACTGGGACTGATCGATGGCTACCACCGATTGCGCACCTGCTGCTGCGGCGCGCAAGGCGAATCCGCCGGCATAAGTGAAGGCATCCAGAACAGTTCGGCCCTTTGCAAGAGATGCTGCGAGGATACGGTTGTCGCGTTGGTCCAAGTAGTAACCTGTTTTTTGGCCTTCCAGCAGGTTCACACCAAAGGTGAGTCCATGTTCTTGAAAAAGAAGCCGTTCCGGTGGTGCCTTGCCGCGGGCAAGCGCATCGATTGGGTCGAACCCTTCAAGGCGCGCCATTTCATTGTCTTGCCTACGGATGATTCCTTCCGGTTTGATTTCTTCTTCCAGAATGTCGAGAATGGTGTCGATGTTTTGACTGATTCCCAATGACGAAATCTGTGCAACCAACCATCCGCCGAAACGATCTACCACGAGACCGGAAAAAAGATCACCCTCGCTGTTGATCAGGCGGCATGCGCCATCCGGGTTCATTAATCCCAGATCACGGCGCAGATTGGCGGCTGTTTGGATGCGATGCCGCCAAAGGACAGGACCGGGAGGATTTTCGCGATCCCACGAGTGGATGCGAATGCGGATGCGACTTTGCGCGTTGTAAAGTCCCCAGCCAACGAAGTGGCCGGTGTGCGAGACGAGTTGAACTATCGCGCCATTGGAAATGGAGGCAGCAATAGGAGCAACGGCATTTGGGAAAACCCAAGGATGCCTTGCGTAAAACAGCTTGCTCTTGCCAGGAAGAAGGGCCACCAGAGGGGCTGATGGCATAGCGGTTGTCGAAGGGATCACCGGGTGCCCCGTTCGAGGGCGCTGATGTAGTTCAGGAAACGATCTGCTGAGCTGCCACTGCTGTTTCTAGCCGCCAGTAAACCGTGAATCCGCGTAATCAGATCGTGGCGGTTAACCGGCTTGGTAATCAGGTCGTCAGTTCCTGAAGCCACTGCACGGTCGATATCTGCGGGCTGGTCCAAGGCGGTAACCATAATCACGCCAATAGAGCGGGTGGCTGGGTCTTTTCTCAGTTTCTGGCAGGCGTCAAAGCCACTGATGCGCGGCATCATCACATCCAGAAGAACAATATCTGGCAACCATTGCGCGGCTTCTGCCAAGACTTGTTCACCGTTATGAACCAGACGCGTTTCGAACGGAAGATCCGCCAGAAACGCCTCGAGAAGTTCAGCTCCCTGAGGATTATCATCCGCGATCAATATGCGGGGTCGATGTTCTTGTGTTGGCATATGGTACCGAGTCTCCATAAGACAAACGTAAGAATACAGGATCTCCGTTTTCAGGGAAGGTCTGCAGGTTACCGCAGGCATTGTACTGGAGGCACTTGGTTTGCCGTCGGAGGGCTGGTTCCTCTTGTCACTGGGCTGATATACAGTGGCGTGATCATCCCGTTGTTTGCGTGCAGCGCATGTTCAGAAAATTGTGGTGTATTCCATGAGGATTGTTATTACCGGCGGCGCCGGGTTTATCGGGTCCCACTTGTGCGAGCGCTATCTGGCGGCTGGGCACCACGTTACCTGCGTGGATAATTTATTGACGGGTGTTGCCGCAAATGTTGGGCACCTGCTCAGTCATCAAGATTTCGTTTTCATCGAACACGATGTGTCTAAACCGCTTTTTCTGGATGCTGCGGTTGATCGGATCCTTCATTTTGCATCGCCCGCAAGCCCCATAGATTACCTTCAGCTTCCCATCCAGACCTTGAAGGTGGGCTCGCTGGGTACCCACAACATGCTGGGCGTGGCCAGAGCCAAGAAGGCCCGTTTTCTTCTGGCAAGCACCAGCGAGGTATACGGCGACCCGGAAATACATCCTCAGAAGGAAGACTATTGGGGCAATGTCAACCCTATTGGTATTCGCGGGGTTTACGACGAAGCCAAACGATTTGCCGAAGCCATGACAATGGCTTATCATCGCACCCACGGCGTGGAAACACGGATCGTGCGTATTTTCAATACCTATGGCAACCGCATGCGTCTCGATGATGGTCGCGTTCTACCTAACTTTATGGGCCAGGCGTTGCGTGGAGAACCGTTAACTGTTTACGGTGCTGGTGACCAGACGCGTAGTTTTTGTCATGTGACGGATCTGGTGGAAGGCATTGTTCGGCTGATGGAATCGGATTCGCCCGAGCCGGTAAATATTGGCAATCCCGAAGAAGTAACAATTCTCCAGTTCGCCAAGGAAATATTGGAGCTTTCGGGAAGTTCGAGCCCGATTGTTTACAAGCCACTTCCGCAAGATGATCCGCGCGTTCGGAAACCCGACATTACAAGGGCCCGCCAGCGTTTGGGATGGGAGCCTCTGGTGAATCGGCGCGAGGGGTTGTTGATCACGCTCGAGCATTTCAAAAAGCGGATTGCTGCAATATAATTTGGATGCAAGTCTTGACTACTGACTCGCAATGAATTCAAGTCAGTAGATCGGTGGTGAAATGCGGGAACCTTACCCGGTGTTTTCATCTCTACATTTTGAACGGATCGTATGCAGGGCAGTTTTTTATTCATTCACGAGGCGACCATGAATCATTGCGGATGCCGGGCAGTGCACCATATCGGCACGAAAACCATCATGTTGGCATTGGCGCTGGTAATGCTTGCGCTGATGCCTGTGCGTTCTTACGCGCAGGAAGCTGAGGGCGATGCTGCCCCTGCTGCGGATAGCCACAAAGGGGGCGAAGATTCGTTCATCGTCCACTCGATGAAATCGGCTGGTGTGGGTTGGAGCTTGCTGATGAGCTTCATTTCGATTGGCATGGTTGCCCTTTCAGTCTTTTTGCTGATGGAGCTTCGCCTTGGAGTTGTAATTCCCCCGGATTTTGTCGAGGAGTTTAACAATGCGATAGAAGCTAGGCAGTTTCAGCAGGCTCAGCAGTTGGCGAAAGATAATCCTTCGTGGTTGGCGAAGTCCCTCGATGCGGCCCTTCCCAAATTGCAATTTGGCATGGACGAAGCATCTGATGCCGCCACACGCAAACTCGACGAAGTACGCGCTTCCAAGGAACTGATTATTTCCTTCATGGCTGTTATTGGCCAGTTGGGGCCATTGCTTGGTCTGGTTGGAACGGTATACGGCATGATCAATAGCTTCAAGAAGCTTGGGTCTGCCTCGGGTAATGTGAACACCAATGCCTTGGCTGGTGACATTTCTCATGCACTCGTGGTGACGCTAATGGGCGTGGGTGTGGCTGTTCCGGCCATTTTCTTCTTCACGTTTTTCAGCAAGCGATTGGTTCAGATCTCCACAGAAACGAACAATACAGCAGCAGACATGATTTCCCGGGTTTACAACGCCATGCGCAAGCCTGCTCCCGCGCAGTCTGCAGCAGCACCTGCTCGTTAGTCGTGATTTGGCACAGAAGTAATAGGCAGCGTGTGGAGGTATCAGAATGAGTCATGGTGGTGGTGGCGGGGAAGTCGTCGAGCCCAACCTGACCCCGTTGCTTGACTTGGTCATGCAACTCCTGATGTTTTTCATTATTTGCGTGCGGTTTGTTACCGACCAGGTGAAGGCCGAAATTCAAGTGCCGGATAATCAGGAGGCTAGGCGCCCAGGCAAGACCACAGATTCCCCAATCATTTTGAACATGATTGCTTGGGATCCGACGGTGACCCGATTTATCGGACCCGAAAAAGCCAGCCTGAAGGCTCAATTGGGCGATGCGCGATATCTTGAGGTGGAAAGGCTTTACAACCTTTTCAAGGGGAGCGCCAAGGAAATTGCCATTGCGAATGAATCGTTCAAGCCCGGTGAAGCGATGGTTGTGACGCAGGGTAAAACCGATCCATTGTATTTGCGTAAGGGTGGTCGCCGCAAGAACTCAGATCGCATCAACGATGTTTCCGGTTGGCTTCGTGACGCCTTTCAGGAACTTCCAAAAGATGCTGAAGGCAACAAGGTTGTGAAAAAAGTCCGAATTCGGGCCGACAGAAATGTTGAATATCAGGACGTTCATGCATTGGCCGAAGTGTGCCGCCAAAATCAGTTCAAGGAACTGACCTATGGCGTGATGATTCCCACTCCGGGTGGTAAATAAGTTTTCCCCATGCGTGGGGAATTGTGAAAGGTTGAGGGGGCCATGGCCCAGCAGCAATTCAAAGTAACGCTCAAGAATCCAAAAACCGGTCAGGTTTTTGAAGGTTCGCTTATGGGCGAAACAGAAGCCGCTGTCAGACTAACGGCTGAGCAGCGTGGTCTTGAGATTCTGGCGATTGCCCCATCAGGGCAAGTGCCAGCTTCTCAGCCGTCTGGTCAATCGCCTGCCATAGCACCGCCTCCGCCACCATCAATTGCCCCAGCTATTCCGGCAGCAACACAAAAACTTCCTCCCTCGGCACCAACACCGCAACCTCCGCCTTTGGCCGCAACACCATCTTCAGTGGGTGCATCGCCTTCAACCAGGCCGTTGCCGGCAGTTGCTTCGCCATCACGTGCTTCGGTATCCAATGCTCCCGCTGCGGCGAATTTTGCTCCAGCGCCAGAAAGCCATAGTCACAAAAAGGGCCATGGGAACAAGTTCCCCCCGATGGCAGAGCCAGCTATTCCCATCACGCCCATGCTTGACATGACGTTTCAATTGCTGTTTTTCTTCATTATGACATTTCAGGCTCCCGTTGGTGAAGAGACCGAAATTCCGTTCAGTCTTCCGGCAGAAGAAAACAAGCAGGCATCTGCTGCCAAGCCTCAGGACAAACCACCCGAAGATGCACCCCCAAAGTTCGAAGCTGATTTGACGATTACTTTGGTGGCCAATTCTAATGGCGATCTCAGAAAGATCGAATTTAAGGGGACTGGGGTGTCAGGGAACTCCATTGATATTCCCGAGGAGCGGCAAGGCGCGCGAGATTATTTCGCCAAAACCGTTGGACCGGAAATCGCCAAGAGCCTAGAGCCTGCATTCAAGCTTCATTTCGGTGAGTCCGCTGGCGAAGCCAAAGGCAAGGACGGGATCAATATAAAGTTTCAGGTGTACAGCTCTGTCCGCTGGGAATTTGTTTCCAGAGTTATCGATTCATGCAGGCACGTCGCGAAGATCACCACGGGCGATCCAAGCAAGGCTGTTATTGCTCTGCAAGGGCCGCTGGGACAGAGCAACTAATGGCCTGCCCGATCTTGGGGGATGTGATGTTGAGCCTCCTAGATCAATCGCGCACTGCAATGAAGTGTGTACTTGCTCTGCTTTTGAGCCCTCTTTGTATCAGCGCACAGGTCGTTTCCCCCGAACCGAGTCATGCTGTTGCCTTGTTCTTGGGCGGCGGCATGGGAGATGGTATGGCTTCTGTTCGCTTGGCCATGGGATTGGAATGGGGCGGTGAACGCGGTCTTCAGTTCTGGAAAATAGTGCCTCCCCTTGGTGTTAAACCAGAAACAGTCATTCCTGCTGCCCTAGGCCAAATTTCCGGAGAAGCCGATGGCGGTATCTGGCGTATGCTCTCTCTCTTGCATGTGGGGCATGGATATGAGGCTTACGAGTTTTTTGATGGCAGCAAAGTGCCGGTGCTTTTAGATATTCTCATCGATCAGGCTCGCGACAAAAAACCTATTGAAGATGCTGAATCGGCTTCTTTTCTCTACACGCTTTCTCAGGCGGGGCGAACCCGAATGGAAGCCTTTGAGAAACATGCAGGGCCTATCCCTACCCGAAGCGATCTGATGAATCGCCCGGCCCAGTGGCGAGGAAAGGTTGTCAAACTTCATGGTCACTTGCGCAGGCTTAGGGCTTTGCCAGCTGACATTGAATTGCAGAAGTTTGGAATTGGACCAAGCTATTACGAGGGTTGGATTTTTCAGGACCAGTACGGTGCCCACCCCGTGTGTGTGTTGGTGACATCGTTACCGGAAGGATTGGTACCAGCGGAAAACCTCAATGTGGAGGTTGATTTCGCGGGTTTTTTCTACAAGGTTTACGGATACGCCTCTGCTCAAACCAAGCAGGGGGACCGGGTGATGCGAGAAGCGCCCCTTCTCATCGGATCGGGTCTGAGGTTGAGGGCAACTTCTGCTCCACCTCCGGTTGATGGAGGAGCATGGACGCGTGACCTTTTGCCGATATTTATTGCGGTGATCATGGGCACCATTGGTGTGGGCATGCTGATGAACTGGTGGTCCAATCGATCCGACAAGGTAACTAGGGCGCGATTGCGATCGGTTCAGGATCGATCACGCTCCAAGCTGGATGTGAAAGATGTTTGGCCAGCAGGAAACCAGTTTCCCTTTGGCGGAGAAAACGGAACCGGGCACGGTTCTGGATCGTCCAAGCAGTAGGGAATGTGGAAAAGCTGTGTTTAGGTGCTTTCAATCGCCTGTGGCATGAATTAGAATAGATAGATCTGTTGTTGAGGGAGGATCAAGTCATGTCATCCTGGATGACCGTGGTGATTGCTGCTGGCTCAAGCCTCCTGTTGCACCTTTTTCTACTTGGTATTCTTTACGTGACGCCGAGTCCCTTGGCAGATGAGGCCAAGGAAGAGGGCGGTATAGAAGATGCCGTGGCACAAAAGCTGGAACAAAAGAAAGAAGATTTTTTTGAAGACGTGGGCGATCCCGACAGAGATTTGGCTACCAACGATCCCATGCCCTCCGATGACAAAGATAACGTAGCGGCTCCAGTGATGGAAAATGAACCTGTTGGTTCAACTGCCGACGCCACACCAGTCATGAACGACGCGTCGATCCCCCCTCCTCCCGGCGTGAATGCTGGCGCCTTTGCTGGCCTCCAAGCCGAAGCTACTGGAGACTTGGGTGGAGGTGTGCTGAACACCGGGGGCATGAGCGGTGCACTCGCGGTTGGCGGCATTGCTGGCCGTTCGGGCGGTGGCAAAAAAGCGGCACTCACGATGGGTGGAGGCAGTGAAATCTCCGAAGCTTCGGTGGCACGTGGATTAAGGTGGTTGGCCAATCACCAAATGCCAGATGGATCTTGGGCCATGGACACCCATGTGTTGCCCAACGGCAAGGCTTGCGGATGCAATAAGGCTGGTAAGCGTGATAGTCGCGTGGCTGGAACAGCCTTTGGATTGCTTCCCATGCTTGCGGCAGGCATCACGCACAAGCCCAACAGCGAGAAGATCGATGAGAAAGAGGAAGGCGGGAAGGGTGGTAAGGCCGCTTACCACGCGCAGGTGCAGAAGGGGTTGAACTATCTGATCGCCAAGCAGGACAAGCGAACCGGTGCATTCAGCAGCGAACCGTACAGTCACTCACTGGCCACTATTGCCATGTGTGAAGCTGCGGGAATGACCTCTGATCCGCTCCTTCGTGCGTCCGCTCAAAAAGCCATTATTTTTGTTCTGGACTTTCAGGATCCCAGCGGCGGTGGCTGGCGTTATAGCCCCAAACAGGCTGGCGACACATCTGTAACGGGCTGGATGTTCATGGCTCTCAAGAGCGCCCAAATGGCCGGATTGCGCGTTGCTCCGGAACGATACAAGCTGGTTGAGCGGTTCTTGGATTCCGTTATGGATTCGAAAACTGGTATCTACGGTTATGAAAAGGCCGAAGGTGGTTCGCCCGCCATGACTGCCGTTGGTATGCTCAGCCGGCTTTATCTGGGCACACGTCCGAGTAATGAAAATCTGCGCAAGGGGGGCGAATTCCTGAAGAAGAACCCGCCAGCAGCCCAGATGGGAAACATCTACTACCTGTATTATGCCACTCAAGCGATGCACCACATGGGAGCCCAAAACGATTGTTGGGACACGTGGAATCTTGGTCCTAATAGGAATGGCAAAAACGGTATTCGTGACCTGTTGATTGAAAAGCAAATTGGCGGTCCGAAGAGCCCACCTAATATGACGCACATGCGTGGTAGTTGGGACCCACTGGGAGGCGGTTTCACCGATGATGGGGGCCGTTTGATGATGACTTCATTAGCGCTGTTGAGTCTGGAAGTTTACTATCGTCACTTGCCGTTGTACATGAGTGAAGCAGGCGCAGCCCGGTAACGAAACAGACAGTTAGTCTTCACGGCTTCCCGTATCGTCTTCAACAAGCGAGCGGCCAAGCAGAGTTCCTGCTGTGGTCGTTTGCCAAAGTGGCCCGTTCTTTTCGGCCAATTGATCCTTCACAAGCCTGTTCAAAGCTTTGTTCAAACGAACCTCGGGCATATTGAGATGATGCGTCAATGCCGATGCAAGGCATTCAATTTCTGAATCGCCCCTGATTTCATGGTGCCACAGATGCACCAAAATAAGCCTTGCATCCAACCGTTCACGGATTTTGATGGAGGCTCGCCAGCGGGCGAGCAATCCTTCTTGGGGTGCCAATAGAAAAGCTGTTCCGAACAGGGCCAATGCCGCGCATGAAGTGGCAGCCGTTGTACTGGCATCGATGGCCAGCGTTGCAAACCTGCCTGTCAAGGCCGCACCCAATGATACTGCTACGGTGAAGAGCAAGTAATTGGTTAGATTTCGCGATAACAACCATGCCGTTGCACCCGGGGCTACCAGCAAGCTGACCACCATAACGGTTCCCATGGTTTCAAACGCCAAAGTGATGACACAGGTTGTCAGTAGAAGGAGAATAGAGAGGGCTCTATCAGGTTTGAGGCCCATTGCGTGGGCTCCCGCGGGATCAAAAAGGATCCAGTGAAGATGGCGCCAGTAGGCAGCTAGGTAAAAACCAATGAAGCCTAGCGCAAGGGCCATGCTCCAAGCGACCCTTGGCCCGTAGTCGTGCCCGTCAACCATGAGTCGATCTAGCGGAGCGAGGTCCAGATTTCCGGTAACAACCCGATCTAAGTCGATATGTGCTGATTTGGGAGCCAGGCTGATCAGAATGATGCCAATGCTGAAGAATGCTGGAAAAATGAGCCCCAACGCCGTTGCCTGATTCCCACCCAATTGTTTTGCAAGAAATTCCACAAGCATAATGGCAAAAAGGCCCGATGCGACGGCGCACGGAAAAAGCCACGGTGAGCGACTGGAACCAAGCAACCAGAAACCAGCTCCAATTCCTGCCAGCAAGGAATGTCCGAGTGCATCCCCCATAAGTGCCTGTTTCCGCAACAATGCAAGGCCGCCGACGATTCCGCAGGCAGTGGCGGTGAGGCAACCCAAAAGGAGCACTTCCCATTCAATTGGCAGCATGATTGATGGCTCCTGTTGCCTTCGCTCTGGAACGTGCCAAATAACGAAAAGCCAAGGCCCCAGCAGCGCAAATGGAACCGGCCAACACAAAAACCGGTCCGGTGGGGAGGCGTAAGGTGGAATCTCCATGGAAATGTTGAGCCAGAGATTCGAGTCCCATCACCATCCAGGGTGCCGATGCCCCCAACAGGCCACCCAGAAGCATGGCCAATCCAGTTCCAGGCAAAAAACGCTTAGTCAGCACTCGGGCGGTAACGGGCAGGCAGACCAGCAAAGCACTCACCAATGCGACACCAGCCACAGGCAATCCAGCCACAATTCCCAGAACTAGGATTGTGTCGAGCAGAGGGGAAGTGGCCATATTGGAGGCTGGTGTGGTTTGCCGCCATACCGGGTCGAAGCAAAGCGCTGTAAGGTCGCGCCACCGTGAGGCAGCAAATACCAGAGAGAGTGCTAAAACGAGAGCAATGACCATAACATCCGACCATACCAACGCAGCAGTCTGGCCAAATAGAAACGCTTGAAGGTGGCCTTGGGAACCAGGCCTGATGGATTGAACCGGACGTGCCAGCAACATTCCCACTGCGAAAAAACCGGAAAGAACCAGAGCCAGACGGGCATCAGGCTTCAGGCGATTGCTTCCCCGTCCCAGTAGGTCGAGTATTGCCATGCCAGCCATTCCTGCAAGGCATGCTCCAATACCGAGAATGGCGAAATTCCGTGAGCCTGTTAATCCCAGCATCAATACCAGACCCGGCCACGCCGCGTGTGACAGAACATCTCCCAAAAGAGCCTGATTTCTGGCCAAACTGAATGAGCCCAAAAGACCGTAAAGAATTCCAGCAAGCGCGCATCCAGCGATAACGGCGAAATCAGGCATCGGTAGCCATGCTCCGCGGGGCTGTGTTGCGTTCGTCGAATCCCACACGGGCTCCGAAGGTTCGCCTGAGATTGGACTCGGTCATGCATTCGGAAACAGGACCGTCGGCGATTTTTCTGACATTCAAGAGTATTGCTCTGTCGAATCGCTCCGCTACCGTGTGCAGGTCATGATGCACGACAATCACGGTGCGGCCTGAGTCTCGCAAGGAGGTGAGAGTGGCAAGAATTGATGCCTCACTCGCGGCATCAACACCCTGAAACGGCTCATCCAACAGAAATAATTCAGGTTCTTGGGCCAAAGCGCGGGCAAGGAGCACCCTTTGCTGTTGACCACCTGAAAGCTCACCAATGGATCGCGATGCCAAATCACTCAATCCTACGGTTTCCAAAGCGGCTTTGGCGCGTCGGCGCTGCTCGCTTCCCATCGGACGCCACCATGGTAGAGAGGTGTAGGTGCCCATCGTGGCGACATCGAGAACGGTGGCCGGGAAATCCCAATCGAGGCCAGAGCGTTGGGGCACATATGCCACGTGACGGCAAGCTTGTGCAAAGGACTCACCCATAATCCGAATACGGCCACTGATGGGTTGCAAAAGACCAATGACAGCGCGAATAAATGTCGTTTTTCCAGCGCCATTGGGGCCGACTACAGCGCAGAGGGTGCGGCGTGGCACCACAGCATCGATATCCCAAAGGACTGTCCTGTCGCCCAGTACGACTGTGACGTCTTCCACATCAAGCGCAGGGGCTGCTGGATAACGTTCAGGGAGCATGTTTTGCCGTTCCCAATGCAGCAACCATCAAGTTTGCATTGTGGCGAAGCATTCCAGCGTAGGTTCCTGCGGAAGTGCCTGGTGGTCCAAGACTGTCAGAGTAGAGTTCACCGCCAATTCGGAATCGATCCGGGCCAACAAGCTGACGCAGTTTCTCCACAGTGCGCGGAGATACCGAGGATTCTACAAAACCGGCCGGGATTTTGGTGCGGGTAATCAGATTGGCAAGTTCCCGAAGGGTGGATTCGGCGACTTCGGTTGCGGTACTAATACCCTGAATGGCGTGGACTTCAAATCCATAGTCTGCTGCCCAGTAACCAAAGGCATCGTGGCTGGTTACCAGAATTCGATTTTCAGGTGGAATTGCCGACAAGGTTGCGCGCAATTCAGAATCGAGGTTTGCTAAAGATTGGAGAAGCTGCTCCTCCCGCGTGGCTATCTTTTCCGCATGTTCGGGAAACACCCGCCTGAGTGCTGCAGCGAGGTCAGGAACTGTGGCACGCCAGAGGGATGGTGAAAACCAGACGTGTGGATCGACCTCCTCGCCTTCCCGTCTCAAGCGGGCATTGTGGTCACGGATCAGAGGCGTTGCGAGGGAGTGAATACGATTCGGAGTTTGTTACTCCAGGCCCGCGATCAGGTCTGCCAAGCGCCCTTCAAGGTGCAAGCCGTGGTGAACAATCAGGCGGGCTGTATGAAGTTGGCGGATGCTTCCAGAACGAGCTTCGAAAGTATGCGGGTCAACACCTGGCCCCATGAGGGTTTCAACAGGCACATCGGGAGGCAGCAGCGAGCGAACAAGGTCTGCGGCCAGAGTAGTGGTTGCCAATATCCCATGTTGGGGAGCACGATTGCAACCGGCAAGGTTGATGAGCCCCAGAAGCAACATCATCCATCCAATGCGAATAATCATGTTGTTAGGCTAGCCTAACATGCGGGCTTAGTCAAGCCTAATGGCCATTACTGACTCTCGAATGCTGACTTCCAAACTTGAAT
>Ga0114971_10001679_pt1 | contig 15069 bp, 13 predicted proteins | sample M_140625_MF_Meta_FD_87320 | JGI IMG/M metagenome (GOLD analysis project Ga0114971, IMG submission 87320) | Freshwater microbial communities from Lake Montjoie, Canada to study carbon cycling - M_140625_MF_MetaG | ecosystem: Environmental > Aquatic > Freshwater > Lake | place: Lake Montjoie... | reverse complement strand
TCTGCATTCTTACGCGCCCGCGCCCACTTTCCATCACCCAACTCACTCAACGGTGGATTCTTTCGACCTATGCCAACATAGCGAGTGATCAGGCCGCTTTGTTCCAAGGGTACATAAAGCCGCGCCTCGTTTGCAAAATGCAGCACCAACACCTGCTCCGAAGTTCCCTCTCGAGGAATGTCTCGTAGCCCTTCATAACGACCGATTCCATGCTCAAGATGAACCACCAGTTCACCTTCGTTGAGTTCAGAAAAATCCAACATCCCACGCGTCAACGCCTCAGTCACTGGTCTACCGCGCATCCGTCCCCCACGCAGCGAACGCCCCAACAAATCAGCATCACACAAAACCGCCACGTTTGCTCCAGGACACACGAAACCGCCGGGAATCTCGCCCTGCAACCACACCAAGGAATCCGAGAGGCCTGCCGGTATAATCTCTTGTAAACGCTCAGTATCGCCTTCGTTACGACAGAACAGAAAGACTCGCCATTTCTCCGCAAGCCACTCAGCGAGTTGTCGAAAGAAAAGCTCCCGCTTGCGCTCATCCACAATAAAGTCGCCGACGTCAAAAGAATCGAGTCCCGTGGGATAGCACGCCGTTTGATGATTTTCCGTACGAGAAGGAGCCCCCTCCGTCTCGGGCGCGTTTCCTGTCAGAAGGAGAAACGCGTCTGCACCAGGCACTTCGCACACAGGCAAATCATCCTCGCGCAAAAACGCATCGGAATTCACCACGCGATCCCGAGGCGCAATAAGCTGCACCAAAGGCAGCAGACCGGCTTCCGGAGCGTCAATTCCCACTAGGGTGCATTCCTCCAACGCCTCCACGGAACTCTGCGAATCCAACTCAAACGCCCGGATCGACTCGACTTCATCCCCAAAAAATTCGAGCCGCACCGGACGCAAATGCTGGTAGCCGAATATGTCCAAAATCCCGCCCCTCACCGCAAAATGGCCGCGCTCTGCCACGCGTGGAACCAGTTCGTACCCTTCTTTCTCGAGCTGTGAAAGGACAGCCTCCCGCTCAATGGTCTGCCCCTTTCGAAACTGCAAAGACGTGCGGCGCAGTCCTTCCGGATTAGGAACCTCGGAAAACAAACTAGCCCTTGTTAGTACAATACATTCGCCGGGGTGCGGCTCATCCTGAAGTTTCGAGAGCAGGGAGAGGCGCTCAGCAACGGCTTCAGGGTCGGGAATAGCCCCCTCTATGGAAGCGGCGGATGCTTCCGGGAAAAAAAGGGCGTTGGGTAACCAAAGCTGGAGTGCAGAAAAAAGGCGCTCTTGGGCAGAGGAATTCGCACAAACCACCCAAGTCCGGCCGGCATGGGTGCTCACAAGAAGCGCGGCGAGCAGCGGATGCGCTTCGGGAACCGTGTGTTGGAAGGCGGCGGGCTTGAGACGCCGCTTTCGGGCAGCAGTTTTGCGCAGCACCTCCTGAAACGCAGGTGCGCTGGAAAAGGTATCAAGAAGAGAGGCGACGGCCATTAACAGGCTGAGCAATCTAGCGGAATACGATGGGGAATGCTCGGAATTTCGTAGTTTGTCATTGGCTCACGGGCGTCAACACGTTAAGTTGATAAGTCATGAGGCTCCCCAACGTTACAAACTTTGCCTACGTCCTTGTTGCGACGGTTGCGTTGTCATCACTCACACCGCTCATTCCTGTCTCTACCGCATTAGCAGACATTCAAGATCCGCCACTCCGCGAGCACGGAGCTATTCGAAAGCTCGGACGTGGCATAGGAAATATCACAACCGGCTCGAGCGAAATTCTGAACGCAATGGATGTGACCCATCCTACCATGAGCAGTTCTGGGATCTTCAGTTACGGCATCGTGTTGGGAGTCGGAAGGACGCTGATGCGTTTGGGGGCAGGAATTTACGAAGTCACGACCTTCCCCTTCCCTTCTTATCGGGGAGGCTACAAGCCCGTGCTTCCACCGACAACCCCCTGGGTGAAAGGTGGCTACGAGGAATTTCCGCCAGAACTTGGATTTGATTCCCGCATGAGTTATACGCGGAATCAAAATTGGAATTCAAGGATGCCGTGAGTCAGCGGCATTCTCAAAGCCAATCGCGTCACTCTGACCCGACCACTCAAGAATCAGAGCTGAGCCTCCAAATCGACAGCATTGCCTACGGAGGGGCTGGAGTGGGACGCTCTGGAGGTAAGGTTTATTTCGTTCCATTTACGGTTCCAGGCGAGCAGGTTAGCGTCAAGGTAGTGCGCCAACAGAAACGCTTTTGTGAGGCCCGTCTGCTCTCGGTGGAAGTCGCAGCCGCAGAGCGAGAAGAACCGCGCTGCAAACACTTTGGGATCTGCGGAGGTTGCGCCTACCAGCACGTGCCCTACGCCCAGCAGCTCCTTTGGAAAGCCGACCAAGTGAGGGAACTTTTACAGCGGGTGGGGCGCATTGAGAATCCACCGGTTTTACCCACGGTCCCCTCGGCTGCCGAATGGGCGTATCGCAACCGGATTCGTGTGCACTCGGATGGGAGGCGTGTGGGGTTTTACCCGAAATTTGGGCGGGAATTAGTCGACGTGGCGGAATGTCCCATCGCCAGTGCTCCTGTGAACCAAGCGCTAAAAGCTTTGCGCAAGACACACCCCGAGGCGGGTGAATATCCGTTATCGGCTCGTACTGGGGTTCGTTTTTTTGAACAAACCAACGACAGCGCGGCGGCGGAGTTATTGCGCGTTGTGGACGAGGTAATTCTGGAAAAAGACGTCACGCTTGAAGACGACTTTGCGTTGGTTGACGCCTATAGCGGCGCGGGTTTTTTCGGGAGACGCCTTGCGACTCGTTTCGCACAAGTAATTGGGATCGAGACGCATGAAGGTGCCGTTGAGGCGGCGCAAAGACGCGCTGGGCCGACAGAGCGCTATGTGTGTGGGGACGTCGCAGTGCATTTGGGCCCGGTGCTTGAGGAACTTCCTCGCGCCAGAACAGTGGTGCTACTGGATCCTCCGGCGTCCGGCGTAGAGGCGCGCGTCACGGACTTGCTCACTGCGCTGCAAGTCGGACGCGTGGTGTATGTTTCATGCGATCCTGCGACGCTCGCCCGAGACCTCGGTGCGCTGGTGAGAGGGGGCTACCGACTCAGCTCAGTGACGCCACTGGACATGTTCCCCCAGACAGCCGACGTGGAGGTTGTCGCCGTGCTTGAGCCGATCGCAACTGGTAGGTAGAGGGATGCTAACGGCGATGAGCCCAAGTCTAGTGTTTGGGCTGAGGTTGACGGATCAGAATGCAAGTTTCTGGAAGCGTTTGCCCTCCAGAAGTTGAGAGCCGTGTCCAAACCATCTTTTTTCCTGAGACCAACTTCATAAACGCCTCGCCACCTCCAGCACGATTACGCACCTCAAACTGCACACGCGCCCCCCCGTCCACGACGGTTCCCATGATGGACGGCGCCGCATTGTCGGTTCGCAAAACAGAGTCAATCTGATTGCCGCCACTCAGAATCGCGGAATGGTAGCCTTCGACTCGGTCACCTTTGCGGACCAGATCCAGCTCGAATAGTGCTTTTTCAGAGTCAGGGGCGATCCAAAGGCCGGTGAAGTTTCGGCTGGCGCAGGCGCTGAGAAAAAAGCAGGCGATGCAGGCGATAAGGGGAAGGAACAGTCGCTTCATTACATCTTATAAAGACATCACTCAGCGGGAAAAGAAAGTCTGTTTAAGATAAGCATAAATGATCAATTTCGAGATGCGCCCTGACAATTTTACTAGCCATGAACCCCACTAACATTCAAATCCGCGCGGCAAGCTGGTATGCGGTGCCGATCCAACTACGGATACCACTAAAATTTGGAGCAGAAACGGTGACCAGCGTCGTTTGCGCCCGAGTGTGCATCGAAGTAGAACGCGCTGACGGGACGCTAGCGAAGGGCTGGGGCGAGACACCACTCAGTGTGCAATGGGTTTGGCCATCGTCGGTGGCCTACTTGGAACGACTCAACGCACTAGTTGATTTTTGCAATCGGCTTACTCGAGCGTACGCAGATTTTCGAGCTTCGGGCCACGCGTTTGAAATCGGACATGCCTTCCTTCAGGAAGTCCTTCCGACGCTCCTTCACGAAGCAAACGCGGCACTCCCTGCCGGCGTTGATATTCCGCATCTCGCGGCACTGGTATGCGCCTCCCCTTTCGACCTCGCGCTCCATGATGCCTATGGCGTCGCCCATGGCGTCCCCACGTATTCCACCTACTGCAAACCGTGGATGGACAAGGACCTTTCACATTATCTCCAGCCCGCAGAAGACGCTCAAGGAGTGCATTTTCACGGTCTTTATCCGGCTAATTTTTTCCGTCCAACCCCCGAAACGCAGCTCTTGGCGTGGCACCTCGTCGGCGGTCTGGATCCCTTGGAGAAGCAGGATCCGGGCGCAGGGGAAGTGAAGGACGGCTACCCCTCTACGTTGTGCGAGTGGATTGATCGCGATGGCCTGCAAGCGCTCAAAGTGAAATTGCGCGGAAATGACGCAGCATGGGATTTTGAACGCCTGCAGCGCGTGGGCGCCATCGGTCTAGCGCGAGGCGTCCACCTCTTCACCGCCGACTTCAACTGCACGGTCACCGACCCCGCGTACGTTACGGACATTCTAGCCCAACTCCGTGCCCAAGAGCCAGCCCTCTGGGAAAAACTCGCCTACGTGGAACAGCCCTTCCCCTACGATCTGGAAGCGCATCCTATTCCAGTGCACACGGTAAGCGAAATGGTGCCCCTCTTCCTCGATGAAAGCGCCCACGACTGGACCCTCGTTCGACTGGGACGCACGCTGGGCTGGAACGGCGTCGCCCTCAAGACGTGCAAGACCCAAACTGGGGCGTTGCTCAGCCTCTGCTGGGCTCGCGCTCACGGGATGCAGCTGATGGTGCAGGACCTCACCAACCCAATGCTGGCGCAAATTACCCACGCCTTGCTTGCCGCACACGCTCCAACACTCGCTGGGGTAGAAACCAACGGGATGCAGTTTTACCCAGATGCCTCCGCCCCAGAAGCTGTGGTCCATCCCGGTCTGTATCGCCGCAACAACGGACACATCGATCTCACCACGATCAAGGGAGCCGGTTTCGGCTATCGCTTGGAGGAAATCCCGCGCGATTTGGGCGTTCCACAAGCCTCCGCGGCCCGACAAGAATAGGCGAATCGTAATTTCCATGCTAAGAACGCTGTGCGTAGTTGGTGGAACCTAGTCCGTCTATGGCTCCTCTGACTCAAATAACCCTAGCTTTTTTCCTTGGTGGCACTTCGCTAGTCGCCGCCCCGGATAAAACCGAGCACCGCTGGACAGTCCGCGACTTTGACGGGGTGCTTTCCGTTGGACTGGAGGGACATCGCAACTTCAATCGCGGGCGCGACCACTTCAAAGCGGTCTGCGCTAGTTGCCACACCCTAGGCAAGTTTGGCGGCGGCCAAGCAGTCGATTTGACACGGCGCGCCCTCACTTACACCCCGGAAGAGCTGCTCTCCAAAATGCTCGAACCCGCCCATCACTCGCCCTCGCCCGTGCGCCAGCTTAACGCCTTTCTCCAATCTGAGGTGCTCGATCTGCTCGCTTTTGTACTCAGCGGCGCAGATGCTAAGCACTCTTTCTTCCTCAACCCCTGAGCGCCTCGGTTTCCTTGCCCACACGTTCTATGCCGCGTTTAGACAAAATATCCCTATCTTTCCTTCTCATCTGCTCCAACGCAGTAGCCCAAACCTTGGAAGTGACCGCACCAGTGATGGCGCCGCGCGCGACTTCAGAGCGAGAGCCCGTTGGCACACTGATGACTTTGGAACACGCCTACGACATCGCTGCGGCGTCTGACCAGTCATTGCGCATCGCATTTATCGAAGTGAGCAAGGCCGAGCTTTTACCCAGAAGCGCACTGACAAAAATCATGCCGCGCGTGTCCGGAGGAATAGGTTATGAAAAAAGCTCCACCACTTATTCCAGTTCCCAAGCGAGACACAGTGGAACCGCACAGGCGGACCTCACTCTAACTCAACCGCTGCTCGATATGACCGTATTTCCCGCTCGGCGTAAGGGAGTCTTGGCTGTGGAGGCAAAGCGCCTCGCACGGCAATTTACCATTCGGGAAACACTTTACGGCGTGGCATCCGCCTATTTTGGCGTCCTCAAGGATGAGCGCATTGTGGCGGTGAACAAACAGTCTTTGGCTCTGGCGCAAGAGCAGCAAAATCTAGCTCAGAAGCGTGCAGACGTCGGAGAGGTGACTCGCTCAGACGTGTTGCGGGCACAGGTCAGCGTGGAGACGGCGCGCCGCGTATTAATCACAGCGGAGAACACGCTGGAGCTGCAGCGCAATACGTTGCGCAACATCCTGAATTTGCCCCCCGACGCTCCTTTGCGTCTGGCCGAACCGTTGCCCTACAAACAGGATGTGCCTGCCTTCGGCACCTTGCTGGCAAGTGCTTATGATCACCGCGAAGACCTGCGCGAACGCGAACTTGTGGTTCAACAAGCCGAGCAAGCAAAGCTTGAGGTTCGCGCGCAGTACGCGCCGACAATCGTGGCCAACGGCGGTCCGACCGTTACAGACTCTCCGCACGCTATTCCTGGAAGCCGGGCAACGAATTGGTCGGCGGACATCGCGGTGAAATTTCCCTTTTTCACCGGGGGCCAGCGAGAGTTGGACTTAGTCAATGCGCGCCTACTCATCGATCAGGCCGTGTTGGAAAAAGAACTTTTAAGCAAGACCATCGAGGGACAGGTCAAGCAAGCCTGGCTAAACGTCCAGACGCTTGAAGGTTCGCTGACCGCTGTCAAGGCTCAGGTAAAGGCTGCGGAACAGGGCTACGCTGACTTGCAAAACCAGTACAGCGCGGGCACCGCCAAAAGCGTCGACGTCCTCTCCGCTCTTCAAGATTTGAGTTCAGCCCGGTTGGATCTCACCTCACTGACTCTGGACTACGAAGTGGCGCTGCGCGGGTTGGAACAGTTTAGCGGCACGTTTCAAGACCTGCGTGTGCGCCAGTTAATGGAAAGAAAACGGTAACCTCAGAAACAGCACCCTTTAACAAAAGCGGTGAAATTGATTTCTCGCACACCGGCGCCCCAAACAGTGTGTGACATTCGCCCCTTATTTGAATGAAACGTTTTTTACTAATAGTCCTTTTACTCGGCGCTGCCGGAGGAGGTTGGTGGTATTTTATCAATAAAAAAGCTGAAACGCCCGAATACAACACGGAGAGCGTAGCGAAGGGCGACATCACCCAGATTGTGACCGCTACGGGTTCGCTCAAACCGGTTATCAACGTCACCGTAGGCTGTCAAATTTCAGGCACCATCGATAAGCTTTTCGCCGACTTCAATTCCGTGGTGAAGGAGGGCGACGTGCTCGCTAGCATGGATCCCTCGACCTACGAAGCGATTGTGCAGCAAGCCGAAGGCGAACTGGCCAACTCCAAGGCCACGCTGGAACTGGCTGAAATCACGGCCCAACGCAAAGAGGAGCTACTAAAACAGAAAGCAGCCTCCCAAGCCGACGTGGATACCGCCAATGCAACACTCCACCAAGCCCTCGCGGGGGTCGCAATCAAGGAAGGCGCGTTAAAGAGGTCGCGCGTCGACCTCAGCCGCTGCACCATTTATTCGCCCATCGACGGAATGATCATTTCTCGAAGCGTGGATGTTGGCCAAACCGTGGCGGCCTCGCTGAGCGCTCCGAATTTGTTCACCATCGCCAACGATATGACCAGCATGCAAATTGTCGCTTCCGTTTCGGAAGCTGATATCGGTATGGTCGCTGAAGGCCAATCCGTAGAATTTAACGTAGACGCCTTCCCCTACACCCCCTTTAGCGGGATCGTCGAACAAATCCGCAACTCGCCTGTCACTGTCCAAAGTGTGGTGACCTACGACGTGCTCGTGGCCGTCAAAAACCCAGAGCTCAAACTGAAGCCCGGAATGACCGCCAACGTCTCCATCACGGTGGCACAACGCAAAGATACTCTGCGCGTCTCCAACGCAGCGCTGCGCTTTCGCCTACCGGACCCCGCTCCTACCGGAGAAAAACCTACCTCGGGTAGCCGCCCCTCTGGAGGGCGCTCCAAGGGGAATCGCCCAGAGAGGAAAGTCCATGTGCTCAAAGCAGAGGCCTCATCCCCAGTTCCCACGCCATTGAAACTGGGAATTTCGGATAATATTTTCACAGAGGTTATCAACGGCATATCGGAGGGTGAAGTCGTCGTCACCGGCTTAAAAAACCCTTCCGCCAATGGCGCTAACGGCGCTCCAAAGCCGCCCACAAATCCCTTGGGTAGCCCAATGCGCACGCGTTAGCCTTGCCGCCTCCCCAGATCCCGATGCCGCCGGTTATCCAACTCGAACACGTCTGGAAGACGTACCGTTCCGCAGATGTTGAATTGCACGCGGTCCGCGACGTTTCGCTTGAGATTGAGCGAGGTGAATTCGTGGCGATCATGGGCGCGAGCGGTTCGGGGAAATCGACGATGATGAACATTCTGGGGTGTCTGGACAAACCGACGCAGGGTCGTTTTTTATTGGACGGGTGCGACGTCTCCACCTTGGATCGGGACGGACTCGCGGACATTCGTAATCAGAAAGTGGGGTTCGTTTTTCAGGGATTCAACCTGTTGACGCGCACCTCTGCGCTCGAAAATGTCGAGTTACCTATGATGTACTCCCGAGGCTCGCTCGGTTCCCGTGAAATGCGTAACCGAGCAGAAGCGGCGCTGGCCATGGTGGGACTCTCCAACCGTGCAGACCATCATCCCAACCAACTTTCCGGCGGGCAACAACAGCGCGTGGCCATCGCCAGAGCGTTGGTAAATCAACCGGCTTTGTTATTAGCGGATGAACCCACTGGCAACCTCGACAGCAAAACATCCATTGAAATCATGGAGGTTTTTCAAACCCTAAACGAGCAGGGCATCACTATAGTGATGGTCACTCACGAACATGACATCGCCCAGTACAATAAACGTTGCATTGTGATGCGCGATGGCGTGGTGCGCAGCGATTCTCTCGTGGTAGACAGGCTTGACGCCAAAAACCAGAATGCTGCCCTGGAAAACGCATGACCGCGCTAGCCACTTTCAACCTCGCTTTACGTGCCCTCCAGCGCAACAAGCTGCGTTCCCTGCTCACGATGTTGGGCATTGTCATTGGCGTGGGAGCCGTTGTCGCCATGGTGGGCATCGGCAACGGAGCCAAAGCGCAGGTCGAAGCGCAAATCGCGACTCTAGGCCAGAACGTCATCCTGATTTTTCCTGGTAGCTCGTTCAGCGGCGGCGTGCAATCAGGCTCCGGCGGGGTGGGAACGCTTAAACTGGAAGACGCAAAAGCCATTGCCGACGAGGTTCCAGGCGTAGTGGCGGCTAGCCCAGGCACTCGAGTGACCTCACAGCTTGGGTTTGGAAACCAAAACTGGAGTACTTCCGTCGCCGGAGAAGCTCCCGAGTATTTCGACATACGCCAGTGGGAAATCGTCGAGGGCTCAGGCTTCACCGAGCAGGATGTGCGCGCGGCCTCTAAGGTCGCGGTCATCGGCGCCACCGTGGCAAAACAGCTCTTCGGCGAGGAGGAGCCCATCGGCCAAATCATGCGCGTGCGCAACGTTCCGTTCCAAGTCATCGGCGTTTTGAAGCCCAAGGGAACCTCCATCATGGGCTCCGATCAGGATGACGTCGTCGTTGTCCCCTACTCCACCGTGATGAAACGCCTTAGCGGCATCACGAATCTTCGCATGATTTCCGTGCAATGTATCAGTGAGGAGCGAACCCAGGCGGTTGTGAATGGAATCACTGATTTAATGCGACAACGCCACCGCCTGGGACAGGACCGTGAGAATGATTTTATGGTGCGTAGTCAACAGGAAATCGCGGAAATGGCGACGGCTACGTCCAAGGTCTTGCGCCTGCTGCTCGGAGCGATCGCAAGCGTCTCTCTCGTAGTAGGCGGCATTGGAATTATGAACATTATGCTCGTGAGCGTAACCGAACGCACTCGGGAAATCGGGATCCGTATCGCGCTGGGTGCTCACGGGTCGGACATTTTAAAGCAATTCCTCATCGAGGCGGTGACGTTAAGTTCGCTGGGCGGTTTGATTGGGATTATGCTGGGACTGGGCACCTCGACACTGCTCTCCCGCTTTGCTGGCTGGCCGACGCTCACTTCAATAAACGCCATCATCATTGCCTTCCTTTTTAGTGCTGCTGTTGGCGTTTTCTTCGGACTTTACCCCGCGAAAAAAGCGGCGGCGCTAGATCCCATCGACGCCTTGCGCTACGAATAAGTGGATGAAACTGGCTGCCCCTCCGCACTTGCGGCGCGCGCACTGAATCGTTAAATTGGTATTGTATTAGTAGTTTTCCAAACACGGACAACCTTCGTTTCCCCGCATCACTTTTATGGGCCACATCTATAACAACATCATCGAAACCGTCGGCCGCACGCCGTTGGTCAAACTCAACCACGTCACAGCTGGTTTGGAGGCTACCATCGCTTTGAAATGTGAGTTTTTCAACCCGCTGGGTAGCGTGAAGGATCGCATCGGAGCGGCGATGATCGAGGCTGCCGAACACGAAGGTAAAATCAACGCCGACACCGTGATCGTAGAACCCACTAGCGGCAACACCGGGATCGCTCTCGCGTTCGTTTGCGCGGCAAAGGGTTACAAACTGATTCTCACCATGCCCGAGACCATGTCCCTCGAACGCCGCACTTTGCTGGCGATGCTCGGTGCCCAACTCATCCTCACCCCCGGCGCTGAAGGTATGAAGGGTGCCATCGCCCGCGCCGAAGAACTGGTGCGCAATACCCCAAACGCTTGGATGCCCCAGCAATTCAACAATCCGGCAAACCCCGAAATTCACCGCAAAACAACGGCCGAAGAAATCTGGAATGACACCGACGGAGCCGTGGACATTTTCATCTCCGCAGTCGGCACTGGCGGTAGTATCACGGGGTGCGCCGAGGTGCTCAAGGCCCGCAAACCCAGTCTCAAAGCCATTGCAGTGGAGCCCGCGGATTCGCCGGTCATCACGCAGACGATGCACGGTGAACCTGTCAAACCCGGCCCACACAAAATTCAGGGCACAGGCGCCGGCTTCGTCCCCAACAACCTGCACCTAAACGTACTGGATGAAGTCATCACTGTCACCAATGACGAGGCTTTTGCAATGGCGCGCCGTCTCGCCAAAGAAGAAGGAATCCTCGCAGGAATTTCCTCCGGCGCCAACGTACACGCCGCGATCCAAGTGGCCAAACGTCCCGAAAACAAAGGAAAGCTCATCGTGACTATCGCCTGCTCGACAGGGGAACGCTACCTCTCCACCGCCCTAGCCGCAGAAGCGCGCGCCGCAGTCGGAGCGTAAAAAGTAACCCCGCTAACGCGGTTCCGCCATGAGTCCTTCGCTTCCCACTCCTCCCGCCGCCCGTGTCTGCATCCCGCTCATGCTGACGCTCTGGCTGGGGGCGTGCGCGAAAGAAAAGGACCGCACCCACGTCGTTCGAATCAGTGTTCTACAGCAACGACTCGCCGTGTACGACCTCGGTCACGAGGTTGCGCGCTACACAATTTCCACCTCAAAGTTTGGCGTGGGCGATGTTCCCGGGAGTAACTGTACTCCCTTGGGTGCGTTAGAGGTGGCCCAGAAAATCGGTGCTGGCGCCCCCTTGGGGATGAAGTTCAAAAGCCGCTGCCCCACTGGCGAAATAGTGAAGGTCAACGCGCCGGGCCGAGATCCCATCGTGACTAGAATCCTTTGGCTGAGAGGACTCGAACCCAAAAATGCGAATGCCTTTAATCGGATGATTTACATCCACGGCACGCCCGAGGAATGCCGTCTGGGAACACCTTCGAGTTTTGGCTGCATTCGGATGCGCTCCAAGGATGTAGTGGCTCTTTACGACCGATTGGGTAAAGGCGCGCGTGTGGAAGTTTTAACCACCGCGCTCCCGAAAACTCAACTATTTAAGGCGTTAGAGAAAGGCCCCGCGGAAGCTGCCAATGTTACCGCCCAGGCTCGCCTAACCACGGAAAGCAGTAACTAACAATCGGTTACATACCAGTGCCGCTTAGCGCGTGTACGCGCGAACACGATTGATCCAGCCGGGTAACCAGCGTTGTTCGCCCCTTTCTGGCGGAGCATTATGAACTCGGCGAGTGAGCACGACCACCGCCGATTGCGCGAAATCCGAAACCTCTCCCTCGCCCGACATCTCTTCCAACACTTGTAACAGTCCCCAACCCCGGCCCTGATACCGCTCGGTCGGCTTAGTCCCCTCCCCTTTGAAGTTAACGTAGTCAATCAGAGCAAAACGCCCAGCCTGACTCGCCGCAAGCCTATCAAAACGCGTGCGCACCATGGCTCGACGTTCTCGAGGCAACGCCTCGAGCATTCCTGGTAATGCTCGCTCCAAACGTTGAGCGAGAAACAGGCTTTGCTGAGGGATCGTTGCCGCCAACAAGCCGCGTAATTCCCGCATTTTTGACGACGCCGAATCCGCCTCAAAAGCAGCCCGAGTCGGCCAAGGACACGGCATTCCCATCACCACCCAAGACGGCAGGCGCACTCCGCTCTCTTTCAAAAATTGGAGCAACGCAGGAAAGCTCTCCTCAAAGGGCCCCTTCGCGCCTGCCGGGTACCAAATAAAGTGACCAATTCCAAGCGAGGCAAAGGCCTCTCCCGTGTTCCAAGCCGTCAGGCCCTCAACTTTGCCGTCCGCTTCATTTTGCCAGACCCGTTTACCGACAACCTCCAAGTCGGCTGGAGAAAGCGGCGGCAAAGCAAACAATCCAACAGCGTAAACAAGAGGGGCGATCATGTTTCAGTTCAAAGGGCAGCCACCAAGCCGGCAACCCTCGTTTCAGTCTCAGAAGCGCTCGAAAACAGGAGGAGCTTCAAGCGATAATACCCTGTTCCAAGTACGTCCATAAGACACATCGGATCACCAATACCCCCCGAGTCAAAAACATGCGCGCTACGCTCGACTAGCCAATTATCGGACGGACACCACACGCTTAGGCTGGAGCGCCCGTGAGTCCCGGCGGCAAGTCCGCCACCCCGGACGCGTTCTCAGTACGCGCCGTCCGAAGAGGCGGCGGCTGACTCGGCGGGCGCGGCGGCGGCGTAGGCGGGTTCTGTACACTACCCGTGTCCATAATTTCACGAATATGGGAGCCATCCAACGTCTCATATTCCAGCAACGCCTTAGCTATCGCCTCCAGCGTCTCACGACGCGCAGTGAGCATTTCCTTGGCCTGCTGATACGCGTGAGCGCACAAACCGTGCACCTCGTGGTCAATTTGTTGCGCCGTGGCTTCCGAGTAGTTGCGACCGTGCGAGATGTCGCGACCGAGGAACACATGTTCTTGATGTTCGCCATATTCGACCATGCCCATCTTGTCGCTCATCCCCCACTCGCACACCATGCGGCGAGCAATGTCTGTGGCCTGATTAATGTCACCTCGAGCGCCGTTAGTGACATCGCCAAACACGATTTCCTCCGCAACTCGGCCGCCCATAATCATCACGAGGCGATCCAGCAATTCGTTTTTACGCTGGGTGTATTTGTCCTCCAAGGGGAGGTACATCGTGGAACCCAACGAGGGCCCACGCGGAATAATCGTCACCTTGTGTAGCGGGTCGGTGTGCTTGAGCAGTAGACCCAAAAGCGCGTGGCCCGCTTCGTGATAGGCCGTGTTTTCTTTCTCCTTGACGCTCATCGCTAGCGAACGACGCTCCTTGCCCCATCGCACCTTGTCGCGAGCCTCCTCGAGCTCCTGCTTCGTGATTCCCTTCAATCCGCGACGCGCCGCCAACAAAGCCGCCTCGTTGATCACGTTCGCAAGCTCCGCGCCCGAATAACCCGGGGTACCGCGTGCAATCACCCCCAAATCCACATCTTCCGCCAACTTCACTTTCTTCGCATGGACCCGCAGAATTTCTTCGCGCCCCTTCACATCCGGCAAAGAAACCGTTACTTGCCGGTCAAAACGGCCCGGGCGCAACAGCGCAGGATCCAGCACATCGGGCCGATTGGTCGCCGCGATAATGATCACCCCTTCTTGAGTATCAAATCCGTCCATTTCCACTAGCAACGCATTCAACGTCTGTTCGCGCTCATCGTGACCGCCGCCCATTCCATGACCACGATGCCGACCCACCGCGTCGATTTCATCGATAAAAATCAGGCAAGGCGCATTTTTTTTGCCCTGCTCAAACATATCTCTGACCCGACTGGCCCCCACGCCCACAAACATTTCCACAAAATCCGAGCCTGAGATCGAGAAAAACGGCACGTCTGCTTCGCCTGCAATCGCCCGAGCCAGCAGCGTTTTTCCCGTTCCTGGGGAACCCACCATGAGCACGCCCTTTGGAATGTGGCCGCCAAGTTTTTGAAAACGCTTCGGGTCGCGAAGAAATTCCACGATTTCCTGCAACTCATCCTTGGCTTCCTCGACTCCGGCTACGTCCTTGAACGTAACCTTGTTCTTATCCCGACTCATCACCCGAGCTTTCGACTTCCCAAAGCTCAATGCGCCCCGCCCCGCACTGCGGATCTGTTGCCGAAACAAAAAATACAGCACCAACAAAAACATGGCCACCGGCAGGAACCCCATGACCGTGGAAGCCATCACATTCGTGTCCGAACGAGGATTTGCCTCGAGATCGTGCTCCCGGAGAAAGTCCCGAAGATTTGTATTATACTGTAAGTTGACCTGCGTACGAAAATGTTCGCTAGGGGCGGTTTCTTCAAATTTGGCCCAACCCTGAATGTGATCATTTATCGCTCCCGCCTCGCTAACTAATTCCAAGGGTTTAGTACGATCCACCCAGTTATTCTCAACTGCCTTGTGAAACTTTGAATAGGGAACTTCCGAGGTGGTTCCACCCGGCGAGCGATACATGAAAGCCCCGCCGATGAGTGCAGCTGCCGTGGCCAAAAGCAGCAGGGCACGCCAGTTAAACTGAGGGTCGCCTCCGTTGCCTTGGTTGCTGGACCGGGGACGCTCTGGAGTGTTGCGGGGTTCTAAATCTGACATAAATTTATTTTCCTGAAATTCACCAAGGGGCGGAAGATGATCCG
>Ga0114971_10001678_pt1 | contig 15071 bp, 14 predicted proteins | sample M_140625_MF_Meta_FD_87320 | JGI IMG/M metagenome (GOLD analysis project Ga0114971, IMG submission 87320) | Freshwater microbial communities from Lake Montjoie, Canada to study carbon cycling - M_140625_MF_MetaG | ecosystem: Environmental > Aquatic > Freshwater > Lake | place: Lake Montjoie... | reverse complement strand
GGTTGCCGGTTGGCACTCGTCGCGAGACGTGCCCCGGGAAGTCTGGCTGGCAGCCACCAGCGTGGGCGTTGGATTGCTGGCTGGTTTTCTGTGGTGGGCTGGAGCCCGTGGCCGTGGACATTCCTATGCTGAGCCCTCGGTGCGTCCGGTCTCGCGTCGAGGCCGTCAACAAGCCGGCCATCCTGCAATCGACTGGTCGAGCGTTCGCGCTGCTACCGAAGACTCGCTGTACGACGACGAGGAAGCGACTCGCAGTCCAGAATATTCACAGCCCGACACACACGCGTCGCTTCCTTCAACAGACCGCAGGGCCGCAGCATGAGTCGGTGCGCATCGATTCTTTTACGAGTTGTGCGGGGAGGCTGCTGTGCAGATGCCGGCTCGCTTCGCTTCCGACGATCCGCGGCGTTGGCTTTCGTGCTCAGTGCGGCCTGCATGGCTCATGCCATGCGATGTCCATTCCTTCTGGCCGACGAAAACAAAAGTGCTCTTCTGGAACCCGCTCCTGCCAATCACACCGGGGTCGCTGCCATACCCATTGCGGCGATTGCGCCTGGGGCCGCCGACACACTCCTGGCACCGGTAGCCCTTCAACGTCCCGTGGTGTCTCGTCCGATCGGCTCGGCCAGCGGGCCTCTGCAGCATTCCTTTGATTGGAAGGTGATCGGCGTGGTGGCCGCTGTGTTTGCTGCTGTGGTCCTCCTCAAGATGTGCGGAAAGCGGCGAGCGTTGACGCTCCCCCCCGATGTCTTCGATGTGCTTGGAGAGGCCTCGTTGGGCGGACAACAGACTGTTCGAATCGTGCGTTTTGGCCCCAAGACGCTTCTGGTCAGCGTGTCGTCCGCCGGGTGCCACACGCTCTCAGAGATCAGCGATCCGCAGGCCACCGCCTGCATCGCCGCTGCCTGTCGAGGCGTTCATCCGCCGCTGCGTCCGCGTAGCCTCGCTCGCGTTGGGCCTCGCTCGCTGCCCACTCCACTGGCCAGGCCAACAGCAGAGCAGGAGGTGGCATGAGTCTGCTTTCTCGCACCGCCGCTGTGCTGGCTGTAGTCCTTTTGCTGGATGGTTCGCTTGGGATAGCCGCCGAACCTGCTGCCGAACAACCTCCGGCAGAGGCTTCTTCTCCTCCGCTGGCCACTCCGGCGGCCATTGCAGGGGCGGCCATTGCAACTCCGATCCCTGCTGACAGTAGCACCGATGCCAGTTCGAGAGTCGCTGGAATGGTTGGCAATTTGATCGGCAACCGCTCCCTCGATGCGACGCTGTCGGCAGCCCTTCTTTTCGGCGTGGCCAGCCTGGCTCCGGCCGTGCTGCTGATGACCACATCGTTTGTGCGGATGTCGGTCGTGCTGTCGTTGTTGCGGCAGGGGCTTGGCACACAACAACTCCCCTCGAATCAGATTGTTACATCGCTGGCGATATTCCTTTCGGCCATGGTCATGTGGCCTGTCTGGACCACTGCCTATCACGAGGGCGTCGAGCCCTACCAGCAAGGCCGCATCGAACTCTCTGCGGCTCTGGACAAAGGCACGCTGCCGATTCGCCGCTGGATGGCCACGCAGATTGAACATTCCGGCAACCGAGACACGATGCTCCTCTTTCTCGAACGCCATCCGTCAGCTCCCAAGCAGATCAAAACGTACGACGATGTGCCAATCGAAACACTCCTGCCCGCCTTCCTTGTGAGTGAACTCGAAACGGCTTTCTCGATCGGCTTTCGGCTCTTGCTGCCTTTTCTCGTGCTCGACGTGTTGGTGGCAACGCTCGTGGTTTCGACGGGGCTGGTGATGCTGCCGCCCACGCTCGTGTCACTGCCGCTCAAACTGCTGGTGTTCGTGATGGCCGATGGCTGGTCGCTTGTGGTGCAGTCGCTGCTGGACAGCGTGCAGGCCGTGGCAACGTAATCCTGCATTCGGCATGCGAGAGAGCAAAGGGAGACTCATCCAATGGGCGACAGCGATCTGGTGGAAGGCGTGCGGCAGGCAATCCTTTCGGGTGTGCTCGTCATTGCACCGCTGCTCGTGGTTGGCTTTGTGGTTGGCACGCTGATGGGCCTTGTGCAGGCTGCCACGGGCATCCATGAACCGCTCGTGGGGCTGGTGCCGCGTCTTGTTGCAATGGCCGCGGCACTCGTTTTTCTGATGCCATGGATGTTGGAACGGATGGTGGATCTGGTGCGCAGTGCTGCCAGCTTGCCCTAACAAGATTCTTCTCTCAACTCTTCCCAATTGATCCCGATGGATGTTTCGATGCTGCCCTCTGACTCAACTGCGCTGGTGGCTGCGGGCGTCTGCGCGCGTGTGGCGACTACCGTGGGCGCAGGCGGCTTGTCGATCTTTCCAGGCGTGTCGTTCCGGATCCAGTTGACGCTCGTCGCAGCGCTCTCGATCGTTGCGATACCCGCAGCGGTAGCCGCCTCAACCACGGCAGCCCATCCGGCAACCATGCCGTTGGTGCTCGTCCTCGCGGGTGAGGCACTCGTTGGACTGGCGATCGGCACGGCAGTGGCATTGGTTGTCAACGCCGGGGCCTGGGCCGGTGGAATGCTAGGCAGCGTGTCGGGACTATCGTGGGCCGACGATTTCGATCCCGATGGAGACGTCCAGTCGGCTGGCATGGCGAGGCTGGCGTGGTGGATCGGATTGGGAGCGTTTCTGGCAGCCGGCGGTCACCATACGATTGTGGCCGGCTTGATCGACAGCGTGCGGCTTGTGCCCATTGGCACCGTGTGGGGCGATGGCGTGCTGCCTGGAAATGTGTTTCCCGTCGAGGGCTCATCGCTGGCATCACTGCTCATGCTGATCGTGCGGATTCCCTCTGTCGCGCTTTCGCTCTCGCTCTCGCTGGCGATTCCAGCTCTGGTGGCAGTGATCGCCTTCCATCTTACCAGTGCCATCTGCCTGCGCACGATTCGTTTCGCACCCGGAACTGGACTCTTGCAAGCGTTGGCGGCGCTGGTGCTCTTAGGGGCAGTCTATACAGGCGCTGATGCGTGGGCAGGCGGGTTTGGAGCATTGATGCAAGGCCCGATTGCAGACTGTTTTGATTGGTAGAGAGATTCCACGATGACACGTTTCACGCACCGGCCCATTACCTGCGCGGCCCGCACCGGAAGGAGCGAGCAGCATGCCTGACGCTTCCGAACGTTCGATTCCGGCCACGCCTCGCCGGCGTGAGGCGGCGAGACAACAGGGCTCCATGCCGATGGCCGCGATCTTGGCGTGGGTGGCCACAGTCGCCGCAGCCCTCCTGTTGCTGCCGCACTGGCTGCGTACCGCCCTGCCGGCTGCGGCCGACCTAATGCGGCAGTCGCTCGCTGCAGCTATCCGAGATCCTTCTGATCTTTCCATCGAAGCGATCTCCCCCGCTGCAATCCTGCCGGTGTCACTTGTGCTCCCCACGGCGGCGTTGGTGCTCGTAGCTGGCAGCGTCGGCCTGGGCGTGCGTTTTTTTCTGGACGGCTCTGCCTGGAGGCTTGGCCGCGCGGCGCCTGCTTTGGATCGCATCAATCCACTGGCGGGTATTGCTCGAATTGTCTCACTTCAAACGCTCTGGTCGATTATTGGAAATGCATGCGGTCTAGCGGCCTTGGTCGCGGTGGCCGCATGGTCGGCCACGCCGCTATTCTCGCTCATTGCGTCGGCGGATCCCGCACCAGAATCCGGTCCGTGGATGGCGGCGGTAGGCCGCATGCTCCTGCCGGTTGTGGCCACAGCCGGAGGACTCGCGGCCTGCCAATGGGGCCTGGCGAGGATGCGTTTTGAAAAGCGCATTCGCATGACGCCGGACGAATTCAAAGACGAGTCTCGCGGTATGCAAGCCGACCCCAAGATCCGACTGCTGCAAAGAAAGTCTGGATAGCCAAGCCCGATGAGGGCCTGTTAGTTGCTGGGCACTTCGTAGCCGTAACGGTCGATGAACGGCTTCCAGCGACGCGCAATGTCGCTCACGATGCGAGGGTCTTGGCTGTAGCTGTTGGTGCGGTAACGCTTCATCGAATCTGCCTGCTTTTGAAAGCGGCTTTGCACGCGATCAAATTCGCCGAGTTGGAGTTGTTCGTACGCTGCCCGCATGCCTCCGACTGGATCGGCCACAAGATCCTCGTAGCGGATTTCGTACAGGCACCCCGGGGGCAGGGAGACTCTGTCTCGCTCAAACGCGGCATACATCTCCTCGAACGCCGCAAAAACATACCGCTCGAGCGTGTCGCCCGGATCGACCTGCAACGACTGCACCTTGTGGAGCGAACGCCACAGCCGCATCGTGGAGGGAAACACAACAAAAGGATCTCGTACCACGTGCAGAAACTTCGCACCAGGAAACATCTCGGCAAGCACGGCCATCCTCGCGGTATGCGGCGGGCTCTTGAGCGCCGGCCGACGCGAATCTCGCACCGACAGCATCTTGAGAAAATGTCGCACGGTCAGCTTCCACCTCAAGATGTCTGCCGACGAGAGCTTTGTGATATCCAGCGCCTCGGGTTGGTCGGAGGCATCCAGCGGAAAAGCCATGCGGCGGTAGGGCGAAGGCGCGCCCAAGTTCATCAAGGCAAACTCATCCTCTTGCGGACGGTTCCACCCGGCTGATACGTCGTCCATCGGTCGCTTCGAAGGCACCATCCAACCCAGCATGGCAGTGGCGAGTTGTTCGGTCAGTAAAAAGTGCCCCGGCGCAAAGCACTGGTATGTGGTCGGGCAGCAGAAGCGGTCGTCGAGCATCAGCATCTCGTGCATGAGCGTGGTGCCCGATCGCCAATGGCCAACGATAAAGAGCGGTGGCTCTGTGGCCTTTGCTTCGCGGATCTGGCGGCGAAATCTTCCAGCGGTGAGGGGTTCTGTGAAGGAATTCACTGCCGCAAGACCGGTCACCGTGGCCATCAGGCCCCAGCGAGAGAACGACGCACGCGACCCCCGCTCGGCAATCAGATTCAGCCACGTGCCAATTGGCATGCCGTGCCAGAAGCGGGGCGTCCACCAGGGATACGTGTGAAAAGTTTTCTCGCCAGTGAAGAGGGAATCCGGCTTGCCATTGGTCTTCGTCATGTGGCTATCGTACTCAAAAGTTCTGCGTGCGTGAGGTGACTTCGTCGGTTTCGGCCATGCGGGCTGGCTCCAGCACATGCTGCATCGCAGCGGCCACGGCTTGGACCGATGGCCGACCCGTTGTCCGAAAGGTTTCCTTGCCATTGGGAGCTACCACGAGCACCGTTGGGAAGCCTTGAATCCCAAGGGCTCGGCAGGTGTCGGCGCTGCGGTCGGCATCCACCATCACGCAGATGCACTGCCGCGAGAGTTCGACAATCTGCGGGTCGAGCAGAGCTCCCTGCATCATCTCGGAGGAAAAGCGGCACCAGACCGCCCTAAAAACCACCAGCATCGGTTTGCGTTCCGCTCTCAACCGCTGGCATCCCGCCTCGTAGCCCTCCACGTATTCGATGGTGGCCCGCGAGGAGGAGGCTCTTGTGGCAGCCCAGAGTTTTTCGGGTGCGAGCAATGCCGAACCGTGTCGCTGGATTGGGCGGGCTGCCTCGTCGCGTACGTCGCATCCACAAAAAAGTGCAGCCAGACAACCGGCCATCAGGAGGTGTGTGATCGGGGGCACAGATGTGCTTGGGGGCGGTCGCATGATCGAGTCAGAGGCTTTTTCAGGCATCGTCTTTGGTCGTTGGGCTGTTGTGGGAAGCCACGCGGGCAGCACGCGGGCAGACTGGGGGCATCCGCCGCCCCGCCGGCTGATGCTGTCGTAGAATCTGGCGTTGCCTTGCGCCAATCCCGATTGTGGGACAACGTGGCTTTCACCCGAGCACCGGGTTCCTGGCAACCTTGGAAAACAACGCAGGCCAGGCAAGTCAGAGCCCTGCGTTGGCAGCCCAAAGCCTTCAGACAAGCGTTGTCTCTGGCGTGGGAGGGGGCTAGAGTCTGGCCCGCTTGTGAAACCCACACCCCTCACCACCGGGCCGCTGGCAGCCGCTGCGATTCTTGTCGTGGCGTTGGGATCGGGCTGTAGGCTCATGCCTCGCAGTGGGCCTGTGCCCCAGGAATTAGCCCAGGCTAGGCGGCTCTCCAACGAGGGGCTTTCTGCAGCAGATCAGAACGATCTTGTGCGTGCCGAAGGGTTGCTGGAACGGGCCGTGAAGAGTTGCCCCACCGATATCGATGCCCGTCGCCACTATGCCGACGTGCTCTGGAAGCGGGGCGAACGCATGGACGCTGTCAACCAGATCACCGAGGCGCTTCGGCTCTCGCCCGGCGAGGTCGGGCTGTGCATCGAGGGAGGCCGCATGTACATGGAATTGGGCCTGCTCGACGATGCCGACAGGCTCGTCAATGAGGCCGTCAACGGCGGGCCACGCTCGGCGGAGGCCTGGCACGTCCACGGCGATGTGGCGATGGCCCGCGGTCGACCAGAGGAGGCGTTGGCCGACTTTCATCGGGCGCTTGCGATCGCGCCCGACAACCGCGAGATTCTGCTGGATACTGCCGAGGTCTATCGCCGGCTCAAGCGTCCGCAGCGGGCACTGGCCACGCTGGCCATCCTTGGCGAAACCTATGGCCCGAACGAGGCCCCAGCCAACATCCTGGCGTTGGAAGGCTTGGCGCACGAGGCGCTTGGCCGTCCGCTGGATGCCATGGAAAACTACCGGCAAGCGATCGCCCGCGGCGGCGCGCCCCCAGATGCCGCTGTTCGTCTGGCCGCACTGGAAGGGGCCAGCACAGGCACTCCCCGAGTCACTCGCCGGTTGTCGTCCGCCCAGTGAGAAGGTCAAAGGCTCCAATGGCCGGCACGAGCAGAGCCAGTGTCGCAAACCCGTAGGCCACAAGCGTTACCAGCAACACTTGCAGTGAGTTTCCCTGCAGGAAGCTGGTGATTGCGATGAACGTCAGTGACGGCAAAAGAGCCGAGGCCCAGCCGATCGCTGGCGAAGGATTCTTGGCAGAGAGCGAGGCGTAGAGCCCCACGGCTCCGCCCACAATCACAGCCAAAAACGGCGCCAGTTGCAGTTCGAAGCTGGCACCGAAAGCCACCATGATCCGAATCGCCGTCGCCACGCCCACAAACAGAAACGCCACCGTACCCAAGGCCACCGCAATAGCGCGCCGCGAGGCCGCATACGAAAGCCCCACGTGCAGTCCAAGCACGGCTGCAAAAAACAAAAGAATCGCCATGCCAGTGGCGAGGTAGATCCCGTTTTCAACAGACGCGATGCCCGTCGTCACAAGCACCCCGCAGAGCACCAGCGGCAAGAGCACGATCTCCCGGGCCACCACCAGCGAGCCGATGAGTTTGCCCCAGATGAATTCAGCCGGTTCCAAATCACTCACCAGCAAAAGATCGAGCGAATTGCGATCCCGTTCAGTGGTGATGCCCGTCACGGCCAACGCCGTCACAGCCACTAAGCTGGCCAGCGCCATCGGAATAACGGCGATGGCCACGGCCAGTCTGTCGGGCCGAAGTGCGCGGGATTCCTGCACGATTCCTGCCACAGCCACCAGGCACAACACCAGCCATGCCAGCCGCACAAGCACAATTGTTCGGCCGTAGGCTCGGGTGCAGATCTCTCGCCACAAAATCGGATTGTCCCAGACCACGCGCGATGGAACGATCGCAACAGCCTGCCTGGGGCGCGGTCCTGTTCTCTGGGTGTCGCCTGTCACATTCCAACGCCGCATCTGCGTCACTGCCACGAGGTTGCTGGCCCCAATGATGCCTCCGCAGATCGCAAAAAATGGCAGCAGCGATTCCTGCCCGCGCGGCCGCAGCGATGCAAACACTGCGCGGGCCGGCGACACCATCGCGCCGGCGGCTTCACCCCACCAGCCAGTGGCCACCTCGCCCGCGGCCACCCACGCCACGAGTGCAAACGTCGTGATGGCCAGTGTTTGAAATGTCGTGTCCTTCCAAAATGCCACGGCCGTTGCCACGCTGGCTGCAGCCAGTGCCGCCGCCGCGGTCACAAGAAATAGTCGGGCGAGCTGCTCTGCCGTCACGCCCCCAAAGAGTGCAACGATTGCGAAGATTGGAACGGCCGATAGCAGCATGAGCATCACCCGCACGAGGCTGGCAGCCAGTTTGCCGAGCACCAGTTCGCGGTCGCTTAGCCGGCTGACAAGCAGCAATTCCAGCGTGCGACGATCCTTCTCGGAGGTCACCGCCACGGCGGCTGTCATCGCCGCGGCCAGCGTGGCCAACGCCAGTTGCAGGGGTGCCAGAATTCGCAGGAGTGTTGCCCCGAATCTGGCGGTATCTCCGGCGGTGGTGATCGACTGACTGTCCGTGACCACCAGCCAGCAGGTGGCCACAATCGCCAGCAGAGTGCTGCCGTACACAGCCCGAGCCACAAACAGCCCGCGTGTCTTTGGCACCGACGCGATTTCACGCTCGAAAACGGCTCCTAAAAACATATGCTCCAAGCCTCGTACAAAACGGAACAGTGGCATAATCGGCCGGTGTCTGATACCGTACCATACAGAAAGGGTCCTGATGGAAGCCGGGTGGCTGGATGGCTCTGCTTCGGTTGACTGTCCACAATCATTTTTGCCTGGCTAACAAGGTTCTATTTCATCGATTCACCGATTCATCGCGTTCACTTTTTGACTGTTTACTTTTCATGAGGAGGCCCGCGGCATGCTTTTGTCATTCACGCATTTTTTGAATTACTCCGGATCCGTGTCAGCGTTCTCGCCAGGCGGTAGCCTGCGACAGTTCATCTCTGGCGTGGCGGTGTGCTTGGCGTTGATGCTGGGATGCGTTGTCGGCACGGTGGCAGAGGCTCAGGTCACAGCCCAAACGCTGATTGGCAAATCCGTTTCCGACGATGCTCAAACGCAAGAAGTCACGGGCGCGATTAATCGGTTTCGGGATCGCGATATCGACGGCTGCCGCGCGATTTTAGAGCGAGTGAAGTCAAACAATAATAAGGTGCCGCCCCCGGGGGTGATGATGGCGATGCTCTGGCTGAGCGTGAACCAGTTGCCACCTGCCCGCACCGAGTTGGAGGAAACCGCCGTGAAGTTTCCCAAGGATCCGGAGCCGTATCTCATGATGGGGGATCTGGCGTTTCAAGATCGCCGTGTCACTGATGCCGACGTGCTCTTTTCAAAAGCCTCACAACTCACGTCAGAATACCTCGACAATGCCAAGCGGAAGCGAGATTTTGAGATTCGCTGCCATGCCGGAAGCGCCGCGGTAGCCGAGGCACGCAAGCAGTGGGAGTTGGCGGAAACCCATCTCAAGGGTTGGATGGCTCTGGACCCAGACAACGCCAGCGCTCACCAGCGGATGGGCATCGTTCTCTTTCAATTGACAAAGCCGCAGGAGGCTCTGGAGCAGTTTCGCGAGGCCAAAAAGCTGGACGAAAAGGCCGTGCAGCCGGAGCTGGCCATGGCGCGACTCTACGACGATGCCAAGAAGCGAGAGACCGCAAAGAAGCTGATCGAAGCCGCGATTAAAGCCGCCCCGAAGGATCCGGCAGTGCTGCTGGCCGCATCCCAGTGGTACCTCGGCCAAAATGATCTCGACGCAGCCAAGCTCAACGCCGAGGAGGCCATCAAGCTGGATCCAAAAGGCCTCGAAGGCAAAGTGGTTCGAGGAGCGATTGCCAGGGTGGCCCGCGACTATAAGACAGCCGAGAAGTTTTTCAACGATGCCCACGTGCAGTCGCCCGGCAACTTCCCGGCCTCCAACTCGCTGGCTTTGGTGCTGATTGAGTCCGACGATAAGGAATTGCGGCAGCGGGCTCTGGAAATGGCTGAGGCCAATGCCGCGATGCACCGTGAAAACTCTCCGCAGCAGGTCAACGCGATGACGACGCTGTCGTGGGTGTATTACAAGCTCGGCCGCCGCGAAGATGCCGAGAAGATCTTGGCCCAGATCACGCAGAACAACGCACTCACCACCGACGGCGCGTATTACGTGGCCAAGCTTCTCTCCGACCGCGGCGAAAAAGACCGCGCCAGGAAGATTTTAGAAGAGGTGCTGGCCAATGAGTCGATGTTTGCCACAAAGCCCGACGCGATCGACCTGCTGTCCAAGCTCAAGAAGGAAGCCGGCAGCGGCGGGTAGCCCGCGGCTTTGGCGGGTCGTGAGCCAGAGTCCCAGGCAAAAGTCAGGTATTCCTGGCGTGCGCTAGACGTTCCAGATCAGTTGCACTGTTTGACGACCGTGCAACTGATGGGCCTTATTTGCTAGGCGTTGGAAGCCGCTGGCTTGTCGACTGCATGGGTGTGATCGTGATGCCGCCTGACGAAGCGGCTTGGGACGGCATGCTGCGTCTCACTTGCGTCCTGCGGTTTTGCATTCGAATGCGGTCGCTGCGCAGTGGAATCCCGGGATAGGCCTCGATAGGCACTTCAAGATTCGGAAGGCCGATCCGGCTGCCGTCCCCAAAGAACGTCCACATCTCAATCGCCTCTGCCTTGGGATGCCACGCTGTCAGAAGGATCGCAGTTATGCACACGGCAAACGCCGTCGAGCCCATGCGTTGCCAGCCGGTTCGGGTGGGTGTCAAAAGCCAACGCATAGAGATAGATCGCACTGGCAAAGGCCTGTCGAGGATTGGTCGCTCAGCCACTCCATCGGCTGGCAAGTGGCTGAAAGTCGATTGATTTCCGTGAAACCTGCCTCACCGTCACAACCCACAGCCTCGTTGCCTGCGCCGTTCAAAGCCCAAGCCAATTGGATTACGATGTGGGTATGAGTTTCTCAGAATTGCTTGTGTGGGTTCCATTGGCATCGTATCCGGCCGCGTGTTTGGCCGGTGTGTTAGCGGCAGTTACCGCCTCTTTGGCCGTCGTGCGCACGCGGGGTTCCACGGCCATGCCGGCGGCTTTGTGGGCCGTGGCGGCTTGTGGAGGGTTGAGCCTCGAGAGTGGCCTTAGAGCAGCCGGTGGGCTGAATGATCCTGCCGCATCGGCTGGAGTGAGGCTGGCCGTCGGGGCGATGATGCTCTGCCCGGCCATGTCGCTTTTGGGGGCCAAGCGTCCGCAGCACCGCGTGTGGCAGTTGATTGTGGCAAGCCTCTGGATGGTGCTGCTCATGCCGGCACTCTCCGCGAGGCTCGCGCGACCGGGCAGCCTGCCCGACGTGCATCTTTTGGAACGCGGATTTTTACTTCTGCTGGCACTGGTTGGCTGGATGAACTTTATTGGCACCCGCCGCGGCTTGGCCGCCACGCTGATCACAGCCGGGCAGTTGGCATGGCTGTGGCCGTTTTTGCCAGGTGTTTCCACGGCCGCTGCGATACCGCAGCCGGTGGTCGATTGTGTGGGAGCGTGGCTGATCGCACTCCCAGCGGTGATCTCAGCGGCGCAGAGCAATGCCCGGCCGCGTTTGGTACAAAATCAACTGTCCGAAAGCAGGCCGGCATCCATCGCGATTCTTGTCAATCGACCGTTTCTGGCCCTCCGCGAAACGCTCGGTGCCGCATGGACTCTCCGCATTGCCGAACGATTCGACACATTGGCCACCGCACATGGCTGGCCCTGTCGGCTGCGGTTTGGGGGCCTCGAGGTGAGCGGCAATCCGACTGATGCCAGCTGGCATCCAGACGCGCTGCGAGCCATCAAATCGCTATTTCACCGGTTTGTGACAGACGACTGGCTGGCCCGTCACGGCTGGCCCTCTGCCAAATGAGGCGTTACACTTGCGGCACCCAAGCTTGATGCTTGGTGCTGTGTGCGGGCGGCCTCGCAATCTCGCACGCAGGTGCGATGCTGTATGGGTGCTTTGAGTCCGCGCGTGTTTGAGTTTTTCTTCGTTCCCTTTTATTTGGAGTTTTTTCATGGCCGATGAACCCCGTCCAGCCGTCCGCCCCGTTGCCCCCGAGCAGGTGCAGGTGCCCGTGGACGAATCCCATATCGTGGCGACGTACGCCAACTTCTGCCGAGTGACAGGCACTCCCGAAGAGTTGATCGTGGACTTTGGCTTGAACAAGCAGGTGGGTGGCACATCTCCCGAAACAATCCAGCTCACGCAGCGGATCATCGTCAATTTCTTCACGGCCAAGCGACTGGCCTATGCCCTGCAGATGGCCGTGCAACGCCACGAGCAGGCGTTTGGTGTCTTGGAAACTGATGTGCAGCGGCGCATCGTGTCCCAGCAGCCGACGAAGGCTTGATTCCAAGGCTTGATTCAAAGGCCCGATGCGGACATGTGATTTCGAATGAGTAGCGTCGAACAGCATTCCATCGAAGAGGCTCGTCAGCAGATCCGCGCGCTGGTGGACGAAATTGAACAGCTTTCCCGGAGTGATCTGACCGAGGCCGATTTTTTTCGCGGCCTGCTGGATCGTGTGCTTGAGGCGATGGGAGCTGTGGCTGGGCTGGTGTGGCTGGTTGGAGAGCAAGGTCGTGTCGAGCCGATCTGCCACGCCGGCGTACAGTCCACAGGCATTTCCGAGGATCCCGATTCGCAGGCTGTTCACGGCAAGTTGGTGCAGAACTTGATGCAAAGCCCCGGGGGCATGCTTGTAGCACCACGGGCTATTTTGTCGGCAGCCGACGGCGAGCAGCATGCGGGCAATCCGACCGACCTATTGGTCGTGGCAGCAACGATCGACAGGGCCACTACCCGCACCGGCCTCATTGAAGTGTTTCACCACCCCAATCAGCCCGATGTGGAGCAGGGCTATCTCAAGTTTCTCCAGCAAGTGTCTCTGGTGGCCGGTGGCTATTTGGAACGCCGGCAGATGGTTTCGCTGGACGCGCAACAAACGGCATTGGTGCAGGTCGATCGCTTTAGCCGGGCCGTGCACGAATCGCTCGACCCGGTCCACACAGCCTTTGTGCTGGCCAACGAGGCTCGCCGCATTATTGGCTGCGACCGCGTGAGCGTGCTGGTCATGCGGCGGCGGAAGATGCGATTGGAGGCCGTCAGCGGCCAGGAGTCGATTGAGCGACGAGCTTCGGCCGTGCAGGCAATCGAGGCACTGGTGCGGGTGGTGACCAAAGCAGGCGATCCGCTCTGGCATCCCGATACCTCGCGGGAGTTGCCCCCGCAGATCGAGGAAGAGTTGGAGCATTACATCGATGAGTCGCACGCAACGGCCTTGGCGATCCTGCCGCTGGAAAAGCCACGGCCCACGCCGGTGGTCAAGGCTGGGGGCGTGGATGCCGTCGCGGTCGCAAAGGCTGAGGCGGCGCCGAACGTAGCCCCCGAGCCGGTCGGGGCGTTGGTGGCCGAATGGTTTTCTGCCAGCACGTTCGACGGAGGCAAACGGCCGCGGGTGGAGTTGGTGGCCGAGCATGGGCGCGTGGCGCTCTCCAACGCCTTGACGCACACGGGTCTGCCACTCTTTGGCGTGCTGAATTTTTTGGGCAAATCGCGCGTGCTGACAAACGCCCGCAATCTGCCCCGCACAGTGCTGGCGGCCACCGCTCTGGTGGGCGTGGTTGCGGCTTTGGCGCTGGTGCCCGCCGAACTGCGACTGGAAGGCAAGGGCACATTGGAGCCAGTGCATCGCCGGGATGTATTTGCCGACATCGAAGGCGTGGTGGATACGCTGGAGCCAGGGTTGGAGCACGGTGCGGAGGTCAAGGCTGGCGAGCTGCTGGCCACGCTTCGCAACACCGATCTGGAGGTTGCGCTCACGGATATTCTGGGCCGCAAAGCTTCCAGCGAGGAGCAACTTGTGTCGACTCGACGGGGGCTCTTGGAAGACAACAAGATTTCGGCCGACGAAAAAACGCGCATGGCCGGCCGCGCCGCACAATTGCAGCGGGAGATCGAGAGCTTGGAGCAGCAGAGAAAATTATACGAAGCCAAGAAGCGGGATCTGGAAGTTCGCAGCCCGATCGACGGTGTGATCGTGACCTGGCAGGTGCGGGATCGACTCGTCCTGCGGCCGGTGGAAAAAGGTCAGGTCTTGATGAGCGTGGCCGATAAAACAGGCCCTTGGGAGTTAGAAGTGCGGATGCCGGACGACCGGCTAGGCCACATCAATCGCGCCGTGGTGGAAAGCGACAAGGCTGGCCGCGAACTGGAAGTTGACTACATCCTCGCCACCGACCCCGGCACGCGGCACCGCGGCACCGTCAAGGAAATCCACGAGCAGGCCGAGGTGCGAGGCGAAGAGGGCAATACGGTATTGGTGCGCATTACGATCGACCCCAGCCGCCACGACAAGGAAGAGCTTGGGGCCGGTGCCACGGTCACCTCCCGAATTTCCTGCGGCAAGCGGGCGTTGGGCTACGTCTGGTTTCACGACGTGCTGTCGTTCATTCAATCGCAGGTGCTGTTTCGTCTGTGGTAAGGGCCGCCTACTAAGGAACCATTCATGATCTCGTTTCGCCTGCCTGCAATGTGTGCTGCTGGAGCCCTGTATGCGTGCCTCTGGGCTGCCCCGTTGCGAGCCAGTGAGCCGATCGAACCAGTGCTTGAACGGTGCTTGGTGTCGTTGGTTGAAGAGGCCAAGGTGCCTGCCCGCGAGCCGGGTGTGCTGGTAGAACTGCTGGTGCACGAGGGCGATAGCGTGGGCCGCGGCGACGTGATCGCAAAAATCGACGACAGTCAGCCGCAGTCGGAAAAGCGAAAGGCGAAGGCAGAGCACGACCAAACGCTCGCCAAGGCGGAAAGCGATGTGGACGTGCGGTATGCCGAAGCGGCCGAGAAAGTGGCTGAAGCGGAATACAAGAAGGCCGTCGATTCCCACAGCAAGGTGCCAGGCAGCGTGTCGGAAGTGGAGCGAGACCGCCTCTCTCTCAACGAGAAGAAGAGCGAACTTCAGATCGAACAGGCCAAGTTAGAACGCCGACTGGCAGCCCTCGCGGCACAGTCCAAGGAGGTGGAGGTGCAGGCCGCTGAAAACGCCATTGAGCGGCGCCAGGTCAAGTCGCCCTTGGAAGGTGTTGTGGTGCAGGTATTTCCCCACCAGGGAGAATGGATGCAGCCCGGCGATCCGCTGGCCAGAGTGGTGCGAGCCGATAAGCTTCGCGTCGAGGGCTACGTCGATTCCAGCCGGTTTGATCCGGAGGTTGTGCGAGACAGGCCCGTCACGGTGGAAGTGACGCTGGCCGACAAGCGTTCGGAAATATTCAAGGGGCGAATCGTGTTCACCAGTCCCATCGTGGAAAGCG
>Ga0114971_10001676_pt1 | contig 15073 bp, 11 predicted proteins | sample M_140625_MF_Meta_FD_87320 | JGI IMG/M metagenome (GOLD analysis project Ga0114971, IMG submission 87320) | Freshwater microbial communities from Lake Montjoie, Canada to study carbon cycling - M_140625_MF_MetaG | ecosystem: Environmental > Aquatic > Freshwater > Lake | place: Lake Montjoie... | reverse complement strand
GCTGTGGGGCGACTGCCTTATGTGGGTCTAGGTCCAACGGAAGTAAGTTTCTGCCAGAGCGTTTGAAATCTCGTTTAATCGCTCTTGGGTCTGATCAAGGTATTGGTGAAGTCCGAAACGAAAGATACTATCTACTGTGGTGAATGCCAAGTTCGAGCGCAAAGCTCCGGAAAGACGCTCCGCCTCGTTCGAAAAATGCCCCCGGTCCACACATGAAATGCTGTGAAGAGCTTGGTCAAGGGCATCCACACAAAAACGGATCGATCGTGGAAATGTGTCATGCAGGATCAAAAACTCGGCGACCTGCCAACTCGTCACATGGCCATGAGAAATCTTGAAATAGGCCTCCATGGCACTGCACGAGCGGAGGACGGCCATCCATTGGGTGATATCCACATTCCCCCCGACCTGCTCGCCACTCGGAAGAAGAAGATGGTATTTAAAATCGAGGACTCGGGATGTGGAGTCCGCGCGTTCAATGTATTTACCAGCCTGGATGAATTGCCAACCCTCGCCGTGCGTCATGGTCGCATCCGTGATCCCTTGAAAGGAATGGAGATGATCAACGAGCAGACGGAAAAAACCGATGGGACTTTCGCGGAATGCGGTGCGCGCGGCGGGACTTTGAAGATAAAGGTAGAGGCGATTGATTTGCTCCCACATCTCACTGGATATTTGCTCGCGAACAGTGCGTGCATTTTCGCGGGCCTGCGTCATCGAGGATAGAATCGAATTCGAGTTGGCTTTCTCGAATGTCACGAAGTCCATGATGGCCTCGCTGGTGACTTCGCTGTGAATTTGGTGAAAAAGTTCCTGCTCTTTGGCTGTGGAAAGGATCGGCATCCAATGCTGGCGAACTTTTGCGTCGTTGTTCTCCTCAAAATCAAGGGCGATCTGAATGTTCACATCGAGAATGCGGGAATTTGTTTCAGCACGCTCAAGGTAGCGACTGAGCCAGAAACAGGAATCAGCGACACGGCTTAGCATGGCTGACCTCCTTCATCCAATACCCACGTATCTTTTGTGCCCCCGCCTTGGGAGGAATTCACCACCAGCGAGCCTTTCCGCATGGCCACGCGGGTGAGACCGCCCGGAATAATCGTCGTTTTTTCACCCATCAAAATATACGGCCTTAAATCAATATGCCGCCCCTCAAATCCCCCGTCGCAATAACAGGGCGAGCGGGAAAGATCGATCACCGGTTGTGCGATATAGCCACGGGGATCAGCAATGATGGCGGCGCGGAATTTTTCGATTTCTTCCCGCGTCGCTTTGGGTCCGATCATCATTCCATAGCCACCACTTTCGTTGGCCGCCTTGATGACGAGATTCTCCAGATTCTCGAGGATATATTTACGGTCGGTAGCGACAGCAGAAAGGAAGGTCTCGACATTCGGCAGGATGGGTTCTTCTCCAAGATAAAATCGGATCATGGCCGGAACGTAATAGTAGGTGACCTTGTCATCTGCGACGCCCGTACCAAGAGCGTTGGCGAGGTTCACATTCCCCTTTCGGTAGGCATTCACAATGCCCGGAACACCGAGCATGGAATCTTTGCGGAAAACGGTCGGATCCAGAAAATCGTCATCGACCCGACGGTAAATGACATCCACTTTTTCAAGCCCCTTCGTGGTCTTCATGTAAACGAAATCATCCTTCACAATGAGATCTTGGTTCGTAACGATCTCGATACCCATCGAGCGCGCGAGGAACGAGTGCTCAAAATAGGCCGAGTTGTAGATACCAGGCGTCAACACCACCACCGTCGGATCTGGATTGCCGTGAGGCGCGACATAGCGCAAAGCCGCCAGAAGCTCTTGCGGATACCTGTCCACAGGACAGACGGGATAGTGACTGAAGAGGTGCGGAAACACACGCTTCATCGCTTGGCGATTTTCCAATAAATACGAGACACCTGATGGGCAGCGACCATTGTCTTCGAGCACAAGATACCTGCCGTCCGCTCCACGAATGAGATCCGTTCCACACACATGGATGTAGATATCGTGCGGGACATCGACTCCGATGAGTTCGGGTCGGTAGTGTTTCGCTGTGCTAATGATCTCCAAGGGAATGATCCCTTCTTTGATGATCCGCTGGTCGTGGTAGACGTCGTGGAGAAAAAGATTCAGCGCCCGCAAGCGTTGCTCGAGACCTCGCTCCAGAAGCTTCCATTCATCCGCGGGTATAATGCGAGGCACGAGATCAAACGGCATGATTCGCTCGGTTCCCTCGTCACCGCTGTAAATCGTAAAAGTGATCCCTTGGTTGAGATAGGCTTTTTCAGCAAGCGCCCGCTTTCTCTCAAATGTCTGGGTATCCATCTCCGAGAAACGTTCCAGAATCCTCTGGTAGTGGGGGCGAACCTTCCCTTCCCCATCAAACATTTCATCAAAAAACCCCTCCGATTCGTAACGATCGAAAAACCCTTGCGCCATGCAGCACAACATTCCCTATACGAACTCCCGAGGGAAGCGAAAAATCAACTCAGCGCGCGGATACTTGAAGCGGATCGAGCGTGAAGGGCGATTGGGCGCTGGAGAATTTGGTGTAAATGAAACGCGCTGAGATCGAGTTCCCGCGGGTCACTCCAAGCGCCTTCAAAACACCCTTGCCCTTGAGGAAAGCCAGCGAGGCCGCCAGCATTCCAGATCCAAGCCCCCTATTGCGATACTCGTGCAGAATCATTGGCCCGCTGAGAAGGTGGTTTGTCGCTTCTGTATTGGTGTCCAACAAGGAAGCACCAATGATGCGCTGCCCATGCAGGGCCACAATGCAAGATGGGTCGCCCTTTTCAAAAGCACGGTCAACAAAATGCCCAATCCCCTCCTGCAAACGGCGACTGATGTCTCCCCACGAACTATCCATCGAAAAGGCGCTCAAGAGCACCTTTAAAACAATCTCCTTCTCGCTCGGTTGAGCGGTTCGTATCACAAGTGGCGAGGTCAAAGGGACAGGAAGGTCCAAACTTGAAAGCTCCCACTCAAAACAAATCCAGGAAAACATCGGGTTTTTGAAAATCTCTAATTTAAAATCTCCCTGAACAGATCAGGACATCCCCTTGTCGTCTCGACTTACCCGCCATACACATCCTAATAGACCTGAAAAAATAATGGCGGAAACGGGAAATAGCATAGATAAAATCCGATTTAATATTGCAGGATCATATCCCATAGTCAAACCATATCGGCAACCATATCCATTTAGGTATTATATTTTGAGAATTCTCAACCACAGAAAAACAAGGGTTTTTCCGTCCCATAGCACCTTGAGCCAAAAATAGGCAATCCACTCTATCTGCGCAATTCTTGGCAATTAGGCCCCCTCCATTCGGACGGGATCCGCTTTTCTTCACTTTCACTGGCAAGGCGTCCCTCCAAAATCAGCCCCCAATCCACACCTCTGCCTGTCGCATTTACCCAACAGACGCTCCATTGGATTTGAAAAAACAGATTGCCACCAAGTCGAGTTCACTTAAAATAAAATCATAGTCATATCCAAGTTGCTTTCATTCTGCTTTGAAGCGATCAAAGTTAGCCGAGATTTTGAACTTAAGACCTTACATCATGAAGACATCAAAACCCATTTCCTACACCTACAGCCGACTAGATTTTCCACCGACTCTACGGAGCCAACGAGCTTTTTCCTTGATAGAACTCCTTGCGGTAGCCGCCGTTCTTTGCCTCCTAGCCGTTTTAGCCCTCCCCTCGATGGTTTCCCTCTTGGGCTCGACCGGACGCAAGGGCGCCGTGATTTCCGTGATGAACACTTTGGAGCAATCCCGCGTGGCCGCTTTGGAAAAAGGGCGGGATGTTTTTGTGGTTTTTTGGCGACGCCAAGGCAACGAAGCCGATGCCATGCTGGTACTTCAAAAGAACGAGGCCGATACCGCCTGGGAACCCCTCTCTCGCTGGATTGAGCTCCCCAATGGCGTCTTGTTTTATAAACCTGACACCGACGACAGCGTCTTCAGCGAAGATACCGATCTCCTTGCCAGTCAATCGATATCCCCAACAGAACTACCCGGACACCTATCCGCATCCGAACTTAATGATGTCGGTGGTATCCGCTTCAACAGCAACGGAGGAGTCGCTCATCCCGACAACTCGAGCCAGATGGTCGTCGCCCTTACGGAGGGTGTCCGTGATTCTGCCGAGGGAACCGACGAAATCCTCTCCGCACAAAAGAAAATCAACGGCGGCTTCGAGGTCATCACCATCGCACGCTACACCGGGCGAAGCACGCTGGATATGAGTTCTCTCTGATGACTCCTCCGGCCCCTCCCCCAACGCCAAGCCGGAGCGTTAAGGCCTTTTCTTTGATCGAAGTCCTCTTGGCCATCGGGATCGTTTCTTTCGCCGTTGTGGCCATCGTTGGCATGCTCCCCATCGCCCTCAATACGGCACAAGACAGCATGTTAGATACGGATGCCGCCATTATTACCCAAAGAGTCTTTGCGGAGTTACAAGCCGGCACCGGCACGAACCGCCCCGTTTCGATCAATGCCCTTGGCAACACGATGGAGATCGACCTCTCTGCGGATGGAACCAACTACCTAGCTTTCGGCGACGCCGGTGGGGTGCAAAGCTCCCCAGCCACCGAGGCCCCGATCACCGACGTAGGAGTTCAATTTCTGGGCCTTATCAGTGTGTCCACAAACACAGGTATTTCTAACCTCTCCCGAGTGGAAGTGGCCATCACCTCGCCCGCCGCTGCCCCTGCATCCTCCCGAAAGACAAACGCTTTTGTGACACTGATGGGGTATTAGCTTTAGACAGAATTAACAGAATGAACAAAATGTCCACAGAATATGATCTGGCAGGAAAAGTCATTGGCCTCGCAATGTCTGTTCATAGAACGCTCGGCGCAGGCTTTGTGGAATCGGTTTATGAAAAAGCCTTGTCGCTTGAGCTTACGGAGGCCGGTTTTTCGCACAAATGCCAATCTGGCTTAAAAGTCAACTACAAAGGCACGTCCGTGGGGGAGTTTGTAACGGACATTGTGGTAAACGATACGCTCATAGTGGAACTCAAGGCTGTGCTGACTCTTCTTCCTATCCATGAGGTTCAGTTGGTAAACTATCTAACCGCCACAGGCATAGATGAGGGAATTCTTCTCAATTTTGGAACCGAAAGACTTCAATTCAAAAAGAAATTTCGAAAACCACGGCTACCTCCGTCTCTAAAACAACATCCCATTTTGTGAATTCTGTTAATTCTGTCAAAAAAGCCTTTTCCCTCTTGGAAATCCTCGTAGCCATTTCCGTGCTTTCGATCCTTTTGGTCGTTCTTTTGAATATCGTTCATGGGTCGACGACGCTCTGGCGGACGACAGAAAACCGGGCCGAGGCGTATCGCGAAGCCCGTGCCGCGATCCAAGTCGTGTCCGCCGACCTGCGAAATCTCCTCCCCTCCACCAACACAGCTTACTTTCTTACCAACCTCCCCGGCAGCGATGCCTCGACCCGCCCGAATAGCCAGATCGGGTTTCTATCCACACTCCCCATGACCTCACAGAACACGAACAACAAAAGCGACCTCTGTGCCGTCGCCTACTTTCTGGCTTACGGAAACAAGGCCCCTGTCGCCGGAAATCAGGGTCCCCAAAGCTACAACCTCTACCGCTACTTCACCGAAAGCAACGAGACCTTCGCCAACCTCCAGATGAACGCCCCTTTCTCCGACGTCAACCCAGCCAATACCAAGTGCGAGATTCTCGCCCGCAACATCTTGGACTTTCAGATCACCCCGCTCACCGCCAACTCCAACGGATTTACGAACTGGACGTATTCCGCCAGCACTCCCACCCCCGACCTCGTGGAATTAAAAATCATCGGGCTTAATAATGAACGCACCCAACGCTTCAACGCCCGCAACGATCAGGCTGGATGGGATGCGCTCCGAGGAGAGACCAATACCTCCGATCACCTCAAAAACACCAAAGCCTTCACCACAAGAGTGAAAATCAATCGCCAATAGGATGTTGCGAAACCCATATAAAAACGGCTCTGCCTTGGTGACTACGCTCTTCGTTCTTGTGGTGCTCTGCACGATCACGGTCGCTTTTTTACAAACCATGACCATGGAACGCGCCGTCTCACGGAGTCTTAAGAACAAGTTCAAGGCGGAACTGGCAGCGGAAGCGGGCGCGAACATGGTCGCCCAGGCCATGGCGGAAGCGATTGGAACTCATGCCGGCTTTTTGGTTTTATCGACAAATATAAGCCCTGGGCTAACACCAATTTTCTACATTCAAACAGGTAGCAACTACGCCGCATCGAATGTGTTGCCGCTGGTTTCCGGCGATCTCACAAACTATCTTGGCGTCCGCTCGTCTTCCACATCGGCCCTCGTCGACTACCTCGCGCAGGCGACCAACACCAACAACGCCGTCAATGCGAACAAACTCATTGGCGCCTACCGCATCCTCGCGAATTCGGGCCTCACCAACTTCAATGCCCCCTGGATTCACTTTACGAATGCAATGGGCGAAACCAATTCTCGCGTCGCCTTTTTTGTTCTGGATGAGCAGTCCAAGTTGAATCTGGCTCAACACGGCTGGTCCACCAATACGAATCGTGCCGGTTGGTCAAACTCCCCCACCCTCATTCCCATTGCCATCGCCGGAACGACAAACCTCCTGAGCACGAGCTCGGCCATAGCTTTTGCCTCAGCAACAAACAAATCCCCTTTCGTCGCCAACCTTGCCCAGATTTTTTCTGATCGCGCGGATTATGAATCCAAAAAACACCTCTACACCTGCGTCTCCGGCCCAAGCCAAGACTTTATTCCCAGCGGATACATCAATACAAACGGCACATTCTCGCGCTACGCCCAAGCGCATCTCCCCAAGTGGAATATCAATCACTGCGCCACAAACATTCCCTTCGGAGCCACTTCAGCCCTTCGTGCCTCCAATATCGCCCAAATCATCAACACCAACCTACCCAACTTCGGCAAACGGGATATCGCGATGTCAAATGGGCTCGGCGGGAGTTACTTTCGCTACTTGGAGCGCATTTCCGCATCGATCATCGATTACATCGATTCCGACACCGATGTCACTATCCTCCCCGACGCCTCGCCCCTGGGCGAACCGGCTGGAAAGGAACTCGCTCCGCTCATCACTTGCATCGCCGAAAAATACAACTGGATCAGTGAATCCGGATCCGGCACCGCTTGGACAAACAAAATAACGCAAACGGTTTTTGTTCAGCTCTGGAATCCTTATCAGACCAACATCAGCGGCAACCTCTCGCTCGAACTCACGACTTACCGGTCGATCAAAATGCCAGGCCTCGGTGGCTCGATTTTGCCGAATGCGGGCACGATCGCCATCACCAACCTTCGCCCAAACGAAATGAAGGTTTTCAAAACAGCCACAGTCACCAACACCGTTTTTTCGACACTCAAGGGCAGTGCTCTTGTCGGAAATCGCCCCTATCTCGAGCCAACCGCCAGCGACAACGCCTTCTATGAACACCACTCTCGCTTTGACGCCCGTTGGAATAGCGTGCTCTTTGATCGCACCGCGAATCTCGCAACAACCTTTTTTACCAACAATCAAGGACTGCCCAAAAACGCCATGGGGAAGACAATCGAAACAAGGATCAACTTGGGCGGACCCAACCGCTTCGCTATTAACTACCCGTCCTACGGCTCTTTTGCTGCACCGAAAGGTTACCGCTCCGTGGCAGATCCCCGCCAAAACGCGATTTCGCCCTACGATTGGGAAGCTCCATCCTCTACAAATAACGAAGTCCGCTGGAATGGACGGAACACATTTACCAATGAATGCTCGCAGGACTACGCCAAAACGTTTTCCTCCCGAGACGTCGTGCGGTGCAGTCCGCTGGAAGGCTTGAACATCGATCTAAGCAGCATCGACCCCACATCTGCGCCCTCCCCGTATTCGATCTCGGATAGCGTAAATGCCCCATTTTATTTACGGAATGCAAAGATGGAATCCATCGGCGAGCTAGGCAATATCTACGACCCCGCCCAGCTCAATGACGTTGGATTTAGTACCGCTGGGAGCGACTCGTGGTATGCCTCGGGGGGCGGACGCACCTTGCGCATGGGCATTCCGGAGTTTGATTACCCAGCGAGCGGAATCTCTCCATCAGGATCCGAAAAAGCCGCGCCAAACTGGAACTCCCCCGGACTTCGTGCCCTCCATCTCGTCGATTTATTCACGATCGCGGAAACAAACTCGGCCGGCATCCCGACCAACGCCCCCAAGATCAATATCAACACCGCTCCGAAAGAAGTTTTAACCGCCCTGTTTTCTCATCTTTCGCAAAATGCCGACCTCGCTTTCAGCAACTCCAGCTTCACCAGCAATGCCCACGCCCAACTGGCCAATCTCGTGATTTCGAACCGACCCTACTACAATCTCAGCGACCTTCACAAAATCACCCCACAACTTCTCAACCCCACAAATTTCAGCCCCATACTCGGCAGCAATCCCTCGACCAATATCGCGACCATCCACGATGCCGGTCGCGAGCAGTTGCTCGCCTCACTACTCGAACTAGTCGATACCCAGTCCCGCAATTTCAAGGTGATCGCGATCGGCCAGGCCGTTGCGCCATCGGGAAAAGTGCTTTCGGAATCGATTCAGGAATTGAGCATCATTTTAGATTCCTACCCTCACACAAACAGCATCGGAAAAGTGGAATATCGAACCCGCGCCATTCAAGGCCACTCCAAGAAATACTGATTTGAAAATGCCGCTTACTATCACCCTTCTCTTACTCGCATTCGGGCTTTGCCACACGGTCGCGGAAGCCGAGGAAACAACCACGCCAGCGAATGAGCCGCCGCCTCCACCGCATTCCTCAGTCCAGTTCATCAATGCCACGAGTGTGCCAAACCTCGATCTGGATATCAAAGGCTTTCACAAATACGAAAAAATCCCCCAAGGCACCAAGATCGCCGGTGGTGACTTCCCCTTCACTTCCTGGAAGCTGCGAATCCAAAAATGCGAAACGGATGATCCCAAGGCCTATTTTGAAAAGGAACTCCACAAATCCCCCAACACAGCGTCAACCGTTGTTCTTCTTGGAAATTTGGAATGGAAACAGAAGGCGAACGCCAAAAAACAAGAACTCCAAGCGGCCATTATCAACTTCAATCACGAACTCGCTGCCGACGAAAAACCCAACACCCTCACCATCGTCAACGGCCTCATCCAACAAATACTTCGCATATCCATCAACGAAAGTGAGTTCCTCGAAATCCCACCTATGTCGCACCACATCTGGCATGGCTTACCCGAAACCATCGAGGCCACCGCCCTCATCGGCAGCCAACAAATCCGCGTTCCCCTCAAATACAATGGCTCATTCCAAAGCGGCATCGTCGCCTTCTACGAAGCCAACGGATCCATCAAATTCACCGCCGCCCCACAATTGCCCTTCGAGTAAAAAAGAGAAATTGAAGCCGGGTTGACCGGGCTTCTTACGCTCTTTCATGCGGAGGTCACGTGTGAGGAGGCCTTCCGCTTTGAGTGGTAGGCGCAGTCGCCGTTTCTCGGAGATGGGGGCGGCTCCAGCCTATGCGCTTCGCGACTCCGGCTTGGCAAGCCGCCGCAGGAGTCGGACGGCGGCGGCGCGCCGTCCCTACCCTCGTGGAACATGAAGCGCTTCGCGCCATGGTGCGTCAGCACCCTTCGTGTCAATTGGTAGGGGCGCCGCGCCGTCGGGGCCCCTGACTTCAGGACGCGCAGTCGCCGTTTCTCGGAGATGCGGCGCGGCTCCAGCCTATGCGCTTCGCGACTCCGGCTTGGCAAGCCGCCGCAGGGAGTCGGACGGCGGCGGCGCGCCGTCCCTACCATCGGGGAACGAAGGCGCTTCGCGCCATGGTGCGTCAGCACCCTTCATGTCAATTGGTAGGGGCGCCGCGCCGTCGGGGCCCCTGACTTCAGGCCGCGCAGTCGCCGTTTCTCGGAGATGGGGGCGGCTCAAGCCTATGCGCTTCGCGACTCCGGCTTGGCAAGCCGCCGCAGGGAGTCGGACGCCGGATTTTTTTATGAGAATGGGGCATGGCCGTCTCGGCCCGCGTGGAGACCGGTCTCCTTGCTCGCAGCCTGCCCATTCGAACCAAAACACAGCACACAGGCAGTGCCCGACTCGTAGAGCCTATGGATCGGAGAGACGCGCTGTGTCCCCCTCCTTAAATCCAAACATCAAATTAGCGGCCTAACTTTTTTGTCCTGCACCCTTCGAAGATTAAGACTTCAGCCTTCGGGAGATCCAAACGTTATTGCGTTAGTATAAGCTCGCTTCGCTTTTAAAAAGGAAACCGACATCAGCGAACAACGGGATCGTTCTCTTCCTCAACTCAACTTACTTCAGTGGGAGTGGGCACAGATGCAGGCGTATTCCGCAAGTTGGCAACCTGGGCAAATCGACAAATTGAGGGTGAATTTTTCGACAAGAGTTTTGGCATCAGGGGTGATCTTGACTTGGACGACGGCCGGAAAGTTGTTGCCTGCAGGGATGCTTTGATCGGAAAGGAGGACGTTTTCCTTTTTTACAAAGGTCATCTTGACCGGAGCCGATCGCTCGCCGGTTGTGACGATGACGATCTGCTCGGCGGGCGCGATGGCCTTGCCGTGATCGTCGACAAAGGTGATCTGAACCTTTCGATCCGCTGTAATAAAAAATTCCGCATGCGGCTCGATGGTTCTCAGAATGCGGCCGCCATTGGGACCGGGGACCTTCTTTTCGTGGTTATCACCCGCTTGAAGAGTAAGCGAGCTGAGGATGGCGATGACGAGTGGTAGGATGCGTGTGGTTTTCATAGTTTAGTGGGAAGCTGCGGCATTTCGCTCGATGGCTTTTTGAGCGGCTGATTGGGCAAAATGGAAAAATACCAACGGTGTAATCAAAAAGTCTAGAAGGGTCGAGGAGAGGAGTCCACCCACAATAACAACGGCAACGGGGTGCAGAATTTCTTTTCCTGGCTCGTTTGCCGCGAGCACGAACGGAATGAGCGCAATGCCAGCAGAAAGAGCAGTCATGAGCACGGGCACCATCCTCTCGAGCGTGCCTCGCTCGACCATGCGGCGGGTAAATCCTTCGCCTTCGTGCTTCATGAGGTGCAAGTAGTGGGATAGCATCATGATTCCATTGCGGGCGGCTATGCCTCCTACGGCAATGAACCCAACCAGCGTGGCAATGCTGATGTTGTCTATGAGCAACCAAGTGAGGACCAGTCCGCCGAGAAGAGCCAGCGGAATATTGATCAACACTTGAAGCGCCAGCGAAAGACTTTGAAAATATCCGTAGAGTAGCATAACGACCAAAAGAAAGACCCCGAGGCTCATAAAAGCGATGCGCCACGTTGCATCGCGCTGAGCCTGAAATTCCCCCTCATACGTTATGAAGTAGCCTTCAGGTAGCCTCACCTTAGCGGCAACCTCGCTCTGGAGCTGATTCACCAGCGTGCCAACGTCACGCACGCTGGGCTTGATGGCGATGGTGAAACGGCGTTGCCCATTTTCACGAAATATCACATTCGGGCCTTTGGCCTCGCGCACATCAGCCACCGCAGTCAGCGGAAAATACCGACCACTGTCAGCCTGAATGGGAAGTTGAGCGATCCTCTCGGGCGAATCCCGCCAAGCCAGAGGAAGGCGGAGCACGAGGTTGATGGCGCGCTGATCCTCCCGCAATTCCCCGATCTCCTTACCTCCAATGAGAGTGCTGAGACGATTATTGAGGTTGCCTGGAGCAATTCCGTAGCTGGCACAGCGCGCGCGGTCAGGCTCGATGCGAAGTTGGGGAATCAAGGATTGTTGATCGAGTTTGGCATCCTCGAAGCCGGGAATCGTCTTGGCGATGGTTTGGATCTGAGTGCCAATCCCACGAAGCATCTCGAGATCGGGGCCGAATACCTTGATGGCAACCGGAGCCGAGACGCCGCTCATCATATGCCCAATGCGGTCGGCCAGCGGACCGCCCACGACGGCGAACACGCCCGGAACCGCCTTCACCCGCGCCCGGATTTCATCTAGGATTTCTTGTCGGGAGCGCGTCTTGTCACCTCGCTCGCGTGTGCGGAAATCGACGTCAAATTCCGCTGTCGAAACAGGCACCACATGGTCACCACGTTCCGCCCGCCCCAGACGACGACCGACCTTCTGAACCTCGGGCACAGAAAGAATCTGTTCTTCGATGACATCCGAAATGCGGTTCATTTCCTCAAGCGAGGTGCCGGGCGCCGATGTGGCAGCAACGAGCGCGGTCTCCTCTTTAAATGGGGGCAGAAAGTCTTTCCCCATTTTTGGATAAAGCGAAAATACCGAGACGACAGCCACACCAAGCACGGCCAAAACGGGCCAGGGATGCTCGAGTCCGATTCGAAGCAAGGTTCCACGCAACCCCCGCTTCATAGTCCGCACCAACCAAGCATCCTCATGCGCAACAGCCTTCTTGGGATTGAGGAGAAAAGAACAGAGCACAGGTATCAGCGTGAGGGATACCATGAACGAAGCCAGCATACTCACGATGGTCGCAATCGCAATCGGTGTGAATAATTTCCCCTCCACACCCGACAGCCCTAGCAATGGAACGAAGACCATAACGATGAGGATCGTCGCGTAGAAAATCGAGCTGCGAACCTCGCGCGAAGCTCCCGCAATCACGCTGATGCGTGGCTGGGGATCAGGCCGAGCAGCATTCTCACGGAGGCGGCGAAACACATTTTCCACATCCACAATGGCATCATCCACGACCATCCCAATAGCGACCGCCAATCCGCCAAGGGTCATGGAATTCACCGAAATCCCAAACCACTGAAATGTCAGCATCGCGATTCCGAAACTCATCGGGATAGCCGTGAGAGTGATAAATGTGGTTCGGAAATTCAGGAGAAACAAAACCAATACCAAGGTCACCATGATGGCCGCTTCGACGATGGCCTTTTTAAGATTCCCAATCGCATTATCGATGAAATCTTTTTGCTGAAAAAGCACGATGGTCTCAATGCCCTTCGGTAAGCTCGACTGAAGCTCCGCGAGGGCCGACTTCACCTTTTCGGTGAGTTCACGGGTGTCAAACCCCTGGGCCTTCGTCACGGACATGATCACGCCATAGGTCGGTGTTTTTTCGGGAGATTGGCTAATGGTGGCATCACCGCGCATCGGCTCGATGCCCCAAGCCACATCAGCGACGTCGGAAATCAGGATCGGACGTTCGCCCGTGCGCTTGATTGCCGTTCGCCCAATGGCCTCCAGATCGGTTGTCATTGCCAGATTCCGAATCATGATTTCCGTTGCGCCGGTGCTCAGAAATCCACCCGTGCTGGAGTTGGCAGCATTCGCGGCGGCGGACTCCAGTTCCTCCAACGTGACCCCGTAAGCCTGCATACGGAAGGGATCTGGTTGGATCTCCACCTGACGGATGCCACCTCCCATATTGAGAACCTCGGCGATGCCGGAAATGCTTTGGATGCGGCGTTTGATAACCCAATCCGCCAGCGAACGAACCTCGCTCGGAGCCAAATAGCCAGGCTCTCCCTTGGGTATGGTCCAGCGCACCCCAACAAGCAGGATTTCGCCCATAAGGGAAGCCGAAGGGGTTAGAAATGGCTGGATGCCCACGGGCAATTGCTCACGAACCGCCTGCAGACGCTCTTGAACGAGAAGTCTGTTTTTTTGCAAGTCGGATTTCCACTCGAATTCGGCATACACAAGTGAAAGCGAGACATCGGAGTTCGATCTCAGGCGGGTGAGCCCGGCGATTCCCATTAGGGCGGTCTCGATGGGTTGTGTGATGCGGTTTTCCACTTCCTCGGGAGCCAATCCCGGCGCCTCGGTGAGAATGATCACTGTAGGACGGGTGAGGTCGGGAAGCACCTCCACGGGCAGGCGAAAAGCGGTAAGGATGCCCAGCACCAGAATGAGTGCGGAACATACGATCACAAAGCCACGGTGGGCCAACGACCACTCGATGAGTCTATTCAACATGACTCGACTTCCTGCGGGCAGTGACGATCAAGAGGAGGACAAACAGGATGGCACTCACACTCATCCAAAAACGGCTTTGTCCGCTCCCGTCGATTGAAGAGGAGGTCGTGGGTTTCTTGCTTTTTTGGGTGAGCTCGGAACCGTCTTCCGCGTGCTCATGGCCATGTGCCGCGTCGAGCGCTTCCTTGAGTGACACAGAGCCGCCTCCAGCAAAGGCAAGCGAGTAACCGCCGCGCGTGACCACTTCGTCGGCGGGCAAGAGTCCAGTCACGATCTCCGCACTCCGGTCGTTCAGGCTCCCCACGGTGACAGGGGTTTTCACGAAGGCATTCGGGATTTCAAAATCCTTCACATAGACGAAGCGGTTCGAGGCATCGCCCTGCAATGCCGCGCGAGGAATCGAAAAAACGCCGACTTTTTTTCCAATGACAATTGAAAACTCGGCACGCATTCCGGGACGCAAAGCCAACTCCGGATTGTTGACGTGGAAGGCCGCCTCTACGGTATCGCTTTGGGCATCGGCGACGGTGCCGAGATGCTCGAGATCAGCATCAAAAGTTCTCCCAGGAACGGCTGGAACAGAAATCCGCGCGGCTTGCCCCCGCTTCAGCTGCCCCGCCAAATGCTGTGGCACACGCGCGATGGCATAGACTTCCGCTAGGTCCAAAACCTCGGCCAGAACTTTGTCAGGATCTATTGGCTCGCCGGGAGCAATCTGGATTTTGTTAACGAGGCCCGAGATCGGGGACGGAAGCGCGATAGTGGGCGGAGGATTGCCAGGCTGCCTGCTCTCCACCAGAACGGCCGTCGCCCCCTTCTCGATGGAGTGGTCATTTTTCATATGCACCTCCAAAGCGCGTCCGGGAATGCGGCTACTAATGACTGCACGACACCCTGGATATACGGCGATCTCTCCCAATGCAAAAATACTCTCCTCAAAGGTCGTTTCTTCGACAATTTGGGTTTCGATACGCAGGTTTTTCACACCCGTTTCATCGAGAATCACCGTATTACTCGGGCGCGCACCTTGGGCTGCCGGGATCGAGCAAGAGGCCAGAATGAGAAATAAAATGAGATAAAACGGCTTCATAGATTGGAT
>Ga0114971_10001675_pt1 | contig 15079 bp, 11 predicted proteins | sample M_140625_MF_Meta_FD_87320 | JGI IMG/M metagenome (GOLD analysis project Ga0114971, IMG submission 87320) | Freshwater microbial communities from Lake Montjoie, Canada to study carbon cycling - M_140625_MF_MetaG | ecosystem: Environmental > Aquatic > Freshwater > Lake | place: Lake Montjoie... | reverse complement strand
TATTTTTCCAGCACTTCATTCAAATCGTAAATCTTGTATCGACCATAATGCTTTGTGGAAGAAGGGTCGTACAAATAAGCCCGTTTCAGTTTATTATCGATGATGACAAGATTAGAATGCTTGCTATCTTCTACTCGCTCAAGAGTCAAAAAAAACGCAGTGTATCTTTTCTTACTGCTTGAAATTAAATTGGTAAGAAGTTCGCGATCGACCGAGACCGAGCTTTCACCCGTTTCGAGATTTGTCGACCATTTTATAAGAGCTTTCGCAGATTCTTTATTTGTTGTGATAAACTCTACATTCTCGGATTTTTTTAAGCGATCTAGTAAATACAAAGATCGCGTCAGTCCACCTAACCTCCCTCCAAAATATTCATACTCCTTCTTAAAATATTCTTGATACATTGACGGAATATTTTTTGTTTTCTCCAGCTCCTCCAGGTGTTTTCGAACGACCTCCAAACTTTTAAAATTTGTGTCCACAATCATCGGATTCGTCTTAATGTACTTGCACAACTCAGGTTTATTCATCCGAGAAAGAGACACAGAGTGCTCCGGAATCGGCTGATTCTTCTTATCAGCCTTGCTTTTACACAACTTTGCCATGTTATACAAAAATTTTTTAGGATACTCTTCACACCTATCAATATGCTTAAGAGCGCAACGCTTGGTGGGGGAATTGCTCCTCACCTCAATAGTCGCTCTCACGTATTTTCTACCATGAGGACTTTTTTTCATATTTTATAATATGAAAAATTATTTATAGACAGAAATATTTGTCTTGCCATTCTCTTGCCATCACCTCATACGTCCGATTCTTCGCGAACTCATAATTCAACTCTGTCAACTCTCTCTTTCTACTCTCGTTAGATAACAATAATTTAACCTGTTGAACCGCTATTTCCTGCCACCCCTCCGTTCTAGCGTCTCCCTGTATAACAATTCCTCTCTCCCCCACATTCTCGCTTAACGCTCCCAAATCGTTCGTAATAGCCAGGGTTTTAGAAGCTGCGCACTCAATACTTGTTATGCAGCTGGTTTCAGCAAACACACACGGATAAAACCAAACCTCACTTTGCAAGAAAACATCTCGTAATTTAGACTGAGATACCCAGCCGTAATTTGTCACGTAATCCCGTTGTTTGTCCAGCATCTGTTCTATCTGTTCAATCAACTCGGGATTTGTCTTCTTCGTCAAAGATAAATTACAAAACACGCTCAAATAAGCTTCTGGAAACGCCTGCTTTATTCTTGGAAACATCTTCAACAAATAATATAAACCTCTATCTGGAAACGAGGAATAAATAAACGAGTAAGGCTTTTTAGAAGTATGAACGAATTTTTCAAGCTGAACGGCGTTGGAAGTAACTTCTATCTGGTCTTTAGGAACGAACGAATAATGATAGTGAAACGCCTCCTTGTGCCAGTTCGTCAAGCACAGCACCTTTTTCAACTGACTTCCTAAAATCAAAGACGTGCAATGAGGAAGTACATCTTGTAGCCACAAATATATCTTGTTTACGTTTGGTTCGTAAGAGATAGACAACCATTTGGCGTATCTCAACACAACGCATATCTCGATTTTGTGAGTAGCCAAGAACTCCACGTATTTAGAAATATCAAAATACTGAACACCGTCTATCTTTGCCTCCGTGTTTTCCTCACCATCGATACACTTGCAAAATACAAAAACGGAATAACCCAGCTTTGCAAACTGTTCAGCGAACAATGCGGCTGACGTCTCCGAGCCTCCGAGCCCCTTTGTATCTATGGTGTATCTGTTCCAGGGAAAGAAGTTTCCCTCCGTCACTATGCATAACACGGGCTTGCTAAGTGTCTTGTATTCCTTTTGAGACTCTCTGATTCGACGAATATTGTTTTTTGACGAGTATACGTGTAGCCACTCGTTCAGCGAATCTGTGAATTTGTACTTGAGAGCCTTCTCGGAGACTTCTTGACCCAGTGCGAAGTCTCCCACGTAGTAACACAGGTTAGCCAGCATGTTCGGGGTTTCAAAGTCGTAATAGTTTTTTTCGACGAACAGGCCGTTTTGGAGGGGGAAAGGCTTATCATACGCTCTTTTGGCGTACAAATACGCCATTTCGTAGTTCTTTTCTCTGTAGTAGTGGTCTGAGATCAACAGCAACGGTTCAGCTCGGTGAGGGTAATAGTTGTACGCGTCTAAATACAATTGGTGACACTCGCTCCAAGATTTATTTAGATTTATCTCGGAAATTATACCAATACGAAACTTTGCGTTATAAATTTCTTCGTCGAACCCGGTATACGGACTATTTATTCGCTTTCTATACCACTTTATAGCTCGTTCGTACTGCTTCAAAGTCACGTACGTCTGACCGATGTAAAACAGTTGACGAGGATTCTCAGGCGTTTCCCTCTTCTCCTCCTTTAAAAACTTCAAATCAGATAACATTCGCTCATTTGTCCGATTCTTCATGTAATCAGAATCCGGATCCCGCAAATACGAGTCGTTTATATTTATACGAAGCGATGGTTCAGTTACGCCTATCACCTCGTGTATCCTGAATATGTATCGAAGACCGGAATCACTGCGCGTAATTCTACACGAATCATATGACGTGTAGTTAGACACAATCGGTATACAAAAAGACTTGATCGCCTTATTATCTCGAAACCCAAACAGAGTCTGTCTAAGAAAATCACCACCCTCCAGGATATAAGTGTCATCCAATATCAAATTGTAGACACACGAATTTCCAGCTAAATCCAGACTACGGTTACGGCTTACTTTGAAATTCACAAATGGCTCTTCGTGCAAACTCCCTTTTTTATTTTTCAAACACTCCTTTATTATAGTCTGTGTTCCGTCGGTCGATCCCGTATCTAAAATCGTCCACTCATCGATATATGGTAAAACCCTAGTAAGTACGTCTGAAATGGTTGGAGAAGAATTCTTAACAATCATCACCAGATGAATCAAATTATAGTCACTCATTTTATACTTAATTTTTCTTTATAAATACCCTATACCCCAAATGAAGCAACATATATTCACCCTTATAAGCCTCCAAAAAATGCATTACAGAATGATACGGAACGCTTAACGGACTCTCTCGGATATTTTCCTGCATCCATAACACGTCATCCATAGCCATAATACCACCCTTGTTAAGCAGCCTCCACCCGTTCACCATATCGATCATCACGTCCAAACATGCGTGACTCCCGTCTATATATATGAAATCGAACGTCTCCGTCATATTCATCAACTCCTTCCTGGAATCCCCCCTTATTTTTCTTATTCTATCTTGTGAGTTCATCTTGACCACATTTTCGTCAAACATTCTCTCCGCGTCGTTCGTCAACTCATTCTCGTTAATCAACGGATCTTTGCTCTCATTACTCCAACTATCAACCACCACAGCGGTCGAGTTAGGAAGCTGCTTCAACATAGTAAGAACAGACGTTCCCATATACGTCCCCACCTCCAAGATTTTAGGATATTTATCCTTCTCGTTTAACAAGTCGAGAACCTGCTCAAACACGCGCTTTGAACCACGTGGAACGTCAACCGTCCAATTTTGCATTGAACCGTATTCCATATTTAATAGAAAACCTTGTTTTTAAAATGTCATCTCTAGATTACGATGAAGGCAAAGGAGAATGGGTTATCTCACAACAACCTTCATTTGACGGCCCACAAGGCCCCGCTGGCTTCGGCTTCGGGCTCAGGGGATTAAGAGGTCAACAAGGAAGAATAGGTCGAATAGGAAGAATAGGTCCTCAAGGACAAAAGGGAGTGGACGGTTTCTGCTCAAACACTGGTCCTAAAGGCTCTCAAGGACTAGTCGGACTTCAAGGTGAAATAGGAAGATATGGGTACCAAGGAGACCAAGGATGGCAAGGCGATATAGGCTTTCAGGGCTCGAAAGGAAACAAAGGCTATCAAGGAGAAATAGGAAGATACGGGTACCAAGGAGACCAAGGCTGGCAAGGCGATATAGGGGGGGTAGGATATCAAGGGAGTCAAGGCGTGTTCGGTCACACTGGTGAAATGGGATATCAAGGCATTCAGGGCATTGGAATTCAAGGAATTCAAGGTGTTATCGGTCACACAGGTGTACAGGGGGGAATTGGATTTCTTGATATTGAACCCGATAATCACAGCGATTATATTTATTGGAACTCTGAAAATAAAAAATATGAATGCGACGGTGAAAAAATACATATCGGTTCAGATTCAGGTAAAAACAATCAGTCTCCGTTTACAGTAGCTATAGGTGCTAATTCAGGTGAGAAAAATCAAGGATTTCTAGCAGTGGCTATAGGATACGGAGCGGGAAACACGGATCAACAACCGCATTGTATTTCCATTGGAGCGTCAGCCGGTTACACAAACCAAAATCAAAACGCTGTATCTATAGGAACGTTTTCAGGTGAGAAAAACCAAGGGGTAAACAGCGTGTCGATGGGTTATTTAGCAGGACACGAGAATCAGGGGGAGAACAGTGTAGCAATAGGAGCGACAGCTGGGCAGACTAATCAAGGAAAGAATTGCGTGGCTATAGGCGGTGGGGCGGGTAAGACGGAACAGTTTACTAATTCTATAGTGATAAACGAGGGGGAGGATGAGGTAAACGCGGACTCGTCCGGATTTTTCGTCCATCCAGTGAGACAAGACGTTCGAAACAAAAACAAACTCGGTTACAATGAAAAAAATAAAGAAATAGTTTACACATCGGAATATATAATCGTTAAAGAAGGAGCTTATTACAGATTATGGGAGGATTCTTATACTATATCCGAGGGAGAAAGCGTCAAATTAATAAACAACTCTGGTGGAGTAGTCAGCGTGTCGTGTAAAGGGTGTCATTTAGTCGATTTAGAAAATAGACGCGTGTTAGAAGTTATAGCATTGGAAACGTTCGATCGTTTTTCAATAAAAAAAATCTATTTTCTAATAAAATGAATTATTCAACGCTGAAAAATACATACTCTAGAAAGAATTATTCAACTCTGAAAAATACATACTCTAGAAAGAACGAGAGAAATGAATCCGTAGAACATTTTACATCGGACTCTACTTCTGTTACTCAAATAAGGTCTAATTGGTATCAAAGTACAGTAGATCCTGTAGAACTTAATTATCCTCTCTCGAACTCACTTGGAAGTAGACAAAACTATAGAAGAATTCTGAGCCCGACTAAAAAATGGAAACTAGAACTAAATCAAGATGGCCTTCAACTTATCGGACCCTATAATTTTGTTGCAACTATCGCAGGTGACCCTACTTACAACAGCTACAAATTAACTATCGATAAAAAGTCAAATCTTACTTTATTCGGGTCTAAGTCTACGTCTAGTATCGTCGTCCAAAGTACAGCAACGAACATTCTGGCAACTGCAGCGAGATCCGAAAGTCCTGATTGGACTCTTAACGTAGACGACAATGGAAATATAAGTATAAACAATTCAGCAGGTGATTCTAACTACTTATTTAATTCTTTGAGCGTAAATCAATCTCTATATTATAATGACGCAAATAATAAATCGCAGTCGATTGTAAGTAGTTCAACAAATGCGAATTCGAAATGGAAATTGGAACTAGTTAGCACTGGTCTACAACTAAAGAATTTATACTTGAATCAAACAATTCAAGTATATAAGAGAAACGAATCGATTTCTCCTCTTATATTATCATTAAACAATTCAGGGCAATTAGTATTAAAAGATAATGGAACTCTAGTTTGGAAAACAAAAAGTTTTCCTACACTTACACTTGATTACAAAATGTCTATAAACCCAATAACTGGTTCACTTGATATAAAAATAGGAGAAGATCTAAAGTGGGGAACTGTAATTCAAAAATTAACACAAGAAGATATCCTAAACTCTGATGAATATAGATATATTGTTTCAGATAACGGGTATTACCGACTTGTAATTTCTAGAGATGGGTTGAACGTTATCAGTAATGTTGATAACGTTATAGTAAAAAACATTTTTACTATAACGTTATCAACAGATACGTTATATTTAAAAAATAATCCATTCGGTGAAATTAAGGTTTACAAGACCGACACTACCGAAAACAATTGTGTATGGATTGCAGGTACAAGCGAAAAGACTCAAACATCACCTTATTCTATAAAAGTCTCGAATATCGGTAATATAATATCTGAAAATAAAGAGGGGAAGATATTTCCATACAAAAAATTGGACAGCTTTTCAATTCCTGAGACGGCTATAATAATTAAAGAAAAAACGAACAATAAATATTACTGGAATATCGACACTTATGCAGATTTTTTGGTAGGTAAAGAAACTATGGGTGATTATATTAGTAATCCTGGTAGTATATGGACACTTAACGATGGTAAGTTGAAAAATAAATCACAAGGCTGTTTAAGAACCAATCATGGCCAACTTGAAGCAAAAGATGCGCAAGACCACTGTAACAGAATTTTCACGTTAGACGCAAATGGATATATAGGAGTAGATGGAAAGTATCTTGCTTATACTGATTCCAGTATTGTAATATTAGTGGAAAAAAGCGCAGCTTCCGTCTGGGATGTAATTCCAATTTTGAATACGTACATAACCAACCCTGCAGACAGCAATTGTTTTTTTTCGTCTTGGTCTAACGATATCGATGAATGCACACTTCCTTGTGGAACAGGAAAAATGAAGAAAACAAGAGTTAATATCTCGCCTAAAAAAGGAGCCGGCTCTGATTGTTTTGACAACTTAAGTGAAAAGACTGTTGATTGCAATACGCAAGTGTGTCCTCCTGTAAATTGTGCTGTATCTGATTGGTATGCTTGGAGTGATTGTTCTAAACCTTGTGGAGGTGGAACACAGACTCAAAGCAAGACTGTTATTACACCCAGTGCTAACGGTGGAACGCCGTGTCCACCTTTAACACAAGAACAGACGTGCAATCCGCAAGCGTGTCCACCTCCAGTTGATTGTGCTGTATCTGATTGGTATGCTTGGAGTGATTGTTCTAAACCTTGTGGAGGTGGAACACAGTCTCAAACCAGGACTGTTACTAAACCCAGTGCTAACGGCGGAGCGGTGTGTCCAACGTTAACACAAGAACAGACGTGCAATCCGCAAGCGTGTCCACCTCCAGTTGATTGTGCTGTATCTGATTGGTCTGATTGGAGTTCTTGTTCTAAACCTTGTGGAGAAGGTGGAAAACGGTCTAAAATGAGGACTGTTACTAAACCCAGGGCTAACGGTGGAACGGCGTGTCCACCGTTAGAGGAAATCGCTGATTGCGATACAACCGACTGCACACCGTCGCCGTCTGCAGACGGCGATTTTTTAAGCAAGTATAAATGGTTGATTATAGGCGGTGTCGTAGGATTCATATTATTTTTACTTATACTTGTTCTTCTAATGAAAAAATAATAATTAGACCCGAGCGTGATGATAGAAAACCCCATCTTGTAAATAGACACACGTATCCTCTATAACTTTTTCCATAGATAACGCCTCTGAATTCCCCCATTCAGCACAGTCGTCGTAAGAAGTAAAAGACCACGCGTCCATCTTGTCGTGCTTATCTCTAAATTCGGGCAAGGGAAATACAAGCCTGGATTTCAAAATATTCGTTCTTGATATCACTGGGTTGAACGTGTACAGCCAACGTGGAATGACCTGGAATTGCAAATTGTTATAAACGAAAGGAGAGGTAGCCCTCATTTTCTCTTGATAGTTGAAATTATCCAAGTTCTTAAAACATAAATAAGGTATATTACGAGTCCAACCATACTGCCACTTTTCTTTTTCAGATAAATACTTTCGAAGAAAAACAAAAGATATATCCGACTTGTCTTCCAGTAGACTTACAGAACAGTCCAACCAGTCTTTTCTTGTAGAGTCGGATGCTATCCAGTCGTCTTCAAGATTTAGAACGTAATCGTAGCCTTCTTTCACCTTGTCCCAAAGAATATTCATTCCCTTACTCAGTCCTAGGTTTTCGTCGTTAACATGCAATATGAAGGTGATTTTAGGATGACTGATTTGAAGTATGTCTTGAATAAAAGGGGTGGTGCATCCTTGAGCGAATATGTGCCAGTCAAACTTAAAAGAGATGTTTGTATTGGCTGTGAACTGAGATATAGTTTCAAATAATACTTTTCTATTGTTACACGTCAGGGTTGTTATTACAAATTTCATTTTATTAATTATATAAATTCATTTATATAATAATAATAAAATGGGAAATAGTCAAAGTCAAGAACCATTGACACTCAAATCTGTAGTTCGGTATTATAAGCCCGATCGTATAGACCCCGATGGAACATTATATTACAGTCCATTTAAACTGGTTCCTCTTATCAACTTGTTGATGTACAATAACAAGTATGACAGCGGTGGAAATTTATTACAAAATACAAACACACCAAATATAGTATACGCTTGGGAATCAGGCGTTGATAATAATTCTAACGTGCTTGGATTTCAAATTCTTTCAAATGTTACAGACGACTATTTTCCAGTTGGAGATATAGCTTTTCCTGGACCCAGAGCTCCAGATGAATGGGCTCCAAACAGAGGGAATACCCAGCCGTATAATAATTATAATTTGAACGCTCTTATAAAGTATGTTCAAATGAGTAACAACCTAGCTTCATATGTTCTGTATGTAAAAAACGACCCAACTTATTCCAAGATTTTAAACCCATCAAATTTTGGACAAAATGACTCAAACAAATGGGGTTCAAAAATATGGGGGACAACTGAAGCTGAAAATAGTAATAACAATCAAACAGAGGATTACGTTATGTTTGGAAATGTATTCGGGAAAATTGGTTCGGATGATTTACCTCTTGGTGGGAACAAATACTATGCCGCTATTCATAAAAACTACGTTGGTCCAATCGAAAATAATAAAAAATGGAACACTTCTGCGGCTGACGGAACAGGAATCGGGAATTGGAACGTGAACTATAGCGACAATGTTAATTATACTTCGTATTTTCTTAATACTTGGATGTGTCGAAATAAGAATCCGAAATTTTTCTTTAGAGATATCCTACCCGAGACTATACAGGCTGCGTGTTGTTCATCTACAAATAGACCTGGTGATTCCGACTTGTGTTCTTACCTAAAAACGAATAGCAATATTTGTGATTCTCTTATGACAGGAAAATATTGCACTGGTTCTAATCTAACAACTAACGCTTGTAATACCTGGTGTAAAAAAGATGGAAATTTCTGTGACACGGATTTAACATCTTTCTGTTCCAATATTGAAACAGAATATGATTTAACATCCCCATCTACGTCTAGCATAACGTGGGATACGTACGCAAATAAAAATATATTAAACGCGACCGGTATCCCACTCGCGCAATCTGAGTCTACGAACACACCTGATTCTTGTCAGAAAAGCTGCGCTTCTAACCCAGCGTGTACAGCTTTTGTTTACGGTGGTAATAACTCATGTAGTTTAAGGCAGACTAACCCTGGTTATATCATTGACAATAGTATGTATTATTCTCAAGGTGACACCACTTCTATAAAGAGAAATTCGACTGACGACAAGATAAAAAAAGCGAATACCTGCGCGTGTTTTAAAGGAGAGCAGTACTACATTAATTATTTTAATACCATATCCTCCCAGTATCCTCCAAATATTTCTAATATGATTAAAGCTGCTTCGGCGTCAAAGGACAAGAGGTGCTTTTATTCGAACTGCATAGCGGCTGACTCAATAAAATCCAGAGATTTAAAGAGAGGAGCTTCTAATGTGTGTGGAGATACGAATTTACAAGTGTGTTTTCAAAATGTGGATAGTTCAGGGTCTGCTCTTTCAAACTCAACAATAACGGAAGAACAAAAAATAAATTGCACTCAGAATATGAGTGACTCAAAAATAGACACGCCTCCACCCAAACCGAATCAACCGCCTCCACCCAAACCGAATCAACCGAATACACCCAAACCGGATCAACCGAATACACCCAAACCGGATCAACCGAATACAGATTTTTTAACCAAGTATAAATGGTGGATTACAGGTGGTGTTGTAGGATTCATATTATTTTTACTTATACTTGTTCTTCTAATGAAAAAATAAATTAGACCCGAGTGTGGTTTTGAGCATAATTTATAAATTTTATTTAAATTTATAAATTTAAATTATAAATGGGAGCTAGTCTAAGTTCTTCTTATACACAATCTATTATAGACGATTATAATGCAAATCTTACAAATATTATGGTAAATAACTCCTCTTCTAGTTTATCGACTTGTAAAACAAACCAACGTATAACTATCGATGAATTAATTTTGGTTAATTGCCCGGTAGCAATTGACCAAAATTCACAGGTTGTTTGTAACCTAAAATCAGAATTTAGTGGTTCAAATACAGCCAATTTATCTTCTATGTTACAAAGTGCCGTTGACAATTCAGCTGAAACAAGTCAAAAATCTACTCAAGGTTTTTTGGCGACATCGGTGAGTGCCAGCGTTTCGGCTACTGATATGAGGACATATATAAAAAATATTATACAAACCAACGTTAACCAGTCTTTAGTTGAGTCATGTATCATTGAATCGAACGTTGATCAAGACAATCATATAAAAAAAATTTCGTGTAATTCTGGTAAAGTGAATGTTGGTCAAAACGCCCAATTAAATCAATTTTCTAGTTGCATGACAACTATGGTAGTAGATTTACTAAAGAATGACACAATTGTAACTAAAGCTATCTCAAAAGCAGTTACAGAACAGACAACTACACAAAAAGGGTTAGACAGTCTCTTAGAGGCTCTCCTAGGTCCATTGATTGTTGTAGCTATTGTAATGATTATCGGACTGGTTATTTATAAACAAATGAAATCAGACAAGAAAGAGTCTGTATCTTAAATAAATTCAATAATTTTTGTTAAACTATAATAAAATGGGAATTCAGTCTTTCGTAAGCATATTGAACAAGAATATATTTAATTCTTTCGTACAGCAGTCCGAGCTCAGCTCGAATTTTTGCTCCACTCAACAGAGTATAAATTTGAAAGGGGCAAAAATTCAAGGTTGTAACGTCCGTATATCTCAAGATTCTCAAACTGTTTGTCAGTTGGATAAGATAGTTGGTATGAGTAACACACAGCAGTTGGTCTCCACCGTTAAAGACGCTGTTGCGAAAACAGCGAGTGAGGTTGACAAAGGGACGAAAGAGATGCTTGCAACAGCGGTGACGTCTAATAATCAAAATGTGACTTTGGAGACTCATATAACGAATATAATCGAGACTAATTTTAGCGATGTTCTCACGACTACGTGTTTAGCTAGTTCGTCGGCTGATCAATTTCAAGAAATAAAACATCTTGATATTTCTTGTACGGGTGACAACAAGGTCGACATGTCTCTATCTCAGAATATTCAATTATACCAGTTCGCGTCGTGTGTGACAACCGCCGTGACAAACATAATCAGTAATGATAGTATAGTCACATCGGTGGAGCAAAAAGCCTCCATTGTAAACGATGAGAATAAAAAGGGGTTATTTAACGAGGACATGTGGAAGACGATCGGAATATTAGCAGCTATATCCGTGGTTATATTTTTGATATTTTTATACGCCAGAACGCAATTAAAGCCTTAAAACAATTTTATATGGATATGTTTATAAAATATAAACATATCTAAAGCGAATACCTTATATATAGAAAGACTCTATTACATACAATGGTAATTCAAATTATTAACGGAATGAGATATTACAAGGCTGATTATGTGAAGGAAGTATGTCCTGCTTTTTTCGCGGGGTGTACTCGGTCTACACGTAAGCTTGTCGAACGGAAGAAAATACCGGATGACAAGTACCTGTTCGCTACGTTCGTGAAGTCGAAGAATACATGGAAGACGTCGTCCATAGAGGTTAACAAGGCTGCTTTACTACTGTCGGAGGAGTGGGTCACCAAAAACGTACCCAAGTTCGGTGTTAAAGAAGAAAGCGATCTCGATGAGGTTATGGCTCCTCCAATCTTTTTATTAAACGACGAAGAAAAATTCAAAGATGCTCAAGGAAATGTTATAGAGATCGAGGTGAGAGGAGAAAGACACCACGATAAAATATTATTCTACGGAAAGGACATTGAACGCATGTTAGAGATGAAACGTTTAAGAGTTGTATTGACGCAAGACGATTCGACATACGAAGAAGGAGAACATTACAAAAAATTTATTCGCTCTCAGTCGTATATTACTAGAAATAATCTGAAGTACGTTGCTATTACTTCAGATCAGATAAAACATAATGAAGACAAAAATAACAAGCACGACTCTGTTTTATCTGACCTGAAGCACGTTGCTATTGCTTCAGGTCAGATAAAACATAATGAAGACAAAAATAACAAGCACGACTCTGTTTTATCTGACCTGAAGCACGTTGCTATTACTTCAGATATAGAACAGAGTCGTGCTTGTTATTTCTTGACATATATTGGTTTGATTAAACTTTTATTATCTCGAAAGCATACTGTTGCTAAAACATTTCAAAAGTGGGCGACCAACATCCTCTTCACTAATCATCTCGGAACGGTCGAACAGAAAGAGGAGTTGTCGGCTAAATTAATAGGGTCGTCAGTTGAGTCTGTGCGTGATTTCCTATCTTCTTCACCCTCTAAATATAGTGAGATTTATCTGATTTGTATAGGAAAGGCGTCTGACCTAAAGGAGAGTCTTCCTATTTTAAGTTCTTATTCAGATAACGACTTGGTTTTCAAGTATGGATACACGGATGATTTGTCTCGTAGATTGCAAGAACACAAAAAGCATTTCAGTAAAATAAAAGGGACAAACATATCTGTTGTATTGCACAGTCCAATTGACCCTAAGTTTCTCTCAAAGGCTGAGAAAGATCTCAAGGATTATTTTCAAGATGTAGAAGAGGCTCAGATTCAACATCCGGTATACAAAGAACTTGTAGTCGTATCCGAAAAACGAGTCAACAAAATTGTTAAAAGTGTCTTCAACGACATATGTGTCACATACGCTGGGTCTATGGAAAAAATTCAAAACGAAATAAACAGATTAAAATCAGAGTTTGAAAAAGAAAAGAAAGCACGTGAAAAGGAATTTGAGGTGGAAACCAGAATTAAAGAAACAGAGACGAAGATGCGGGAAAAGGAATTTGAGGTAGAGACTAGGATTAAAGAAATAGAGATGAAGATGAGGGAAAAAGCTCTTGAGAAGGAGGTAGAAAACGAAAAGAAATCCAGAACCGAAAATAGACTTGAATTTATCAGTTTCACTGAGACAATGAAGAAAGAACACGGAGAGAATTTGGAAAATATGGAACGTAAAAATAAAGAGATGTTAGACTATTTAATGTCTTCTCTAAAACAAATGATATCAATTAAATAATTTACTAAATTATTTAATAGGAAGGTAGAGGAAAAGCACTCACGGAAGCAAAGGCCTATTTCCTATTGCCAAGGCAATAGGAACAGAAGTTCTATTTTAATCTCTGTCTAACTCGAATAGGTAATCGTAATATTCTTCCAGCTCTTTGTGAAAAACAAGCTCAACGCCGTTTAGTATTTTAGAGATTGTGGTTTCTAGTAAATGGTCTGGAATATAATCCTTTGGAAAACAACCGGTGACTTCTTCAAGTTTTTGTCTGTTGAAATCTTCTATATCAAACCCGATTTTCGTTCGATTTAAAAGTATTTGAATTATCCATTCTTCTACATCTTGGTTGACCCTCTCTTTTTCATCGTCGTCGGTTTGAGACAAAAGGTCGCATATCGGTCTGAAAAACATCCACTGTGTATTAATAATGTTTTGAATCGGACAAACAAGATATATATAATCCAGGTTCGTTTCCAATATAGACTTTTTCATTAGCTCGTTCACATAGTTGTCGAAATTCGAGCTGTTAAGAGAGGTTGACGATATCAATAATTCCTTGTCTTCTAGCAACTCCGATACGCAATATATCATATCGTTCGGAAGGTTCGGTAAAAGGTCTGAAATCAGGTTTATTTTGGATTCGAAAATAGATGAAATAGTCTTTTTTAAAATTTTTTTATTTACACAGATGATTCTTAGGTTATCACCCTCAGACATAACTTGTTCACTGAGGCTGTCATGTACCTCGTCCAGAGTTGTCGTTTTAAAATCGAGCCCGACAACAGGCTCTTGAGAGGTATTAGCGTTTTGCATATCGAGTTATTCAAGTGTAAGTGATGTAATTTCAAGTGGATTTCTAAGTTAAAATTCTTTTTTATTATTTACGACAATATCGAATTCTTAAGTAGTTTCCTATTGCCCGGGCAATAGGAACCGAAGTTCTAGGTTAAGTATGTGTTTTTTATAGTTCCATTTGATTTTTTCCTCTTGAAAACATGCGCGCTTCTTGTTCGTTGTTAAATACCCAACAATTACTGTCAGATGTTTTTTCGTCTAACATATATTCAGAAATTAAATCTTCCTCGTATAGTCGACTCTCGTAGTCCAATGAGCTTATGTCACCGATTCTACAACTGAGTTGGTACAAGTGTATATATGAGTCGGAATATGTGGAAGAAATTTTATTCATCATTTCTTCCAGAGTGCATATCACGGGTCGAGAGACGGTGCCTAGTTGAACAGGGGTGTGTTCATTGCAACATATACCCATTTTATAATTCTCTACCGTCTGGTCAAATACTAGTTCTAGGTTTGTGGTTTTTTGTCCAGGTCTTATAACTCTTTCTACGATTCTTTGGGTTTTTACGTTTCCGTTATTGTCCACAGTGTAGAACGTCTTTTCAAAGTTTTTAGTATACGAATAGTATTCTAGAAACTTTGAAATCTCTTCAACGTTAGATGGGTACAGGGGTTGACGCGGTAACGTATACTGATGTAACATTATATTACTCGGTATAACACACTGTTTTTTATTATGGTCTATCACCGGGATACACCCGTGAGACAGAGTCACAATATTGTTTGTTGTAACATTATCATCGAAGCCAACAACAACTTCATCCAGATCCAGGTCGCGAAAAGAGATGGGGATCATATTCGTTTACTGATTTATTCAGTATGTTTTTCATATAATTCAATTTCCGATGGTTGATTTACAGGTTGAAATT
>Ga0114971_10001674_pt1 | contig 15082 bp, 11 predicted proteins | sample M_140625_MF_Meta_FD_87320 | JGI IMG/M metagenome (GOLD analysis project Ga0114971, IMG submission 87320) | Freshwater microbial communities from Lake Montjoie, Canada to study carbon cycling - M_140625_MF_MetaG | ecosystem: Environmental > Aquatic > Freshwater > Lake | place: Lake Montjoie... | reverse complement strand
CGGCTCTGCCTGCCCTTCGTGCTGGCCAAGCTGCTGCTGGAGGGGGAGGTGCGGATGGACCAGTTCCGCGGTGCCGCGCTGGCCGACCCGGCCGCCTATGCGCTGGGGCAGAAGGTGCGCGTGCGGCGGGTGGAGAACCCCGATCCCAATGCGCTGGTGCCGCAGGAGGTGACGGTGACACTGATCGATGGTCGGGTGCTGCGGCATCGGGTGGAAACAATGCTCGCCAGCCCCGCCCGGCCGCTGAACCGCGCCGCGCAGCTGGCGAAGTTCTATGGGTGCTGGGCGGCCTCCGCCGTGCCGCTGGGTGACGCGGCGGCGCTGGTGGCACTGGTGGACGGACTGGAGGATGTGCCGGATGTGCGGGCGCTGACGGCGGCGATGGTGGCTATTCCGCGGGCGCTGGCCGCAAAACCCGCCGCCGCTTGGTCCCGAAATCCAGCGCCAGATACACCACCGGCGTCGTATAAAGCGTGACCACCTGCGCCAGCAGCAGCCCGCCGATCAGCGTCACCCCCAGCGGGTAGCGCAGTTCAGACCCCGCGCCGCTGCCCAGTACCAGCGGCAGCGCCCCCAGCACGGCGGCCAGCGTGGTCATCAGGATGGGGCGGAAGCGTTCGCGGCAGGCGGCCAGCACCGCCTCCCGCCCGCCGATCCCTTCTTCCCGTTCATGCTGCAGGGCGAAGTCGACGATCATGATGGCGTTCTTCTTCACGATGCCCATCAGCAGGATAACCCCGATCAGCGCGATCACGCTGAAGGCCGTCCCCGTCGCCAGCAGCGCCAGCAGCGCACCGATTCCCGCCGTGGGCAGGGTGGACAGGATGGTGATGGGGTGCAGCAGGTGTTCGTACAGGATGCCCAGCACGATGTAGATCGTGATCAGCGCCGCCAGGATCAGCAGCGGCTGGTCGCGGGCGAAGCTCTGGAAGGCCTTCGCATTGCCGGCGAACTCGGTCCGCAGCCCGTCCGGCAGGCCGATCTCGGCGGTCGCCTGTTCCACCATCGCTGTCGCTTGCCCCAGCGTGGTGCCTTCGCCCAGGTTGAAGGTGATGGTCGCCGCCGGATACAGCCCCTGATGCGTGACGAAGAGCGGCGCCGTGCCGCGTTCCAGCCGCGTCACGGCGGAAAGCGGCACCATCACCCCGCCGGAGCCGGGCAGCCAGATATCATCCACCTGTTCCGGCGATTGCTGCTTGTCTGGGTCGATTTCCAGCACCACGCGGTACTGGTTACGCGGGCGGTAGATGATGGAGACTTGCCGCTGCGCGAAGCTGCTGTTCAGCGCCCCGGCGATGGCCTGGACCGAAACCCCGAGCCGCGCCGCCGCGTCGCGGTCGATGACGAGGCGGGAGACGAGACCCGCCCGCTGCTGGTCGGAATTGACATCGGCGATCCCCGGCAGGGTCCGCAGCTTGCGGACCAGGATCTCCGACCACTCCGCCAACTGTTCAAGATCGGGGGAGAGCAGCACGAACTGGAACTGCGCATTGCCGGGCCGCCCGCCCATGCCGATCTCCGGCACCGCGCGCATGAAGGTCTGGATGCCGGGGATCGCCGCCAGCGGCCGGCGCAGCCGTGCCACGATCCGTTCGGCGGAGACGCCACCGCGTTCGTCCAGCGGCTTCAGGCTGATGAACAGCCGCCCCGTGCTGACCACCGCATTGCCGAAGCCGCCACCGACGGTGGAAGCCACATTATCCACGCCGGGATCGGCCTGGATCAGCGCCACCACCTTCGCCTGCGCTTCCAGCATCGCGGCATAGGAAATATCGGCCGGCGCACGGGTGGACCCGATGATCAGCCCGGTATCCTGGTCCGGGAAGAACTCCTTGGGCACGATGGTGTAAAGCCAGACCGTCAGCCCGATCAGCCCGAGCGTCGCAACCAAGGCGATGCGGCGGAAGCGCAGCACGAAGCCGAGCGAGGCCATGTAGCCATCGGTCAGCCAGCGCAATCCCGCGTCCATCCCGCGCGCGAAGCGCCCGGGCGGCGGGTCTTCCGCCTGGCCCAGCCGGGCCGCCACCATCGGCGTAACGGTCAGGGAGACGAGGCCGGAGATGCCCACCGCGATGGCCAATACCACGGAGAATTCGCGGAACAGCCGCCCGATCAGCCCGCCCATGAACAGCAGCGGGATAAAGACCGCGATCAGGGAGACGGTCATGGAGACGACGGTGAAGCCGATCTGCCGCGCGCCCTCGATCGCCGCGCGAAGTGGTGGCAGGCCGCGTTCGCGCAGCCGGGTCATGTTCTCGATCATCACGATGGCATCGTCGACGACAAAGCCAACCGAGATGGTCAGCGCCATCAGGGAGAGATTATCCAGCGAATAGCCAAGCAGCCACATCGCGGCGAAGGTGCCGAGGAGCGAGAGCGGCACCGCCGCCCCCGTGGCCACCACGGCCGAGAGGCGGCGGAGGAAGACCGCGGTCACCGCGATGACCAGCCCGATGGAGAGCAGCAGTGTGCTCTGCACCTCCTCCACGCTGGCGCGGATGGTGGTGGAGCGGTCGCGCAGCACCTCGACCTCGACCCCGCCCGGCAGCCAGCGGCCGAGGCTCGGAATCATCGCCAGGACATTGTCCACCACCTCGATCACATTCGCATCGGCCTGCTTGAACACCACCATGAAGGCGGCCGGGCGGCCGTTGACCGACCCACCCTGGCGGCGGTCCCGCTGGTCCAGCATGACCCGGCCGATGGCGTCGATCCGGACGATGGCGCCGCCCTTCTGGCGGACCACGACGCGGCCGAATTCCTCCGGGCTGCGAAGCTTGTCGTTCACCGTGATGGTCGCCGCCTGCGCCGGCCCCTCGATCAGCCCGGTCGGCTGGTTGATATTGGCCTGAGAGATCGCCTGCCGCACGGCTTCGAGGCCGATGCCCGCGGCGCGCGCCAGCCCCGGGTCGATCGCGATGCGGATCGCCGGCTGCTCGCCGCCCGCCACGATTACCTGGGAAACGCCGGGCACCTGGGCGATGCGCGGGGCGACGATGCTGTCGGCGGCGTCGTAGATCGCGCCCGGCGTCACCGTCTCGGCGCGGAGCGAGAGGATCATCACCGGCGCATCGGCGGGGTTGGCGCGGCGGAAGCTGGGTGGGTTGGGCAGGCCGGCCGGCAGATCCTGCATCGCTGCATTGATCGCCGCCTGCACATCCTGCGCCGCTTCCTTCAGCGGCTTGGTCAGGTCGAACTGGATGACGATGGACGCCGCGCCGAGCGAGGTGGTCGAGGTCATCTCCGTCACCCCCGCGATGGCGCCCAGCCGGCGTTCCAGCGGGGCGGTGACGGAGTTCGACATGATCGCGGGATCGGCGCCGGGCTGGTTGGCGGTGACGACGATGGTGGGGATGTCGATCCGCGGCAGCGGGGCGATGGGCAGGTTGAAATAGGCGATGAACCCAGCCAGCGCGAGGCCGAGGGCCAGCAGCGCGGTGCCGACGGGGCGGCGGATGAAGGGTTCGCTGATTCCCATCAGGCGATGGCGGGCGCTGACCGCCGCAGCTTCTGGCGCAGCCACTCAAAGGCCAAATAGATGGCGGGGGTGGTATAGAGCGTGATCGCCTGGCTCAGCAGCAGCCCGCCCACCACGGCGACGCCAAGCGGGCGACGCAACTCGCTGCCGGTGCCGGTTTCCAGCATCAGCGGCAGGGCGCCCAGCAGCGCCGCCAGCGTGGTCATCATGATGGGGCGGAAGCGCAGCACCGCCGCGCGCTCAATCGCCTCCCGCGCCGAAAGCCCGTCATCGCGCTGCGCCGCCAGGGCGAAGTCGATCATCATGATCGCGTTCTTCTTCACAATGCCCATCAGCAGCACGATGCCGATCAGCCCGAGCACGGAGAGATCAAGGTCGAAGAGCCGCAGCGCCAGCAGCGCACCGATGCCGGCGGAGGGCAGGGTGGAGAGGATGGTGATGGGGTGGACCAGGCTTTCGTAAAGCACGCCCAAGGTGATGTAGATCACCACCAGCGCCGCCAGGATCAGCCACGGTTCCCCGCGCAGGCTGCGGCGGAACTCTGCGGCGTCGCCGGCAAAGGCGCCGACGATGCTGCCGGGCATGCCGATCTCGGCCTCGGCGGCGTGGATGGCGGGGATGGCGGCGCCGAGCGAGGCGCCGGGGGCGAGGTCGAAGCCCAGCGTCACGGCGGGGAATTGCGCCTGCTTGGTCACTGTCAGCGGTCCGGCGGCGCGGCCGAGCCGGGCGATCTGCGCCAGCGGCACCTGGGGCGTGCCGGCTGCCGTCTGCACCGGCGTGCCCTGCGCGGTGGCCGCCTGCCCGGCGGTGGCGGGGACGCGCAGCAGCCCGAGCATGGCGGGGTCGTCGCGGAGCTCGGGCGTGGCTTCCAGCACCACGCGATACTGGTTGTTCTGCGCGTAGATGGTGCTGATCTGGCGCTGGCCGAAGGCATTGTAGAGCACATCATCCACCGCCTGCATGGTCACACCGAGCCGCCCGGCGAGGTCGCGATCAACCTCGACAGTGACCCGCAGCCCCGCCTCCCGTCGATCGGAGGTGACCTCCGAGAAGAGCGGCAACGCCGCCAGTTTTTGCTCGAGCAGCGGCGCCCAATGGGCCAGTTCGGCGGCATCCGGCGCCATCAGCGTGTACTGGAAGGCACCCGTGCCCTGGCGGGTGCCGATCTGGATATCCTGCACGGGCTGCAGATGCACCCGCACGCCCGCGAGCCCGACCAGCCGTGCCCGCAGGCGTCGGGCGATGGCCTCGGCATTTGCGCTGCGCGCTTCACGCGGGGTCAGCACCACGGTCAGCCGGCCGGTATTGGGCGCCGGGTTGACGATGCCGGCGCCGATTACGGAAGTCACGGTGGCCACATCCGGGTCCGCCTTCAGGCTGGCCGCGACCTGCGCCTGCAAGCCCGCCATGCGGGCGAAGGAGGCATCCTCCGGCCCCTCCAGCACCGCCATGATCAGCCCGGTATCCTGCACCGGCAGGAAGCCCTTGGGCATCGTCAGGTACAGCCAGACCGTGCCGGCCAGGGTCAGCGCCGCCAGCAGCAGCATCGCCCCCTGGTAGCGCAGTGAGACAGCCAGGCTGCGGGCATAGCCGTCCCGGACCGCATCCAGCATGCGCTCCGTCGCGCGGGAGATCGGGCCCGGCCGCGCCGCCTCACGCGGGCGCAGCAGGGTCGCGCACATCATCGGCGTCAGCGTCAGCGATACGAACATGGAAACCAGCACAGCAGCCGTCAGCGTCAGGGCGAATTCGCTGAACAGCCGCCCGACCACGCCCGGCATGAACAGCAGCGGGATGAAGACCGCGACGAGCGAGACGGTCAGCGAGACCACCGTGAAGCCGATCTGCGCCGCGCCCTCACGGGCCGCCTCCAGCGGGGATTTCCCGTCCTCGATCAGCCGGACGATGTTCTCGATCATCACGATGGCGTCGTCCACGACGAAGCCGGTGGCGATGGTCAGCGCCATCAGGGAGAGGTTATCGAGCGAGAAGCCCGCCAGCGCCATGACCCCGAAGGTGCCAAGGATGGACAGCGGCAGCGCCGCGGCGGGGATGAGGGTGGCGCGCGCGCTGCGCAGAAAGACGAAGATCACCCCGACGACGAGGCCCGTGGCCAGCGCCAGGCTGAACTGCACGTCATGCACGCTGGCGCGGATGGTGATGGTCCGGTCGGCGACGATCCGCAGCGCCGCGCCTTCGGGCAAAGCGCGTTCCAGCGCCGGCAACTGCTCCTTCAGCGCCGCCACCGTATCCACAATATTGGCGCCCGGCTGGCGTTGCACATCCAGCAGCACCGCCGGCTGGCCATCCACCCAGGCGCCGACCAGGGCATTTTCCAGGTCCTGCACCGCCTCGCCCACATCGCGCAGCCGCACCGGGGCGCCATTGCGCCAGGCGATGATCAGCCCGGCGAAATCCTCCGGCCGGGTGATCTGGTCATTGGCCATGACGGTGCTGGCCTGCACCGGCCCGTCCACGCTGCCCTTCGGCGTGTTCACATTGCCGGCCTGGATGGCGGTGCGGACGTCTTCCAGGGAAAGCCCGAAGCTGGCGAGCCGCCGCGGGTCGGCCTGCACCCGCACCGCCGGGCGCATGCCGCCCTGCACCACCACCCGGCCAACGCCGCTGACTTGCGCCAAGCGAGGCGCCAGCAGCGTATCGGCGGCATCGGCCAGCCGCCATTGCGGCAGGACCGCGCTGGTCAGCGCCAGCGTCAGGATCGGCGGGTCGGCCGGGTTCACCTTCGCATAGGTCGGCGGATAGGGCAGGTTCTGCGGCAGCGTGCCGCGCGCGGCGTTGATCGCCGCCTGTACATCCTGCGCGGCATCGTCGATATCCCGCCCGAGGGTAAATTGCAGGGTGATGCGCGAGACGCCGGGCCCGCTGGTCGAGACCAGGTCGGTGATCCCCGCGATCTGCGCCAATTGCCGCTCCAGCGAGGCGGTAATCAGCAGTGCCACCGTCTCCGGCGCCGCGCCGGGCAGGGTCGTCGTCACCTCGATGGTCGGGAAATCCACCTCCGGCAGCGCCGAGACGGGCAGGCGAAGATAGCCGAGCAGCCCGGCCAGCAGCACCGCCAACGCCAGCAGGCTGGTGGCGATGGGCCGGTCGATGAAGGGGCCGGAGAGGTTGAGCCGCCCAAGCGCGGCCGGGGCCGGGGGCGGCGCCTCGCTCACGGCCGGGCCTCGGCCGCTTCCCGCGGGCGGCGAGCGGGGCCGGCTGGGGCGGGGGTGCCGGCGGGGTCGCTCACCACCACCGCCTGCCCCGGTGCCAGCCGCAGCGCGCCGGAGGTGACCACGCGATCCCCAGGCGCCAGGCCCTGGCGGATTTCGGCCACAGCCGGCGTCAATTGTCCCAGTTGCAACGGCCGCTGTTCCACCGTGCGATCGGGCTTGAGGAGGAAGGCATAGGGCCCGTCCGGCCCGCGCTGCACGGCGACCAGCGGGATGGTGGTGACGCCGGACAGGCGCTGCACCTCGATCCGCACATTGACGAAGGCACCCGGCCAGAGCCGCAGATCGGCATTGGCGAAGCTCGCCTTCAGCTTCAGCGTGCCGGTCTGCGGATCGACGGCGTTATCCAGCGTCAGCAGCTCCCCCGACGGCACGGCGGGCATGCCTGGGCCGGGCACGACCTGCACCTGCACCGGGCCGCGCGCCATCGCATCCTGCACCCGCGCCAGCTCCTGTTGCGGCAGGGTGAAGACCACGGCGATGGGCTGGAGCTGCGAGAGCGTCACGATCCCCGCGGCATCGCCGGCGCGGACGAAATTCCCCTGGTCCACTTGCCGGAGGCCGACCCGGCCATCGATCGGCGCGCGAATGGTGGTGAAGGAGAGCTGCGTGCGCGCCGCATCGATCAGCGCCTGATCGGCGGCGAGCTGCGCTTCCTGCTGCGCCACCTGGGCGCGCTGCGTGTCCTGCTGCTGCTTGGAAACCCCATCGCTGCGCGCCAGCGTCTGGTAGCGCTGCAGGTCGAGCCGCGCATTCGCCAGCAGCGCCTCGTCCTGCGCCTTCTTGGCCAGGGCCTGATCCAGGCTCGCCTGATAGGCGCGGGGGTCGATGCGGGCCAGCAGATCGCCGCGCTTGACCATCTGCCCCTCGCGGAAGGCGACCTCCGTCAACTGGCCTTCCACCTGGGCGCGAATGGTCACGGTGTTGAAAGCCTGCACCGTGCCGATCGCGTCCAGCAGGATCGGCAAATCCTGGCGTTCGGCGGCGGCGACGGTCACCGGCACCGGCCCGCCGAAGCCCGGGCCGCGCCGCCCGCCCGGGGGCCGTGCGGCTTCGGCCTCGGTCGCCGGCACCGCGCCCAGCCAGGGCCGCGCCCAGGCCGGGGCGCGGTCGCGCCATTCGGCGCGCCAATGCCAGGCGGCGGCGCCGGCGCCGAGCAGGAGGAGGAACAGGATCAGGCGACGCATGATGCCCCCATAGATGGGTGCGACAGCGCACCGAAGACAGGGCGGGGGGCGATATTCGACCCCTCCCACCCCCCGCCCAGCGCCTTGAACAGCCCGACGGCGGCCTGCAGCCGGGCGAGGCGGACGCGGGTGAGGGCATCGCGCGCGTTGAACAGCGCCTGCTGGGTGATCAGCAAGGTGACGAGGTCGATGGTCCCGGCGCGCAGCTGCGCCTCCGCAATGGCATAGGCGCGTTCGGCCTGCGCCACGGCGATGGCCTGGAGCTTTTCCTGCTCCGTCGTCTGGCGCAGCGCGACCAGGGCGTTTTCGGTATCGACCAGGGCGTTGATGATGGCGGCGCGGTAATTCGCCAGCAGCTCCTGCGCCTTCGCCTCGTTCATCTGCAACTGGCCCAGCAGTTGCCCACCGCGGAAGATCGGCTGGGTGAGGCCGGCGGCCAAGTTGAAGATCGCGCTGGTCGGCTGGGTCAGCGTCTCCAGCGCCAGGGAAGCGACGCCGCCGGAGCCGGTCAGCTGGATGCTCGGCAGCATGGCGGCGCGGGCATAGACGATATTGGCATTGGCGGCGGCGAGCTGCGCTTCGGCGGCCAGCACATCCGGCCGGCGGGCCAGCACGTCTGAGGGCAGGCCGGGGCGGGGGCTGGGCACGGCCAGCTTCTCGAACCCACCGCCACGCAGCACAATCGTCTCCGGCGGCCGGCCGAGCAGCGTCGCCAGCGCGTTGCGGTTGGTCTCGAAGGCCTGTTGCAGCGGCGGGATGGCGGCTTGCTGCTGCGCGACCACCGTCGCCTGCTGCGCCACATCGAGCCCGGTGGCGGTGCCGACCGTGTAGCGGTCCTGCACGATCTTCAGCGTGTTGCGCGCCAAAGCGAGGTTCTGGTTCTGGATCGCCAGCTGGTCCTGCGCCGCGAGCATGGCGAAATAGGTCTCTGCCACCGCCGCCTGGGTGGTGATGGTGACGGTGCCGAGCGTGAAGCGGGCGGCGAAGGCGCCCTGTTCGGCGGCTTCCAGCTGGGCCCGGTTCTTGCCCCAGAAATCCAGCTCATAGCTCGCCGCGAGCGTGATGCGGTTGGAGGCGGTGACGCGCACCCGCCGCGTCGTCGCGCCGGTCAGGCTGGCGACGTTCACGGCCCCGGTCTGCCCGCGCAGCGCCTGGGCGTTGAGGTCCACCACCGGCAAAAGCGGCGCGCCGGAGATGCGGACCTGCGCATCGGCTTCCCGCACCCGGGCGATGGCGGCCTGGATATCGGTGCTGCCCTGCATCGCCTCGGCCACCAGGGCATCGAGTTCCGGCGCGCCGAAGCCCCGCCACCAGGCGGGGTCCGGCCAGGTCGGCTCGCCGGGGGTGGCGGCGGTCAGCCGGGTGGGCAAAGCGAGGCCGGAGCTCGGCGCGGCCGGCGTCAGCGCCGCACAGCCCGCCAGGCCAAGGGCGAGCGCCAGAAGGGAACCGGTTCGCATTATCAGGAGGGATGCGGAGAAGCGGCGGCGCTGTCCAGTGACGAAGTGCAAGGGGCGGGGCGGGGGGACAGGTCCGGTTATGCCCCGCCGGCCTGCCGCCGGGCGCGGACCCAGCCATGCGCTATCCCCGCCAGGGCGCCGAGCGCCGCCACCATCGGCCCCCGGCGGAGGATCGCCATGAACACCTCCTCCCCGGCCAGACCGCCATCGAGCATGCTCAAGCCGATCAGCCCGAAGACCAGCGCCACCGCGCTGCCCGCGGCGACGCCAAGGGCGAAGGCGAGCCCCAGATTGGCGGTGGTGAAAGCCCCCCCGGCCAGGATGCGGCGGGCGGTCCAAGCGGCCGCGATCACGGCTAAAAGCATCCAGATCATGCGTCGCGCGTCCTTATTCTCTTGCCGGGCGCAGGTTACCGCAAACCCCGGCGTGGCCGCATCCAGCGCACCCCGACGTCACGGCGCCGGGAACAGCGCGTCCGTCCGCCCGAGCAGCCGATAGGCCAGCAGCCCCACCCATTCCCGGAGGTTCCACTCCAGCCCCTGCAAGCGCGCGCCGAGCGAGGGGTCCAGCCATTCCGTCACGCCGGGGCCGGTGCGGTAGTTCACCGGCCAGGCGGTGACGTGCCAGCCCGCCTTGCGGAATACGCCCATGGCGCGCGGCATATGGCTGGCGGAAGTGACCAGCAGCCAGGTCTCCCCCGGCGCCGGCTTCACCAGGGCCAGGGTGCTCACCGCGTTCTCATGTGTGTTGCGTGAGGCGCTTTCATAGGTGACGCGGGCCGGGTCCAGCCCGAGCGCGGTCCAGAGCCGGCGCGCCACCTCCGCCTCGCTCACCGCGCCGGGCAGCAGGCTGCCGCTGCCGCCGGTGAAGACGATCCGCGCCGCGGGGAAGCGCCGCGCCAGGGCGACGGCTTCGGTCATCCGCTCGGCGGCGCCGTTCAGCGCGGGGATGCCGCGCGCTTCGGTCAGCTTGGTCTCCACCGCGCCGCCCAGGATGACGATGCCGGTGACGGTCTCGGGCACCGGGGTAGGGCGGGGGAAGCGGTTTTCCAGCGGCGCTTCCAGCAGCACCTGCACCGGCAGCACCAGCAACGCCAGCAGCAGGCCAAGGCCCAGCCCCGCCGGCCAGCGCCCCCAACGCCGGCCGCGCGCCAGCGCCAGCACGCCCACCAGGATCGCCAGCACAGCCAGGCTGCCCGGCCGCAGCACCAGCCACAGCAGCTTCGAGAGGCCGAACAGCGCGTCCTGCATCAGAGGTCGAGGATACGCCGCGGATCAAGCCGGCCGCGCAGCCAATCGCTGAGCGCCAGCAGATTGCCCCGGAAGCGGCCCCAGCGATCGACCCAGGGCTCCGGCATCGCCGACATGACGAGGTTCTTCGCGGTATGCCGCAGCAGCGAAGGCAGCGCATGCGACCAGGGATAGGTCCCCTTGCGCGCGAGGTAGACCGAATTCGCCACCTGCGAATAGCCCAGCCGCACGCCGGGCAGGCGCCCGGCCTTGACGCCAAGATGCACGCCGCGGGCGCCGTTCAGCTTCAGGATGCTGCCGTGCCGGCCCAGCGCGCGGGTGGCGTCGAGATCCTCGTACCAGCCATAGAGCGGCAGCCTCTCGTCGAAGCGGATCCCGTGCTCACGCATCGGCGCCAGCCGCAGGCCCATATTGCAGCCATAGCCGTTGAAGGCCTTTTCCGTCCGCATCAGGGAGGCGGCGCTTTCCTGCACGAGAAAGCGGCGCAACACGGCATGCGCCTGAGACATGGTGTAGCCCGCGCCGTTCGCCCCATCGGCCACCACGCGGCCGGTGGTGACCACACAATCCGGTTCCTGTTCGAAGATGCGTTCGGTGACCGCCAGGTATTCCGGCACGCAGAAGAAGTCGTCGTCGAAGAACACCACCACGTCGCAATCGCCAAGCGCGTCCAGAATGGCGTTGCGCTGGGTGGTCAAGCCCGGCTCCGAGATCAGATATTCGACGCCGCGCACGGGCTCATCGATATCCTCGGGCCCGACATAGGCGACCACGGTGCGGTCCGGCTTGCGCCGCTGTCTTGCGAGGTCGAGCAGCACCTCACGCACCAGGCGCGGGCGACCGCGGGTGGCGATGCCGACGGCGATCCTCAAGCGGCGGCGCCCGCCAGCGGCGGCAGGGGCAGGCCGGCGCGCGGCGTCGCTGCCAGCATCCCGGCCATCCGGCCGCGCAAGCTCTGGGCGTAGTACCGGGCTGTCAGCCATTGGCCACGCAGAACGGCCAGCAGCATGCCGCCGATCGGGCGGATGAAGAACGGCAACACAATGCGCGCCGGCACGCGATGCCGCCTGAGAACGAGCCCAAGGCCCTTGCCGTAAAGCGCGGCGCGGGCGACGGCGACGGGGGTGAGGCGTTTGTCAGGATGCACGATCTCCTGGCGGCGGTCGTACCAAGCCGGGTACCCGGCGGCAAGCGCGCGCAGCACAAGATCATTGCCTTCGGCCGAACCGAAGGGTGTGCCGGGGCCCAGACGAATATCGAAACCGCCCAGTGCCAGCGCGACCGCGCGGCGGAGGAAAAGATTGAACTCAATGATGCTGACAAAGGCTTCGGCAACCGTGATGGGGCCGGATGTGTCGCGCCAGCGACCCGAACCGAGCCCGCCTTCCGGCGAGGCGGCGGGGCCGGTCAGGATCGCCAGATTGCGATCCGCCGCGAAGCGTGCCCAGACGCCCGCCAGCACGCCGGGCGGCAGCGTACAGTCATCATCGGGGAAGCCGACGATCGCGCCTTGCGCTGCCGTCAGGCCAAGATTGCGGGCGTGATTGGCATTGGCGACGGTGGACCGCAGATGCCGCAGCGTCAGCCGTCCGGCAAAGCCCGCGATGACCGGCACCAGACGGTCATCCGCGTTCTGATCGACGACGATCACTTCCAAGGCCGGCTCCTGCTGCGCCAGCAGGCTGTCGAATAGTGCGGCAAGTTCGGCATCGCGGCCGCGCGTGGCGACGATCAGGCTGAAGCGCATGGCCGCCCCAGCAAGGCCTCGACATGGCCGCGCAGCTTGTGGCGGAAGACCGCGTTCGAGAAGGTCATCGCCTGGGTGCGGCAGGCGGCCGGGTCGGGCGGCGGCGCGGCCTCGAACGCCTCGATGGCGCGGCTGATCCCGTCGGCACTTTGTTCGGCAAAGAGCAGCCCGGTGCCGGGGGCGACGATATCGGCAGCGCCGCCGCGGCCATAGGCGATTACCGGCGTGCCCGCGGCCAGCGCTTCCACCATGCCGATGCCGAAATCCTCCTCGGCGGCGAAGACGAAGCCGCGCGCGGACTGCACCAGCTCCAGCAGTTCCGCCTGCGACACGCGGCCCCGCAGCGTGATATTCGGCGCCCCCGCGACGGCGGCCTGCACGTTCGCCAGCTCCGGCCCGTCGCCGCAGATGACCAGCCGCCGGCCGGGCATGCCGGCGAAGGCGGCGGCGACTAGGTCGATGCGCTTATAGGGCACCATGCGCGCGGCGATCAGGTAATGCTCCCGCGCGGCGTCGGACAGGGCGAAGCGGTCCACATCGACGGGGGGGTGGATCACCGTGCTCTCCCGGCCCCAGACCTTGCGGATGCGTTCGGCGATGTAGCGGCTATTGGCGACCAGGCTATCGACGCCGACCGCGCTGCTGCGGTCCCAATGCCGCAGCTGGTGCAACTGCCAGCGCGTGTACCAGGATAGCGGCCCGCGCTCCAACCCCGCTTGGCGAAGGTACTGCCCCTGCAGGTCCCAGGCGTAGCGCATCGGGCTGTGCACATAGGAGACGTGTAGCTGCCCCGGCCCGGTCAGCACGCCCTTGGCGACGGCGTGGCTGGAGGAGATCACCAGGTCGTAGCCGGCAAGGTCGAATTGCTCGACTGCCAGCGGCATCAGCCCGAGGAATTTCCGGAAATGTCGCCGCGCCAGCGGCAGGCGCTGGATGAAACTGGTCCTGACCCGCCGCCCGCCGAGGAAGCCGCGCTCCGCCTCTGGCAGGAAATCGACCAGCGCGAACAGATCGGCCTCCGGCCAGATCGCCAGCATCTGCTCGACGACCCGCTCGGAGCCCGCATAGGTGTCGAACCATTCATGGACGATCGCGACTTTCACGCGCGCTCTCCTTGGGGCAGCAACGCCAACAGGGCTTCCGCCGCCCGGGGCCAGGTGAACAACGCCGCGCGCGCGCGACCCCGCACTCTCAGTTCGCCGCGCAGATGATTTTCGTCAAGTAGCCGGGTCAGCGCCGCCGTCAGGCTGGCGGTGTCCTCCGGCGCGAACCACAGCGCCGCATCGCCGCAGACCTCGGGCAGGGACGCCGCCGCGGCGGCGACCACCGGGCAGCCGCAGGCCATGGCTTCCAGCGGTGGCAGGCCGAAGCCTTCGTAGCGGGAGGGAAAAATCAGACAGAGCGCATTTTCATACAAAGCCCGCAGCGCGCCATCGGAAACCCGCCCCAGCGGCCGGCCTGTGGCGCCGCCCGCGGTGCGGAACACCGCCGGATCGGCGGCGCCGGCAATGGCCAATGTCAGGCCGCGCGCCTGCAACAGCGCCGCCGCGGCGCCCAGCGCGCCAAGGTTCTTGTGCGCGGCGCCGGTGCCGACCACCAGCGCATAGCCGCCGGGCCACAGCCCGTTGCGGGCCAGGATCTCGGGCTCGGCCGGCGTGGCGAAGACCTGCTCATGGCCTTCCGGGATCACGCCGATCTGCGCGTCCGGCACGCCGAGCGCGGCGGCGATGCGCCCGCGGGAGAAGGCGGAAACGGTGATGATGCGCGCCCCGGCCCGCGCCAAGCCGTGCTGCATCGTCCGGTACCAGGCGCGGAAGCGCCAGCCATAGCTTTCGGGCGTGTCGAAGACGCCGGCATCGTGGATCACCACCGCCTGCCGGGCCCCCAGCCGCAGCGGCGCGGTATTGCCGAGTGAGAGCAGCACGTCGCGGCCGACCTGCCCGGGCAGGGTCAGCTGTTCCCAGGCCTGCCCGGCGAAGGGGCCGAAGGCGGCCTCTCGTAAATGGGCGTAAGGCGCGGGCGCGCCGCCGGCCGGGCGCAGCAGCCGGGGCGGGGGGATGCGGCCGGCCGCCGCCATGGCGTCCAGCGCGCCGGTGATGCCATGCGCGAAGCGCTGCACGCCGGTCAGCGGCTGATCGAGGAAGCGGCCATTCAGGGCGAGCGCCATCACGCCGCCCCCGTCTTGAACAGGGCGCGCGGCTGGCGCAGCAGCGCGCGGTCGGCGGGCGACAGGGCGCGCCAGGCCAACAGCGCGGTCGCCCCCAGCCCCAACCCAGCCCAGAGCGCGGCGGGCAGCGCCGGCAGCAGGGGGAGGGGTGCCAGCGCCAGCGTCGCCGCGCCGATCGGCGCCAGCAGTGCGCGGGCCGCGGCCGCAGCGGGCAGCCCTCGCTTGCAGGCGGCGGCGAGGCCGTGCTTGCGGCCGTCACGGGCGCGGGTGGCGCGGGCGCGGGCGCGCTCGTATCCGTCTGGGCCTTCGCCTGCGCGCGCGACGCGCCCGTGTCGCTGCTGCACGCGGCCTACCCCTCGGGTGCGGGCTCAGGTGCAGCGGGCTCAGGCATCGACGATGCGGGCCTGGGCCCCGGGGCCGCCGCCTCCCACTGCGATGGCTCGATCGCGTGGGCGCAGGGCGGCTTCTCGCTCTTCTCCTCCGCTGCTTCTGCGAACGCGGCGGCCCCGCTCCCTGCGCTCGTGCGGCAGGACTTCGCGGACGCGTGCGCGCGGCGCGGCGCG